>Ga0154020_10001656_pt1 | contig 27378 bp, 22 predicted proteins | sample Klosneuvirus_201_FD_109709 | JGI IMG/M metagenome (GOLD analysis project Ga0154020, IMG submission 109709) | Active sludge microbial communities from wastewater, Klosterneuburg, Austria - Klosneuvirus_20160825_MG | ecosystem: Engineered > WWTP > Aerobic digester > Activated sludge | place...
AACAGCCTTCAAAATCTTTTGCTTTTATTTGGGGTAACTCGAGTAAGAATTTTAACAAGTAGATTTTCAAATCTTCATGAAACTTTTTCTTTTCAAATAGAAAAGAATGAATTAGTTTCTTATAATCGGCAACCTTATATTTTGTTTGTAGTGAAAGACAAAAGCCGTTGCGTAGTATTTCGAGGCAATCCCAGCCACTTGTTTCTGCTTCTCGCCTACAGTCGAGTTTGTTTAGTAATCTCAAATAGGCGTCAATGGCTCTCTTGGCTTGAGACTGATGTTTATGATTAGTAGGACTATTCCATAAAACTTGATTGTATTGTGCAATTAGGTGTTCACTTTTCACTTTTGATGCCCGTTCTTTTAGATAGCTGTATGCTTTTTCGTTAAATTCTTGGTAAGATGGATACTCATACACACTTTTGGCATCTTCTTTTGGTATGCTCTGTAATGGCTTGGCTGAGCCATTCTTCAACACAAAATCGAATACATAGGTTTCCCATTTAATTTTATTTTTCACATCTTCATCAGAAGATGCATCAATCAATGCTTTAAAATCTCTAGTTATTTCAAATCTGTTCCTGGGTTTACAATCTGCCTCCTCTAAAAACGAGTACAACTCGGCAATACTCTTAAAATTCATATTTTAAAGTTACCAAACGAACTTGTTTTTCCTAACCTGAATCGCGGATTACTTTCCTTTCTAGCAATTCATCCGTTAGGGATTGTAGTGGAAATCCTTTTTACCCGAAGGGTAAAAAGATTGGAACGGAAAGCCCGCCCCGAAGGGGAACGGCCTATATTTTCTGCCCGCACTCACTGCAAAAATTCCTTGCATTAAGTAATGGTTTATTACAGGCAGGGTTAGTGCAAATTCTAATAGGGTCGACAACGTTTTTAAACCCTGCCTGTTTTTTTGCATAGAAAACCTGTGGGATTTCTTCTACAAATTGTGACTCGTTGCCTAATTCGGTAATTAAAAAGAGTTCGTCTTTTGCTCTGGTTATGGCCACATAAAATAATCTTCTTTCCTCTTCCAGTAGCATATCATATTTAACGTCTTTAACCACTCTGAAAATGGCATCATCGAGCCAAACGTCTGGAAAACCGCCACTACCTTCGGTTAAACCAATGATGAATACGGCTTTGGCTTCTAAACCTTTGGATGCATGAATTGTTTTATAGGAAACAAAAAGTTTGTTCTGTTTTAAGGCCTGGAAGTAGGGGTCGAACATTTTACTTCTTCTGTAAAGGATGAGTATATCTTCCTTATTGAAGCCTTTGTTATATAAGTCCTGAACTTTTTCAACTAAAAATTCAACTCCATCAAGCTCTGAACGTTTGGCCCGGTAAATTTGAATTTTACTTGGCGTTTGTTTTAAAGCAGAAACATCTTTTGCAATTTGGTTTTTATTGTTCTTGATTACTTCGTTGCTGGCGCCTACAATTGTTTGCGTGCTCCGGTAATTCATATCTAATTTGTGAACTTCTGCAGCAGGGTAATGTTTTTCAAAGTTGACAATGTAATCCACATTGGAGCCTCTGAATCCGTAGATGCTTTGCCAGTCATCGCCTACACAAAAGAGCTGTGTTTCCGGACTTAATAATAAGTCAAGCAATTTTACCTGTAAACTATTGACATCCTGAAACTCATCTACCATGATGTACTTAAACTTAGTCTGGTAGCGTTCTTTTACGTCAGGATGTTCGGTTAGGAGTTTAATTGCCAAAATTATCAAGTCATCGAAATCCAGAAAGGAGCGGTTTGTGCAATAATTTTTGTATTCCTTGATCAGTGGCAAGGCAAGTTCATAAAATACCCTTACCCGTTCATGTTCATTTGACGAGGCCTTACCGGATAGAACGTCTGGTTCTGTATCCTCAGCCTTAATCATGGTTTGAAGACGCATTACCGTCTTTAAAAACTCGTCAATTTTATTGTTATAGCTTTTAAACTCTTCTTCGTAATTAAGGGAGATGTTATCGGTTATCTTTTCAGTGATTTTTCCCATTACAATCCTTTCCATTGCTAGGTTGAAAAGACTGCTGTTGTTCATCAAAGGCTCATAGGTTTTCACGCAGTTGCGCCCACCCTCTTTGAATTGCTCTTCCTTAGCCCCCATTGGGTGGCTTTTGTCAGAAACATGTTCTAGAAACAAATCGGCCTGAGGGATAAAGAAATCAGGTTTGAAACTGAAATCCTTAAGGTTCATTTCTTTTTCGTAGGTATAAATTATGTTGTGCCTGTAAAGCCAATCGGCTATATCACGTTCTGATTTGGACTTAACCGTCTCGCCTTTTAAAGTTGTATATGTTTTCTGGACCCTTTGCTGGTGACCTGACATTTCCTTTTCAACAAATATTTTGTCAACGTAGTAATCTAAGATGTACCTTTTGAGTTTAAGGAGATGGTTTTTGTCTTCACAGGCCAAGATAAGAAGTTTGTGAATGATGTCCTTAGGCCTTTCAGGCGCACTAATGCCATTTTTGTCCAGTTCTAATTCATCTGGACTTTGGTCAGTTATCAGCTTGAATTTATTGTCAAATACAGGATTGCCATTATTTCTGAGGATAGAGTAGCAGAGGGAATGGAAAGTTTTAACCGTTAAATTGCTTATCCAGGGTTCCTCCTGAACTCTCTTTTTCCTCTCGTTTTCTTTATAAAGGGCTGTTAGATGCTTGCTTTGTATGATTGCCTCATAGGAGTTGGTTTTATCGCTTGTTATGATTAGGCGGTCAACCATTTCATTTGTTGCGTTTTTTGTAAAAGTAATGGCAAGAATGTTTGAGGGCTTAACTTCCTTTTCACTTACAAGATGCAATAATTTTGAGATTACTGTTTTTGTTTTTCCGGAACCTGCGCCGGCCAATACAAGAATGCGTTTGTTCTCTGAAAGAACGGCGTTTTTTTGTTTGGTATTAAGGTTATCAAGCAACATAAGTATTAAAACAAACTTGTTTGGTTGCTGTTGTCCTGTTGTATTTTTGGTTTGCTGGCTGGAGAATTAAAAGTTGTGCCTTCAATAATCTCTTTCCGTTCTTCGGCCTTAATAACAATGGTTTCAATGTCTTTTATTGCCTCTTCAATCTCGTCGAAATATGGGGCCTCTTCTGGCAAGTCGCATTTACGTATGCGTGCTTCGATGATGTGTCGCTCCCACCAGGATAAAGTCTCGTAAGCTTCTTCGTCTTTATTTTTAATAGTCAACTCAATTTGCATACGCACGACCTCAAGCTTGCTCACAAGTTTTGCATCAGGGTACTTCATTAACTCGTTAACGTAATACTCAAAATTATCCTGATATTCTTTTATGCGCTCGGCTCTATTCATGCTGCGTTTTCTTCAATAATTTTAGTTTCTGCAGTATTTAGATTATATAGTTCGTATACAAGAGAGTCAATTTTTTCTTCACAATGCTCCAAACGTTGTTTTAGTTGTTCAGCTTTGCTCGATATTTTTTCTGATTTGAGTTCTTCGTTTAGCTTTAAAACGACATCAACTAGCTTGTCTAGTTCATTACTTTTGTTAGCTGATACTACAGGAATTGGAAATTGAAGAATATCCCTGATCATTATTTGAGGAAACGTGTCTTCCTCACTTATTTGGAATTTCTTACGAAAGTACCAGCCAATTAATTTTGAATTTAGTATTGCTAAAATGCTTTTGTAAGAATATTTTTCATCCTTAAGTTTTAGGATAAATAGTAAGGTGTTACAGTAAGAAGTTTCCGGGACGTAAGTTGCAATTAAAGTCTTCCCAATTATTTTCCTTATGAGAATTTTCTCTCCGACGAATAGTGATGGGTTTCTTGGCTCAGCTAGCCAACTGCCATAGTTAATCCAATTGTCCTTGTTCCAAAGGAGTTTGTATCTTCCGATATGTTTTCCATCATAGAATGGAAGCCAATCTTTTGTTTCTTTTTTCGCTGAGGTAAAGGGTTTTGAGTCCCGTATTTTGGAAGTTTGAGGGGGTTTACCTTTTCCTGTTTGATATGCCTTTATACCATAGAAAATTGTTGACAATTCTTCAATTTTATTCTTCTCACTTTCAATTTTCAGAAGAAGTATCTGTTCAGAGGAGTCGCTTTGTAAATTAAAGGAATTGCTTTTAACCCAGTCGGATGTTTCGGCTTTGAATGAGCGGTTTGGATTTGCTACCACAGCAATCGTTGATTTCTTATTAAAGATCTTAACGTTTACTTGAGCCTTGTAATATTCCTTACTTTTCGGTTTTTTATTAGTAAACAACAGAATAGTATCTACAGTGGCTCCTGAAAAAACGTTGGAAGGTAATCCTACAAGCTCATTTAACTGGGAATTATGTAGTAGAAATGTTCTCAAGGACTGGGTAAATCCTAAATTAAGAACAGTGTCAGGGATGATGTATCCTAAAAGACCATTAGGTTTGAGAAGGTGAATGGCCTTTTCTATAAAAAGCAAATAACTTTCGCCTCGCCAAATTGAAGTAGAGAATTTTTTCTTAAAGTAGGAAAGCTCTTCTTCTGAAAAGGAGGCACCGTAAGGTGGATTGCCTATTACAAAATCAAAGCCACCTTGTTTGACAATTTCAGGGAACGCTTTTTTCCAGGAAAATGGTTTGATTTTCTTTTCATAACCAAGGTCAATTTGCTCATCATAAAAATCTATGTCAATTAAACTATTACCATCACGAATGTTATTGTCTAAATCTGGAAGGACCCGGTCATGAAGCATTGAGATTTGTTGCTTTATGCTTGCATCGGTTTCACCCTCCATGCATTTAAGAAGTAAACTGAGTTTTGTTACTTCAACGGCATTAGCATCAATATCTACACCATAAATGTTATTAAGAAGTATTTTTTTCTTTTCGGCTGTGCTTAATGTGCCAAAAGGAGTAAGAGGATTGTCCTTATCTTTTTTGTTTCCATATCCGTTTTTGTGGTAATAATCAGCGTGGAAGTTTAAAAGGTATTGAAAAGCACCTAGTAAGAATGAGCCACTGCCACAGGCCGGGTCAACTATTTTTAGTTTTTCAACTTCTTTTGGGGTTTTGCCCTTAATTAGGTTACCAACTGTGTTTTCTACAATATAATCTACAATATACTGTGGGGTATAATAAACACCGCCTGCTTTTCGAACTTCAGGTTTTTCCTCGATTACTGCGTGATGCGATTTATTAATACGAATTACCTTGCCTAGGAATTGTTCGTACGCATTACCGAGAACTTCTACTGGCAAAGCTTTAAAATCGTACTCGCTTTGAGGGTAGTAAAGGTCTTCAATAATTCCTTTGATGATTTTGTTTGTGACTTTTAAGCTTTGTGTAATTTGGTCTTTCTTAAAGTCGAATAGGCCGGAATTGTATTTGTTATCAGCTTCTAGAAATACAGCGCAAAGGTTTTTATAGGCGTCGCCTTTTGATGCAGCAGACTTTAGCTGACCGTATGTTTCTACACCACGGTCTTCGCAGAAGCGTAAGAAAATTAGACGGTCGATAATTAGTTGAACTGCAAAATTGATTTCATCTTCATTTAATTTTAGATTACTTTTTGCAATATCAATAGCAATGTAACGGCGCCATTTATCCAAGCTAACAACAAATTCCTTATCGGGAGTTTGGGTGCCCTTTTTGGCTGTATCACTTTGAATGTATTTATCGAAACGACCCTTTAGAACAGCCTCACGGCTAAAAGTGTCGTAAATGAAATCGAACTCCCTTAAAAGTTGTTCATAGGTAAAATACTTTAACCGGGCTACGGCAGAACTTTCGGTTGCAGTAGGCTTTTTGGTACAATCGTAAATAACAAATTCTTCGAAGTTCGTGAGAATAGAAACGGAAACTTTGGAATTCCACCCATAACGGCGAACCTGAAAGGCGGCTTCTTTATTTGTTTTTAGTGAAACGGTTGGCTTTTTTGCCTCAACAAAAAATAAACGTTGTTTGGCCCCTTGTAAACGGAAACCGTAATCTGGTGCTTTAGTTTTGCCCTGGATTTTTACTTTATCTTCATGGATTACTTCACGGTATGGTTCGGCAACGTCAAGTTGATTATCCATGTCCCAGCCAAGGGCGGTAAAAAAAGGGTCTATAAAATCACGACGTGTTTTGGTTTCATTGTAATCTCCTGTATGATAGCCATCTCGTTGTTCTGAAAAGCGTTCAACGAGTTTTTGTATAGCAATTTTGGCCTGATCTCTGGACATAAAAAATGAAACCAAAGATAGTATTTTGGGTGAAAAATTGGAGGGAAAAAGAGGCTGAAAATCAGGGTGTTGAAAAGTTAAGTCAAGTAGGGCAGATCGTTGACGGGAAAGTTAATCCTCACTATCTAAGTCTAATTTCGTTTGTTGTTTTTCCGCCTCTTTTAGTGCTTTGTGCTTTTTTCCTTGTTCGGTTACTTCAATTGTATTGTCAACTATTATTTCAATCACAGTGCTTACCTCATTTTTTACAATCTGAATTATACCCATGTCGTCAATTTTCCTAGATTGTTGGAGAACACACTTTATAGCAATACCGTTAATAAACTCTATTTGTTGATTAGTAACGGCTTTCTTGAATTCTTTATCTTTCATTTGAAAGCCTATAATTTCTCCCTTATAAAACCCTTTCCACTGGAAATTACCCTTCTTTAAAACAGGTGAAATTATTTCAATGATAGCCTCTTCGTCAATGATAGGTGGAAATTTGTCAGAACGCAGAATGAATGCGCCAAAATCCTGTTTTAAAACAGTCCGTTCTTCACCTGCTGGTTTATTATTTTGATCCAAGCTATTAGTTGATATTTTCTCGACTTTAGGGTAGAAATTCAACTTCTTATAGAAATTTGAACGGTGCCAAATTAATTTATAGTCATGTTCAAGCGTATCCACTACTTTCTCCACAACATCCTTAGTTACTTCCTTGTCTTCTTTTAGCGGTTCGGTGGTTTTCTTTAATTCTTTCTTCTTTAGCTCATTATCAAGTTTTAAGTTTTCAATTTGTAAGTTGATTAACTCCCTATTTTCAACAGGTTTTCTGGAAAGGATTAATGTAAGAACCGCCACAATTAGGGTTAGTTGAGAACTATGTTTACCAAGGAGCTTCCATTTTTCCTTAAGTCCACCTTCTGCGTACGCTTCTGTTTCAATTAAGATATCGAACTCCAGAGTCGATATAACTTCATTAAAAATTTTCAGAAGTTCTTTCTCACACTCATTACGAAGTAGCGCATTCATGGAATGTGACTCACCTTCCAAAAAGTAATGAAGTTCGAATTTAGCTTGATCCTTGGGTAGTAATAAAAGCATAAGAATATAAAATAAAACAAAATACCTGCGTTTTGCAATTTAAGTTCTCTCTAATCTTAAATGCCTACCTGCCGGAGGCTGCGCCATATGGCTTGGAGGGCAATCGGATGGTTGTGCCTTCACTGGGGCTATGACTTACTAAAGACAAATATTTATTACGCAGTGCTTGAATTCTTTAGGGTGCAAAAAGCAGCTTATGCGGGTGAGATCAAACATTTTCGATTAAGATATATGGAATAATTGCCTTCTTCCATTTCTTCTCAAAAAAGCGAACCGCTTCCTCCTGCGCAAGTGTAATAAAACTATCGTATTGAGCTGGGTAAACAGTCTGACAGCCCAGACTTGAGGTGGAATTATAAGAGCCCTTGTGGATATTGAGGCCAAAGTAGCCCGTTTCCTCGTACTCAGGGTCTCCATCACGAATAACTGTAACCTCTGCCATACGCTGAACTAAAGCAAGGTATTTGCCTTGATGTAAGCCGAAACAGTAAGAGCAGTAAAGGCCGGGTTTTAAGCAGGCTACTCCCTTGGTTTTTTTGCCTTGGGACTTCCTAAAAATTGAGGGATCGGTATTGGCGTTGTAGGAGGCCGAAACATTAGGAGTATCAATGAAAAGAGCATCGTCGTAAATGTTTCGGTCGTTGGTTGTGGGGTCACCGAGAGTTTTGAGGTAATAACCACGGATACCGACGATTATCAGGGGATATTTGTCCCTATCAAGGTCATATGGGGCGATTAATGCACGCAGTTCGGCGGAGGAGAGGCGTGGGCGGGATTTTGGGGCTTGGACTTTCATGGTTAAAATGGTTTCTGATTACTAATTTCTAATTCTGTTGTTCCGCCTACGCCGTGTTACCTACGCTAAAGCTACGGTACCTGAGAAAGGCTTCGGTGGACAAGGGGGACAGGATTATTGTTTTTTAAATGGTTTGATATAGTTCTGCTGAAGCATCTGTTCTACATCAGATAGCTTGTAATAAATTTTGGAGCCGATTTGAATAAAACTAATAAGCTGTTTATCGCGCCAGAACTGCGCTGTGCGTTTGGAGATGTTCATCTTGAGGATAAACTCCTGATTATCTATATACTGGTCGGAAAGGTTATTTTTTGAAAGGGTCTTTTTGCCTCTGATCTTTTCAATTGAGACTCTAAGCTGCTCTATCTTTTCAATTTCGATCATGATGAGTTGGTCGAAGGGTATTTCGGAATAATCAATGACCTTGAATTTGTCCTGTAGGAATTCGGTTTTGAGTTCGTAGAGGAAGTCGAGCTGCTCGATAAAGGATTTGAAAGTCCTGAGTTTTTGCTTCACTTCAGTGATGTCGTATTTTTTTACGCGGCGGAATCTACCTGATACGACTTCCTGGAACAAGATAGCGGTGTGTATGAGGATCAATTCCATTTTCATACGCATTGGCCAAGTTGTGAAAAGGTGATGATTGTTTGCAAGCAATCTTTCAAGGGCCAGTAACCATGTCTTTTGGTCTTCAATAAGAGAACACTGGTAGTTGAGAAAAGGCATGACCTGAAAGTGCTCGAGGGAGAACAATTTGTTCATTAAAGCGGTGCAATATTCTTTTAGGCTATAATCACCGGCCTGTAAGGCATCTGAATCAATAATTGGAACGTCGAAGGGATGTGCGCGACTGTTGGCGAGATTAGCTACGGGATGCTCTGAGAATTCCGTAGCAAGGACGGATTGCTGGAACATTGGACAGAAGTTTTAAGTAGAGCTGGAGCAAATTCTTTATTGTTAGAAACAGTTAGTTAAACAAATTATTGTGCTAAGAATTATTCAGAGCCAAAGGGCCAATCCCTATCAAGGCTTGATGGGACAATGTTAGCGCCGCTTGGTTGAATTAATTCTTAAATAAAGTTATAACATTTTCAGAAGTAATAATCAGGTGGAATGAAAAAGTAAAAGGCGATTTTTTAAGTGGCTGGATTTTGAAGGTGTTTTAATAAAAATGTTGGGTAAGTGGCCCCCGGAAGTAGAAGCCGATGGCTTCACTTCAGGGTGGCAAACTAACACAAGTGACGCAAATCTGTTCAAAAGGGTGCAGTGTTGTTCTATTTTGTACAAAAGGAAGCAAAATGATACAGAAGGGTGCAAAGGAAACGCGTTTTGTCGGAAGGGTATTTTGTTGAAATAATTTTGTTGTGTCAACCGAGTTCTATTCGCGATAAGAATGAGGGTGGCCGCTCCGGAAGGCTGACTGCGCAGAGCAAAGACGGAGTGAATTAGTAACCCACCCTGAAGCAGAAGACCTACGGCTAGCGCCTCCGGTCCTCGCTACGGGGTTACAAAAAATAGAAATCATGGCCAGACAAACAGGCATAATCAAAATAAAGGGCACGGTAGGAGACCTGACCTTTTATAAATCGCAGGACGGGGATATGGTCCGCCAAAAGGGCGGCATTGAGAAAGACCGTATCGCAAACGATCCTGCGTTCGTTAGAACCCGTGAAAACGGGAAGGAGTTCGGCGCCTCCGGAAGCGCCGGTAAATTAGTGCTAACCGCGTTAAGACCCTTACTTATGAGCGCATCTGACTCAAGGGTATATTCGAGACTGCTCAGATTGATGATGTTCATCAAAGAACTGGACACTGTTTCGGCCCGAGGAGATAGAAACGTTGGAGTAGGGATTGCCGCGCCGGGTGCATTAGCCCTGATTAAGGGTTTCGATTTCAATAACCGTTCAAGCCTAGGTGCGATTCTGTTCAAACCGTATACCGTTAATATCGGTACGGGAGCGATCACTATCTCAGGCCTTATTCCGGTGAATGACATCGTTAGCCCTCAGGGAGCCACCCACATCACCCTGAAAGGAGGCTGGGCAAGGGTTGATTTTGTGACCGGTGTCACAGAATTACAACTTAGCAATGTGGTGAACCTGCCCATTGATGCTACGCCGAACAATGTGGCACTTGTACCTGTCGGAATACCTGCAGGACCAGGTACCAACATGTTCGTGTTGCAAATCGAGTTCTTCCAAGAGGTAAACGGTTTGCAGTATTCACTTAAAAACGGGGCTTTTAATGCGCTTAGCGTAATAGAAGCATCTTAAAAAGGAGGGAAAAATGGCAACAAAAGAAAAAAATGGTTTTGTTAAAACGCTCATAGAGCGCAGCAAAGCCGACACGCCCCCGTTCTTTAAAAAATTGCGTTTGGCAGGCCTAATACTGACTGCAGTTGGTGGCACTTTGGTGGCAGCACCATTGGCGCTTCCTGCAGCAGTTGTAACCATAGCCAGCTACCTTGTGGTAGCCGGAAGCGTGGTGTCAGCGGTGAGCCAAGTGGCAGTTCCTGAGAAAGGTGTGAAGTAATCAATTAAGAAAAATTAAGATGTCAGCCGCACATACCATAGAAAGCAAAACTATCCTGGGCACTGTTTCAGGAACGGTCTTAACCGTAGTGGTGAATATAAATTCATCTGATATAATCAAAACAGTTATCCTTGCCGCTTTAGGAGCGGTGGTTAGTTTTGCTGTAACGGTAGCGCTGAAAAAGGTTTGGCCTCTAATGGATTCTTTCAGAAAAGGAAAGAAACGAAAGAAGTAGGATTTGAGTCTTAGTTTGGACCGCCTTGGGGAACCGAGGCGGTTTTTTTGTTACTTATCGTTTGAACTAGCGGCACTGCAAAAGGGATTAGAATAATGGTATTTTTATGCATCGCAATGACACATCCATTTCCGCCACAAATTTCAAAAGCTACACGAAAGCTATTAATTGGGACACTACCGCCAGAGAACGTGAAGTTCTATTTTTCGAACAGTTCAAACACCCGGCTTTGGGATATATTGCGCTCTATAAGGGAAAGCCGAGAACAAATATGCTCCGGAAGCAACACCCTGTCTGATATGCAAAAAATAGAAATATTGGATTCACTAAAAGTGGGTATAAGTGATATTATTTACGGCTACGAAAGAGATGATATAACTTCCACAAAAGATGAAGATATCGAACCTAGGGAATATAGGGATTTATTGCAGCTAGCTGCTGATAATAATATTAATGAGTTACTTTTTGTCTATCAAAGTGCTTATAAGTGGTTTCTACACTCGCTTGAAAAAACTGAACCCGTTCGACTTAAGAGGATTAAAACTAGATGCATTATAGGCCCTATAGGACCACAAAAAGAAATCGAATTTAGAGGTAAACGCATTAAGTGCACTTTATTGCCGTCGCCTTTAAACAGGGGCCGCGAAGGTGAAACGCTTGAGTTTAAAATAGCCTTCTATAGAAAATATATTCTAGGGGAATAACATTATTTGACATTAAACACTGCGTTAGGGATCGTAACGAATATCCTTTTTATGCCTGTTGAGATTGGGTTGGCATAAAAAGATAGTAGTGGAGAGCCCGACCCGAAGGGGAACGCCCAGAAGAGGCTATTACTAATGTTCACGGTCTTTATTAAGTGAAACCAAATGAGTGGATTTCAAGTGCTCTATTTTTTGGTTGTATTACGAGTTTTTCGCCATTAATATTATAAAATCCACCCTTAACAACAAACCTTGATTCAGAGGCAGGTGTTAATGAACCCCAATGAATTTTCTTTTTATTTTTTGGATTAGTAGTTTTAAGTAACTCATTTTGCCATCGAACTGGTTTTAGAATCCTATCAGTTCTTTTAGCATGATATAGCCATCTACCCTGATGAATCCATATCTTAGCTTCACCGCTTGAAAGTGAGATTTTACACCAATCAACGGTCAATCCTCTTTTTTTATGATTGTTTAAGTAATATTCAATTTTTGATTTAAAAGCATCGATAGTAAACTTATTGGCTAATTCTCCTTTTTTAGTCGAGTGAAAGTACTGAGCTCGATACCCGGAACTAGAATTATGAAATAAATCTAAACAATGGGCATTTGTAGAGAATGTGATAACACAACGTGAGTATGCACGGTTTGAACGAAATCTTTCACGTTTAATTGATACAAACTCTGTGTGTTTTATTAAACCTTGGACTATCCTTTCAAATGATGTTGTTTTCTGCAATTTCGCCACTCGATCTATATTATTTGAATCTATAATCCATATGGCTGACGGCAGAGTAACAAATTTAGACACAACATTCATTTATAAAGTAAAGATAGTTTTAATATTATAATACCATGCTGCCGGCAGGCCGCGCTTTATGGCCCGGAGGGCACGCGCAAAAGGTGCGTAGCACGCCACTGTGTGTGCGGTGGGATTTAAGCGTTTTGTTTTTGCCTGCCTCCTGCAAAAACAAATAGCTTAAATAGCGATAGCCAAAACGCCTTTGAAAAAGGCGAAAAAAGTGCGGTGGGTATTGCAGCTTATTTGACCGGCTTTGCAATGTGTCCACCGAGGCCGGGCAAATGTGCTGCAATGTGATGGCCAAAACGGCCGCGAGGTTTTCACTCGCGGCCGAAGTGCGTAGGCAAAAAAACTAATACCCTTTACCGGAATGCTGTCCTGATAAAAATTAAAAAAGCTGGCCAATCGGGGGAAGGAGAATGTCTGCCTGAAAGCTACTGTCCTTGTCAAGCCGTTGTATATTTCATTTGTCTACCGTCATTTTTTACACGCGCAGAGCAGGAAGTCACGTCTTTAAATTTATTGTTGTTGTCGACCCGAAATGCTATGTCCGCTGGCGCGTGTCACGATAATTTGTCTGCCCGAAAGCTACTGTACTGTCCGAACGAGAAAAAGAAAATTGTCCGGGGGCGCATTGCTTATAACTAGCGTATAGGCGCCATAAAATGGCGCCTATACAACATACTGTGTGCTGAATAGGCGCTACTCGGTGGCGCTAGGTTAAAGATATTGATTTTTGCTAAACCTTAACTTCTGCCAACAAAAAACCCATCCTGTGTTTAGTATGGGTCTTTATTTTCTTTTCTTTTATTTTATAAACGCTTAGGCTTTAAAATCCCAGGTCTCCATAAACTTGGTGGTGTAGTTGCCGGCTTTAAAATCTTCATTTTGCATTAACTTAATGTGAAAAGGGATGGTGGTTTTTACGCCTTCTATCACGTACTCGCTCAAAGCCCTGTGCATTTTGGCAATGGCTTCCTCCCGGGTTTGGGCTACGGTTATGAGTTTGCCCACCATGCTGTCGTAATTTGGTGGGATGCGGTAACCGCTGTAAACGTGCGAATCTACACGTATGCCGTGTCCGCCAGGCGTATGCAGTGTGGTAATCATGCCCGGTGAAGGCGTGAAGTTTTTAAAAGGGTCCTCAGCATTGATACGGCACTCAATGGCATGCAATTGAGGGTAATAATTTTTACCGGAGATGGGAACGCCGGCGGCTACTAAAATCTGCTCGCGGATTAAATCGTAGTTGATTACCTCCTCAGTAATGGGGTGTTCCACTTGAATGCGGGTGTTCATCTCCATAAAGTAAAAATTGCGGTGTTTGTCAACCAAAAACTCAACAGTGCCTACACCTTCATAGGCTATGGAAAGCGCTGCTTTTACTGCCGCTTCACCCATGGCATCGCGCAGTTCGGGCGTCATAAACGGACTTGGGGTTTCTTCCACCAGTTTCTGGTGACGGCGTTGTATGCTGCAATCGCGCTCACTTAAATGGCAGGCTTTACCATACTGGTCGCCAACAATTTGAATTTCAATATGGCGTGGCTCTTCAATGTATTTTTCCATGTACATGGCCCCGTTGCCAAAAGCGGCAGAGGCTTCGTGGGTAGCACTGTCCCAGGCGGCCTGAAACTCTTCTTCTTTCCAGATAATACGCATGCCCTTTCCTCCACCGCCGGCAGTAGCTTTAATTATCACCGGGTATTTAATGTCCTTGGCGATTTTCATTCCTTCTTCGGCACTTTCCAAGAGCCCTGCCGAACCAGGCACGCAAGGCACACCGGCGGCAATCATGGTGGCTTTGGCATTGCTTTTGTCGCCCATTTTATTGATCATCTCAGGAGAGGCACCAATAAATTTGATTTTGTTCTGGCGGCACACTTCAGAGAATTTGGCATTCTCGCTTAAAAACCCATAACCCGGATGAATGGCATCGGCATTGGTTATTTCTGCAGCTGCTATGATGTTGGACATACTAAGATAACTTTCCCGGCTTGGAGGAGGACCAATACATACGGCCTCATCGGCAAATTTCACGTGCAGGGAATCTTTATCGGCAGTGGAATATACCGCAACGGTTTTAATGCCCATTTCACGGCAGGTGCGAATCACCCTTAATGCAATCTCGCCACGGTTGGCTATCAATATCTTTTTGAACATGGTTTAATCTTAAAAATTAAAAAAAGCCTGTCCGTGGACAAACTATTCAGCATCCTATTCAATAAATAATTAGGAAGGATCAACAAGAAACAAAGGCTGATCGTATTCAACCGGAGAGGCGTCGTTCACCAGCACCTTTACAATCTTACCTTTAATGTCGCTTTCAATTTCATTGAAAAGTTTCATGGCCTCGATGATACACACGGGTTTTCCAACGTTCACTTCGTCACCCACATTAACAAAAGGCGGTTTATCAGGACCTGCAGAGCGGTAAAAGGTACCGATCATAGGTGATTTTACAGAAATGTATTTTGATTCGTCGGTGCCATTAGTGGAGGCCGGTGCTGTTTGTTTTTCACCTGAAGCTACCTGGGCAACAGGTGCCGATAGAACAGGAGCAGGGGCAGCAACAACCGGAGCGGCATATACTGCAGGGGCAGCCAGCACGCCTGAACCTGATTTAGGGGTTTTAATGACCAATTTAATCTCTTTGGTTTCGAGTTCAACCTCACTTACCCCGCTTTTCGAAACAAATTTGATTAAATCCTGAATCTCGTTTAATTTCATGATTTGTAGTTTTAGTTAGTGGCTCAAAAGTAAAGGTATTTTGCATTAAAAAAAGGAATTTTTAAGAGAAATTTAACAAATAAAGCCTGGTTTTGAGTGAAAATCGCCCAAAATCGCCAATTTTTAAGAAGTTTGACCGGATTAAAAAAGTATTCCCAGATTGATTCTTACAGCCCGCATAACCATAGCCTGTTTAACAAAAGTGTAATTGTTTACCGAACCATTGGCTTGAATGCTCGAAACCATATATTCAGAGGTGGGCTTCAAAACATTAATAAAGCTGTGAAAGTAATTAACGCTTAACATAAATGAGGTGTTTCCTGAAAGGCGGTATTCTGCGCCCAGGCCCAAATTCATACCCAAACGCATTGGAATCAAAGGCGTGTCATCTGCCATGTTGATCTCGGCCTGAGATCCAATGTTATTTTTTACCGACTGACCATTTGCGTCGAACGTGTAAGATTCATGATAGGTGTCTTCGGCCTGGGTGTTTAGACGTATGCCTATTTCTCCGCCGAACATACCTGAATACCTGAACCCACTTAATTCTTTAGTTGACATTTTTAAGATGGCAGGAATGGTGATGTAGGAGGTTTTAATGGTTCTTTCATTTAAAACATATTCCGTGAAGCCTTGTTTTCTGTAGTCGGTGACAGCCTTTCCGTTTTCAGGCTGCTGAAAATCTCCTTCGTTATTCAACCAATAGCGTACAGCATATCCATTGGCGGTATCATACTTTACATTGTACTTTCCGCCCTCAAAGTCCCCGCCAATACCTGTAATCAAACCCACTGTTTCAGAGAAACGGTATTCAAGGTGTAATCCAAAGCCATAACCAAAAACACTGCCCTGGCTTTCCAGATTTTTCTCCTTGCTTGAAAACCAGGTGAATTGCGGCGTAAACCTAAGGCCGAAACGCCATTTTTTATCAAAATCTTCACCACCTGCCTGCTGTTTGTTTTCAAGGGAGGCATTTGAATGTGAGGCCTGAAAAGCAGTTTGAGCCGTTAAAACATAAAACGAAGCAATAAGCGCAAACAAAGTAGTATGGATTCTTTTCATGGTAAGGGATTTATGACTGTATTACAAATGTATAAATTTACCGTATGAAAAATCTGTTGTTCATACTTAGTCTTTTCTTTTTTGTTTCCTGCAGCACCGATGATTTGAAGGTGGATGTTTCTGGTATCGAAGTGAAACTGCCCGAATTTAAACGGCTTGATGCCGACCTGTTTGAGTTCAATGAACTAAATTTTGATGCCCATTCATCCGCGCTGATAAATTCCTATGGCACTGTATATCAAAAATACCTCATGAATCCTTTGCGAATCGCAGGAACAGAAGACAGTTTATACAAAGCCTCTGTTTTAGCATTTATCCGTGATAAGGATATACAATCGGCGCATGCGGAGATCGCTAAACGTTATTCTGATAAAAAAATGCAGGACATTGAAGACCAGTTGCTGGATTGTATAAAACATTATAAATACCATTTTCCAAAAAGAACTACTCCTGAGCAGGTCATCTTTTGTCAAACCGGTTGGAATTATGCCTTTGCTTACGTTGACCATTCCTTCCTCATTGGTTTGGACATGTATTTGGGTGAAAACTCAGCGTTTTATAAAATGTTGTCCTATCCTCAGTATCAGGTAAAAAAAATGAGTGCTGAGTATTTGTTGCCCGATGTGGCCAGGGGCTGGGTGCTTACTGAATTTGATACGCCGGACCTGGAAAATACCCTGCTGAACCACTGCATTTATTATGGCAAATTATTTTATGCCGTAAATGCTCTTTTGCCTGAAACTCATGACAGTTTGATTATTGGCTACACCGGTGCACAATTAAAGTATTGCAATGCCTATGAAAAAAAAATATGGGGTTATTTTGCCGAGAAAAACCGTTTGTATGAAAACAACCTTGAGTTGGTAAGAGAACTTACCGGTGATGGACCTTTTACCGGAAGCATAAGTAAGGAATGTCCTCCACGCCTTGCCATGTGGGTGGGTTGGCAAATTGTAAAGGCCTATATGAAAAACAACAAAACGGTGAGCCTTGAGGATGTAATGCTGGAGAAGAGTGCAACTAAGATTTTGAACAAAAGCAGGTACAGGCCTTAAGCTTACACTTACTTCTCAAAGTACTTTTTCATGTACTTTAAATAATTGTCTTTCCAGCCTTTTTTGTATTTCTCCTCAAACCCTTCCGGAAGATTGCTGTGTGTAAGGGTAATAAGCGTGTAGCCATCCTTATACGTGAAAAATAATTCCAACAAGGAATCTTCGTCGGATTCGGCAAATTGTGTGGATCTCCATTTTTGTACAATCCGTTTATAGGGAAAAATCTCCACATTAGTTCCTGTAATGTAACCATCCCAAACACTGAATTTACCCCCTTCTTTCGGATCAATTTTGGCTTTGGCACCTCCTGAAAATTCAGAATGTACTTTGTCGTTCAACCAACCTGTAAACACATCTTTAACCGGACAATGTAATTTTACAGATATTTTGAACTTTTCCATTTAGGCGCTTTGGCTGAGATTTTCTTTATGGTCTTTAAGCATATGCACTGCGCTTTCGGCAATTTTTTCCGGAGAGAAGCCACATTCTTCATATAGCTCTGCCTGCTCCCCGTGTTCAATGAATTTGTCAGGGATACCAAGGCGCGTAACTCTTGCGCTGTAACCGTGGTCGGCCATAAATTCAAGAACGGCCGAACCCATACCGCCCATAATACAACCGTCTTCAACGGTAATTATTTTAGAGTATTTGCTGAATACCTCATGAAGCATAGCCTCATCCAAAGGTTTAACAAAGCGCAGGTCATAATGCGCAGCATCAATGTTTTGTTCCTTTAGAAGCGAAATGGCTTTGGTTACCAGATTGCCGGGGTGCCCAATGGAAAGCACAGCAAGGTCTTTGCCATCTTTAATCTTTCGGCCTTTCCCGATCTCAATTTTTTTGAATGGGGTTTTCCAATTAACCATCACGCCCTGGCCTCTGGGGTAACGTATGCTGAAAGAGCCCGGTGTTTCATCGAGCTGTGCGGTATACATTAAGTTACGTAATTCTTCTTCGTTCATTGGTGCGCTGACAATCATGTTGGGAATGCTACGGAAATAGGCCAAATCATAGGCCCCATGATGGGTAGGTCCATCGGCTCCTGCCAAACCGCCACGGTCGAGACAAAAAACAACTTTTAAATTTTGCAAAGCAACATCATGAACCACCTGGTCGTATGCCCTCTGCATGAAGGAAGAATAAATGTTGCAATAGGGTACCAAACCTTGCGTGGCTAAACCGGCGCTGAAGGTCACCGCGTGTTGTTCGGCTATTCCTACATCAAATGCACGCTCGGGCATGGCTTTCATCATGATGTTCAGAGAACAACCACTTGGCATGGCCGGGGTAATGCCCACAATTTTATCGTTCTTTTCAGCCAGTTCCACCATGGTGTGTCCAAACACGTCCTGGTATTTTGGTGGCTGTGGTGTAGGCGGAACTACTTTTATGATCTCACCCGTATCCTTATTAAATAAACCCGGGGAATGCCAAACCGTTTCGTTGCCTTCTTCACTGAACTTATAACCCTTACCTTTTTTAGTAAGTACGTGCAAAAGTTTTGGTCCCGGTATGTCTTTTAAATCTGCTAGCACCTGAGTCAGTCGGTGAACATCGTGCCCGTCGACCGGACCGAAATACCTGAACTTAAGCGATTCAAATAAATTACTTTGTTTGAGTAAGGTGGTTTTAAAAGCGTTCTCCACTTTACTGGCAATTTCCTGAGCGTTTGGACCAAATTTACTGATCTTGCCCAGAAGCTCCCAGATTTTATCTTTGGCTTTGTTGTATGTGTGTGAGGTGGTTATGTCGGTTAAATATTCCTTAAGTGCACCCACATTGGGGTCGATGCTCATGCAATTGTCGTTAAGCACCACCAGTAAGTTGGCGTTCTCTACGCCGGCGTGATTTAAGCCTTCAAAAGCTAAGCCTGCCGTCATGGCCCCATCGCCAATAACGGCAATGTGGTGTTTGTCTTTTTGGTTGAGGTAACGGCTGGCAACAGCCATACCTAGAGCTGCGGAAATTGAAGTAGAGGAGTGGCCTACACCAAAGGTGTCGTAAATACTCTCGCTGCGTTTCGGAAATCCGCTAATGCCTTTGTACACACGATTGGTATGAAACACATCACGACGACCGGTAAGGATTTTGTGGCCATAGGCCTGATGCCCAACATCCCAAACCAATTGATCATAGGGAGTGTTAAACACATGGTGGATGGCCACGGTAAGTTCAACTACACCCAAAGAAGCTCCGAAGTGCCCGCCCTTAACCGAAACCAAATCGATGATGTATTGTCTTAATTCATCACACAATTGTTCTAACTGCCCTTGGTCGAGGCTTTTGAGGTCGGCAGGTGAATTTACCTTGGCCAGTAATGCGCCGGGAACAAATCCTAAACCTTTTACAATTTCCATGTATACAAATATACTTCATTTTAAAGTTTTGCTTTTCGCATTCAGGCCAATTCTGGGTGAATGTGCACGACTTTGTGAATATTAACATTTCAGGTGGAGAATTGTTCTGAAACGTGTTAGCGTCTTATAAACTACTTTTCAGCAGGTAGCCCTTTTCAATAATTGGCGTTTCTGCAGCTTCCAGAGGGAGTTCTATTTTTTCACTGATGGGCGTGTACCCTTTTTTCGTTATCTCCAGCTGGTATTGACCGCCTTTAAGTGTAAAAAAATATTCTCCGTTTTCATTTGTTATGGTGGTGCTCACTTCCTGATTGCTGAGGTTGGTCACTTTAATTTCCGTGTCCTGCATGCCATAGCCTTCGTACCCTTCACGTATGGTGCCTCTCAGTATGCTTAACCCATTGTTGGTTTTTGGTTTTCCGTCTTTTTCGAGAATGGCATAGTCTTTCAAATCGATAGCATAGATATCGTTTTCGCCAAATCCTCCAGTACGGTTACTGGAAACATAAGCGAAGCGCGCGTCAGCGCTTAGTGTAATCTGCCCTTCTTTAGCTGCAGTATTGATGGGGTAGCCAAGGTTTACAGGAGCTGTCCACTTTCCGTTTTCATAGGTGGTTTTGAGCACGTCGTAGCTTCCCATGCTGTTTGGACCATTGCTGCAAAAAAACAAGGTTTTTCCATCAGGTGCCAGAAACATGCCGGCCTCATCGTATTCTGTATTCACTTCAGCTCCAAGGTTCACCGGTTTCCCCCATTCGTTCTTAGATTTTTTTTCTACCATCCAGATGTCTGATTTGCCAAAGCCGCCTTTGCGTTCGCTGGTGAAAAAGTAACGTTTTCCATCGGCCGAAACACAGGCGCCGCCTTCCCAATAGCTCGAATTGATGGGTTTACCCAAGGTAACCGGGGCTTTCCATTTGTCTCCGGCTATCTTGCTTACAAAAATATTACCTCCCCTGGACTCGGCTTTGCTGGCATCATTTTTATAAATGAAGATTTGTTTACCGTCGGGTGAAATAGAGGTGCAGGCATCGTGCGCTTTGGTGTTGATGGATCCTGCTACAGGAACGGCAGCCGTAAACCCTTTGCTGTTGGTATCCAATGCTGAAAAATAAATGTCTTCGTAATACCCTCCGTCACCTTCAATATCCCGTTCAGAGCTGGTAGTTTCAGGCCGGCGGGTGGTAAACACCAGTTTTCGGCCATCGGCGCTAATGCATGGGTTTTTATCGTCGTATTTGCTGTTTATGCCAGGTCCAACATTGGTTACTGTAACGTTGAGGGCTTGGTCCATCATGGTTTTTCCCATTAGGCATTGTGAACGGCACAATTTGGATTCGGCTATGGATTCTGGCTCTGCATTGCTGACAAGGCACAAACTGTCGTAAACGTTTAAGTGCTTAAGTGCCAGATTAAAGTTTTCTTCCTCCTGAAGAAGCTGGGCCAACAAGAGGTGGGTTTCAGGCTTCAGTTCATAGTTGAGTTCAAGTGCCTGTAGCAAAGCTGCTTTGGCTTGTGGTTTTTGATGAAGCTGAACCTGGCAAAAGGCAATGTAATATTTTACCGTGGAATTTTCAGGACTGTTTTTTTCCACTTCCTTGTATGTTGCGAGGGCTGAAGCGTATTCTCCGGCATAACGTTTTTGTTTGGCAAGTACCATTTTGCCCTCATCCGCCGCAGAGATGGAGCCGTTTTTTTTGGTTTCTTTTTGAGAAAAAAGGGAAGTGCTCAGTAAAACAAGGGAAAGGAGTAGAAGACGAATCATGTTTTAATTTTGAAACTAAAATAAGAATATAAAAGCGGAATAGAGGAGGACTTATTGAAAATTTATTAATTTTATCATTCATGAAAATTCTTAAGCGGATTAGCACCTTAAAAACCCTGAGTGGTATTTGCGCCACAAGTGTGTTTTTGGTTTTGTTTAATGTGTCCTGTACTAAAACAGTTGGGCTTGAACCGAAGGCTGCAGTGGTTACACAGTGCGACACCATCAGTTATGCTCAGGATATAGCGCCTATTGTTTCCACGAATTGCAGCATCAGCGGTTGCCATGTTCTACCTAATCCACAGAGTGGCGTGTTGTTGGATACTTATGAGTTGTTAAAAGCGAAGGGTGAAGCGGGAAGAATAAAAGCGAGGGTAATCGAAGAAAATCCAACCCGTATGCCTCCGGCAGGCCTAACGCCTGATGAAAAGAAAATGATAGAATGTTGGCTGAATAATGGTTACAAACCCTGATCAGGTTTTTTTGCGCATGCTCACTACAATGGGCACTCCGCAGAAATCGTACTTCTCACGAATTTTATTTTCAAGAAAACGTTTGTAGGCCTCTGTTACGTATTGCGGCAGGTTGCAATAAAACATAAACAAAGCCTCACCCTTTAATTGGGTAATGTATTTCACCTTCACGTATTTGCCTTTAATAGCTTGGGGCGGACGGCTTTCGATCAGTGGAAGCAGGTAATCGTTGAGTTCTCGTGTTGGGATGTGGCGGGTTTTGTTGGCATACACCTGCATGGCGGCATCCACCGTTTTCATAATGCGTTGTTTGTCTTTCACCGAAATGAACAGGATTGGAATATCGTTGAAGGGTTGTATTTTTTCACGCATGCGGTTCTCAAACTCAAGGGCGGTTTTGGTGTCTTTCTCCACCAGGTCCCATTTGTTCACCACAATTAAAACGCCTTTACGGTTTTTTTCAATAAGGCTGAGAATGCTGAGATCCTGCGATTCCAGGCCGTGCTCGGCATCCAGCATCAGAATGCAGATATCGCTTTTTTCAATGGCATTGATGCTGCGCATCACACTATAAAATTCAAGGTCTTCGTGTACTTTGGCCTTGCGCCTGATCCCTGCTGTATCAATGAGGTAAAAATCGTGACCAAATTTGGTGTAACGCGAGTTAATTGTGTCGCGGGTTGTGCCTGCTATTGGGGTTACAATGTTTCGGTCCTCACCTAATAATGCATTGGTGAGTGATGATTTTCCGACGTTAGGGCGACCCACAATGGCGATTTTCGGAATGTTCGCCTCTTCGATAGAGGTTTGGTCCTTAGGAAGGATATCAATTAAAGCATCCAGCAGGTCGCCTGTTCCGCTTCCACTGATGGCGGAGATGGGATACAATTCACCGAGGCCCAATTGATAAAACTCTCCCGCGTATGAGGCTTTTTCGTGGTTATCGGATTTGTTTACAACAGTAAGCACTGGTTTTTTTGATTTGCGGATGATAGCGGCCACTTCACTGTCGAATTGAGTCACGCCTTCGTTCACGTCAACAACAAACAATAGGGCGCTGGACTCGTCGATGGCAATTTGCACTTGTTTGCGAATTTCGCCTTCAAAAATATCATCGCTGCCTTTAATGTATCCACCGGTATCGATTAGGCTGAATTCAACGCCCTGCCATTCTGATTTCCCGTAATGCCTGTCGCGGGTTACACCTGAAACTTCATCCACGATGGCCTGGCGGGTTTCGGTGAGTCGGTTAAACAAGGTGGACTTTCCAACATTCGGTCGTCCTACTATAGCTACAATATTTGGCATGGGAGTGCAAAAGTACTAAAATTCAGCAATTCAGGCTTGTTTAGCACTGCTTAATAATGTATATTTGGTTAATGTCCTTAGGAAAAGCTCCGATAATCATTTTTGTCTTGTCCTTCTTTCTTTCCGCCTCTCAAAACGAGTCCTATCCCAAGGTGGTATTACCCAAATCGCATGCCGGTATACGATTTACCGAAAATAAGGGGCAATGGGGGGAATCGGTTCTGTTTAAAGCACTGGTGGATGGCGGGGCTTTGTTTATTGAAAAACAAGGCATCACCTTTAATTTTTACGATAAACTCACCTATCGCAGTTTACATACAGGGGGTAGGAATCTGCATGCCGATCAAAGGGGTAAGCTCAATTACCATGCCTACAGGTTGAATTTTATTGGTTGTAATTCCGGATTTAAAATACTAAAAACCGAGCCGGGGGAAGATTACGAAAATTTTTTTCGTGGAAACGATCCCTCAAAATGGCGGTCGACAGTTCCCAATTTCAAACGGATTAAGTTCCAGGGTTTATACGACGGCATAGATTATGAAGCCATTGCCTCCACCCAAGGTATGAAATATAATTTCTACGTGGGTGCCGGTGCCGATCCATCCGTTATTCAACTCAATTATGAAGGTGCAGATAACTTACGCATTAAAAACGGTGTCTTATACATTCAACTCAGTGTAAATGGGGTCATCGAGCAGGAACCTTATGCTTACCAGCTCATAGGGGATAGCGTACACGAAGTGAAGTGCAAATACAAATTGAATGGAAACACACTTTCATTTGAATTCCCCAAAGGCTACAATAAAAACGTTGAACTGGTAATCGATCCGGTACTGATCTTCGCTGCCCAATCGGGTTCAACGGCGGATAACTTCGGAATGACGGCCACTTATGATTCCCAGGGCAATCTGTATGCAGGGGGTACCGTATTTGATAATGGGTATCCCACCACGCTAGGGGCTTACTCTCAAACCTTCTTCGGCCCAACGGGTACCGGCATCACCGATATTGTGCTCACAAAATACAACGCAAGCGGAACCGGTTTAATTTATTCCACCTACATGGGAGGCAGTGAAGCTGAAATTGTAACGAGTTTGATCACCGACGCAAACGACAACCTTTATCTCTACGGAGCCACAAGTTCCAATAATTTTCCTGTTACTGCAGGCGCATTCGATCAGAGTTTCAACGGTGGACAAGCTCTCAGTTTTCAATTCAATGGCACCACGTTTAATGCAGGCACCGATATTTTTGTGGCGAAGTTAAATGCCGGCGGAACCAGTTTGCTGGCCTCAACCTTTGTTGGCGGGGCGGGCAACGACGGGGTGAATTACAACAATTATCTGCCACCCACCTATACGGTTTTCCCCTGTTTTGCTCCCGGTGGTTTTGTGTTGTTTAATGAGTCACCTGCCGATTCCCTGCAATACAATTATGGCGACCAGTACCGGGGAGAGATTCAGTTGGATAAAAATGGCGATGTATACGTGGCCAGTTCCACACGGTCCTCTAATTTTCCAACGGCCAATGCGTTTCAAAATAATTTAAGCGGCAAACAGGATGCCGTTGTGTTTAAACTCAACCCATCATTAAACACCTTGATGTGGAGTTCGTACCTTGGAGGAGGGGGAAACGACGCGGGGTATTCTCTTATTGTTGATGATAGTTTACAGGTGTTTGTTACCGGAGGGACGTACAGTAGCAATTTCCCTACTGTAGCCGGCTGTTACCAAACCAGTGCCGGTGGCGGAAAAGCCGATGGATTTCTGGCAAAGATAGATGCAGCGGGTAATCAGATAAAAAAGGCCACGTATATAGGAACGGCTTCCTATGATCAATGTTATTTTGTTCAAAGTGACCGAACGGGCAAGATCTATGTGTTTGGACAATCACTTGGTAGTATGCCCGTGTCTGCCGGTGTTTATGCCAACCCCGGTTCCAAACAATTTATTATGCGCTTCGACAACCAATTAAACACACTTGACCTCTCAACTGTGATTGGAAGCGGACAGGCCTCAGTTGATATTTCTCCCTCCGCATTTAGTGTTGACAAATGCAGTGGCTCCATCAGTATGACCGGTTGGGGCGGGAATTTTGTGAATTGCTCCTCGCTCAACAACATGCCTGTAACACCGGGAGCGTTTCAAACGGTAGTTCCTAACGGACATGACTTTTACCTTATGGTTTTGCACCCAAATGCTTCGGGATTAAAGTATGGCTCGTATTTTGGTGGTGCCGCCTCCGATGAGCACGTGGATGGGGGCACATCAAGGATCAACGAACAGGGTGTTTTATTTCAGTCGGTATGCGCAGGCTGTGGTGGTAATGATGATTTTCCTGTTACACCGGGCGCATGGCCGGGTACACCGGGCGATCCTAACCATGCAGGGAATTGTAATAATGGCGTGTTTAAATTCGACTATGAACCGGTAGTTACTGCAGCTATAGCAAGCGCTACACTTAACGGATGCACCCCTACAACCTTTACTTTTGTAAATAATTCTTCACCGGGACTTCCTTTTTTATGGCAGCTTGGAGGAGGCGTAAGCGATACAACCAGTCAGATCGCCAATCCTGTAAAAACATTTACGGCCCCCGGCACCTACACAGTAAAACTTACAGTTTACGAGAATCAGTTTTGTTTTACCACGGCCAGCACCCAGGTGGTGGTGAACATATTCACGCCTCCTCTAAATGCCTTCAGCCTTAGTTCAACGCCTTGTTCAAATACAGTGAGCACAATCAACACATCAACCGGAAATTTAGGAGCAAACTCTTGTATCTGGAATTTTGGTGATGGAAGTGCAGCAACAACAGCAAGCAATACGGTTCACACCTATACCAGCAGTGGGGTTTACACGGTGAACCTTTTGCTTAATGATATGAATGGCTGTTCGGTGAATGGCACACAAACAATAAGTGTTTTTAATTTTCAGGCGGGGGTTGGTCCCGGTGCCGACATTTGCAATGGCAGAACGGCCACGCTGAGTGCAAGCGGAGGAAGTTCTTACACCTGGTCGCCGGCTGCCTCCCTCAACAACGCAAATGTTCCCAGTCCCTTAGCCAACCCCTCAGGAAACACCATTTACACGGTTCAAATTCTCAACGCTGGATTTGGCATCACGTGTTCAGCAACGCATACTGTTCAAGTGTTGGTGCGTCCGAGCCCTACCACCAGTTTTAATTATTCGGCCAACCCTTGTGGAGGCGGAGTCAATTATTTTGATCAATCTCAGAATAACATTGTCAGCTGGAGCTGGACCCTGGCGCCGAATGTCACCAGCACGGTACAAAATCCCTACAATTTTTACACTCAGGGTGGAACGTATACAGTGAGTTTGGTGAGCACAAACAATTTTGGCTGTCAAAGTAAAAACGACCTGCTAGTTCAGATTGCTACACCACCTCCTGTTTCGGCTACCGGTGGTACCAGGATTTGTGTTGGACAAAGTGCGCAACTGTATGCTTTTGGTGGCATTTCCTATTCCTGGTCTCCGCCCGGCGGGCTTGATTTTCCTACCATGTCAAACCCTGTGGCGAGTCCTTCCGTGAGCACCAATTATTCCGTAGTAATCACCACAAGCGGAACAGTGAATGGAGAGAATTGCAAGTTTGTACTTACTCAAAGTGTTACAGTTTCGGAGTTATCGAGCATTCCGGTTTCTGCTTTTGCGAACCCTGTTCTGATCAAAAAGGGCGATGCTTCAACTTTGATTTACACCGGAAGTCCCGGTGCACTGGTCACCTGGTACCCACTGAACAGCACTAGCCCGGCAACCGGCTATACTGTAACTGCAAATCCAGGTTCACCAACAACTTATACAGCGGTGGCAACAAGGGGTGCGTGCCGAAAGGACGTGACGGTTTTTGTAGATGTATACAGCACCGCGTGTTTGGATAAGGATTTGTTTATTCCGAACACCTTTACGCCGAATAACGATGGTAACAATGATAAACTATTTGTACGCGGTTTGAAGGTGGAGGAGTTTTATTTTGCCGTATATAACCGTTGGGGTGAAAAGGTGTTTGAAACAAAAGACCGGACCATTGGTTGGGATGGGATTTATAATGGGAAGCCGGCAGACGTAGGGGTTTTCGGTTGGTACCTGGAGGCCAAATGCCTTGGAGGAGAGGAAGCCTTTTTGAAGGGAAATGTGACCCTGATACGGTAAAAAAGCACTAAAAATTCACGGGAAATAAAAAAATTTGTACATTTGCCGCTCTTAAACGGTAGGTATAGCTCAGCTGGTTAGAGCATCGGTTTGTGGTACCGAGGGTCGTGGGTTCGAA
>Ga0154020_10001657_pt1 | contig 27375 bp, 26 predicted proteins | sample Klosneuvirus_201_FD_109709 | JGI IMG/M metagenome (GOLD analysis project Ga0154020, IMG submission 109709) | Active sludge microbial communities from wastewater, Klosterneuburg, Austria - Klosneuvirus_20160825_MG | ecosystem: Engineered > WWTP > Aerobic digester > Activated sludge | place...
ACTGCCCGCAGCGCAACGAGCGCATGGGCTGGATGGGTGATGCCCACATCTTCGCCGAGACCGCGATCCACAACCTGGACATGGCCGGGTTCTTTGCGAAGTGGACGGTGGACATCCGCGACGCCCAGACACCCGCGGGCGCGTACTCCGATGTGTCACCAAACCCCGTGATGGGCAAAAACCAGTTCGTCTCCGTCCCCGGCTGGGGCGATGCGGGTGTCGCGATTCCCTACCGCATGTACAAGAACTACGCCGACAAGCGGCTCATCGCCGAGCACTACGACTCGGCGAAGAAGTGGATCGACTACATCCGCACCAACAACCCCGGCCTGATCTGGGAGAAGGCCCGCGGCAACGATTACGGCGATTGGCTTAATGGCGACACACTCAAGCTCGAGGGCTTCCCGAGCAAGGGTGCGGAGGTTCCCAAAGAGATCTTCGCGACGGCGTGCTTTGAGCAATCCACGAGAATGGTCGCGCAAATGGCCGCGGCCTTGGGGAAGAAGGATGAGGCAGAGCAGTACATGGCTCTGGCCAACAAGATTCGAGATGAGTTCCAGAAACGGTTCATCGGCCCCGATGCCAAGATGCCCGGGGATACGCAAGCGGGGTACTCATTCGCGTTGCGCTACGACCTGGTGCCCGAGCCGCAGCGCCCGGCCATGGTCGGTCACCTGCTTAACGCGATCAAGGCCCGTGGCGGGCACCTCTCGACGGGCTTCCATTCCACAACCCCGATGATGGATGAGCTGGTGCGTGCCGGGCACGCCGATGTCGCGTACAAGCTTGTCAGCAGCACCGAGTTTCCAAGTTGGGGCTTCATGATCGAGCAAGGCGCGACCAGCATGTGGGAGCGGTGGGATGGGTATGTGAAGGGCCGCGCGGGGGGCGGGTTCCAGGACCCCGGGATGAACTCCTTCAACCACTTCGCGTTTGGCGCTGTCGGGGAGTGGATGGTGCGGGTGATTGGCGGGCTGTCAACAACCAGCGATGCTCCCGATGAAGTCGCCTGGCGGGCGTTCGAAATCAAACCCGTCCCCGGCGAGGGTGTGACCTGGGCCAAGACGACGTACAACTCCATCCGCGGCCAGATCAACGTGTCCTGGCGCATCGAGGGCGATCGGTTCCTGATGGATGTGACCATACCGCCCAATACGTGGGCGACGGTGACGGTGCCAACCTCCAATCCCACCTCAATCAGGGAAGGGACCCGCTTCTCCAGCTCAGCGCCGGGCGTCACCTTCGGCGGCCCGGTGGCGGGCGGGGTAAGGATGAAGGTCGCGGCGGGGACCTACAAGTTCTCGGCAAAGAAGTGAGCATTCTCAGGCTCCCTTGTAGCTGAGGACGGGCGTCAACTCGCGGGTGATGCGCACCAGGTCGCGCTGGGCCCGCATCACGGCGCGGATGTCCTTGTATGCGGATGGCGCCTCGTCCGAGAGCGCGAAGAGTCGCTTGCGGTCCAGCCACACAGACCCGAGTTCATCCTCGACTTGTCTTGTCGAGATGTGTCCACCCGCCTTGCCGCGGCTCATCGCTCGCCCGGCGCCGTGCGAGCTTGAACGCAGGGCCTCTTCCACGCCGCGGCCTACAACGTGGAAGCTGGCTGTTCCCATCGAGCCGGGAATCAGGCCAACCTCCCCCACCTCCGCTGGGCTGGCACCCTTGCGATGAACAAGTCGCACACCCTCGGGGTATCGCTCCCATCGGGCGTGATTGTGGCTGGCGTCGATGAACGAGTCCGGGTTGGCTTCGACGTTGAGAATGCTCTTAAGCGCCGCGGCGGCGCTCTGGATCATCGCGAAGCGATTGGCGGCGGCGTACCGGACGGCCCACTGCACATCGTTGAGATACGCCTGCCCCGCGGGAGCAGAAGTGTCGAGTGAAACCAACCCTCCGCCGGCGCGTTCGGCGTTTGCGGTGTGGGCCCGCGTGATCTCTTGACCCATTACGCGTGAGCCGGAGTGAACCATGAGCCAGAGGCGATCCTCCTGATCCCTCTGGAACTCCAGGAAGTGGTTGCCGCGCCCGAGGGTCCCCAGTTCGATGCGGCCCTCGCGCTCCGCGACCGTGCGGAGTGCAGGAACGCTCAACTCGCCCAAAGAGGGCGGCATCGCCGCGGAGTTAGCAAGCGATCGGTGTCGCAGGATGGGAACGTGCTTACGCAGTTCCGCGAGAACGGCTGGGGCCGCCATCGCGTTGTCCAGCGCCTCGGCCTCGCACGGGAACGCGATCGCCGCCATGCCACACCCGATGTCCGAGCCGATGGCATGGGGGTAGATCAGGCGGGTCGTCGCGATGACCGTCCCAATGCACACCCCTGAAGCCAGGTGCACATCGGGCATGATCGCCACGCGCTGGACATCCTCAGCGCGGGCGATGCGGTCGATGGCCTTTTTCACATCGGGTGTGAGCGGCGCGGCCAGCCATGAGCGCACCGGTACTCCGGAGGGCTTATTGGCCATCAAGCACCTCCAGCGATGGCCCGAGGGCGAAGACCAACTCGGGGATCCGTTTGCGGCTGAGGACGCCGACAAGCTGGGACCGCAGGAAGCCGCGGGCAACTCCAAGACGCGCGACGACATCACGACCCGCTACGGGCGGCGCGCCCACGCGCGGCGCCACCACCACGTGCAGCCTCCCCGCATGCGGGAACGGCTCCACACTCAACACCTCACACTCAGCCAAAACAGTGTCCGCGCACCCTTGCATGGCCGCGGCCAGGGTCCGCAGAACTTGTTTGCATAGCTGCATGTCCTTTCGAGAAACTGGTCGTGGTTCGTTTTCGTTACGCAGATACCGGGGATCGATTCCATCTTCGTCGTGGGTCCGCGCGCACAGATCGCGCAGGTCACGACCGGGACGCTTGCGCGTCGTCATGTCATAGCTCCAGGTGGGTGCAGCGAGGCCGCGCCCGGTGATTTCGGGATCAGTTCAGAAACTCAAAGCTGAAATGGAATGACAAGCCCAGCCAAAACCAGCCGGTGTGACCAATCCTGTTGTCAGGGGATCAGCGGGCGGGCGCGGCGGGGCGGAGCGAAGATGGAATCGCAGCGTTGTGCATGAGAACCCCTTCGCAAAAAGCCCCGCACCCACCATGGGAGCGATCGGTGAGACTGTAACCGAAAACTCTGAATCGTCAAGAACAACGCCTGAAATCATGTGCAATTGCTCGATACCAGCAATTTGTGAACCCCAGGCTCAGCGCTCCACTACAGTCGATCATGATCCTCGTCACGCTCTGCATCGCGATCGCCGCGCTGGTTCAACCCGAACCCGCCAAGTCCGGGCCGCAGCCCGAAGCCAAACCGATTCGCTACGAAGACTTACCCATCCCTGTTCACCTGGGACTTCGCGCCGAGGCGATTCAGCGGGCGTGGCCTGCGCTCTCGATCGTCGTCATCGTCCCCGACGGCAAGTCATACATCAAAGCGATCTCGGCCTGGGACCCCAAGGTTCGCTTTCCGGTTTTGATTGATGACGGAACGGCCGCATCTCGTGAGGACATCGCGCGGTTTGTCCGCGGGTATGCGCCCAAGAAAATTGTCCGCTGGGCCACCAAGGACGAAGCGCCGGATCGGAAGGCCGCGGTGGAAGCGGCGCTGTGCGGAGTCTGGGGCAAACAACTGCCCGGTGAAGAGAAGGCGCCAGCGGTCGCGTCGAGCGCTGATCTTCTGGCGCGGTGGAAGGCGATCGGTGCGCCACGCACGGGCATCGTGATCACCGCGCCGGACGACCCGGCTTGGACAGCGGCATTGGCACTGGCCGCCGGCCGCGCACAGCCGCTGGCATGGGTCTCGCGTCCCCCGCCGGGCCGAGTAGACACGTTCATCTCCGCCGATGAGCTTCGCAAGTTTGAGACGGCGATCGAGACCGCGTGCGATGCGACAGGCCTGGCGTGGAAGGGTCTGGATGATGACATCGACACCGTAACGCTTTGCATGGCCTCTCCCAATAGCGCTCAAGTCGAGCCCAAGGTCGTGCTCGCGACAACGGACTGCATCGGGCGTATCAACCCCGACCCCGCCGAGCGAATTGGCAAGCACGAGCGCTGGGCCTGGACGGGGCAGATCTTCGGGACCGAATCACGCAGCGCCTACGCCGCCATGTGCTCGCTCTTTCTTACCGCCCACAAAGCCTGGCTCTTTGACGGCTACCCGCAAACCAAGCCCTGGTCAGACTTTGACGCAACGACCGCCGCCGACCCACTCAAACGCCTCAAGATTGACGCGACCATCGACGACACCCCCAACACCGGCGAGCGCGCCTGGCGTGTGCGGGTGTCGAACATGGTCGATGCGGGCCTGGTGTGCGTGAACACCAAGGGCATGTCTAACGAGTTCAATCTGGAGCCAGGTCGTCTGCTGCCTGCCGATGCCCCAATCCTCAACACCCCCGCGATGGTCCACTTCGTGCACTCCTGGTCCGCCCACGCCCCCTCAGAGCGGTGGACCGTCGGCGGCCGATGGGTCGAGCGAGGCGCGTACGCCTATCTCGGCTCCGTCGATGAACCGTACCTGAACGCATTCGTGCCCACGCCGTTTGTGACCGGGCGACTGGTCAACAAGTACCCATTCGGCGCCGCCGTTCGGGTTGACAACGGCCCGGCCTGGAAACTGACGGTGGTCGGCGACCCTCTGGCCTCACTTGCCAACCCCATTGTGCAGGTCGAAGGCGAGCTGGCGCTGGCGGACGCATCCAGCCTTCAAGAGGACCTCTCGGCCGCCCTCACCGTGAAAGACTTCGCCGCTGCGATCCGGGTTCTGATCTTGCAAGGTCGAGACGGCGACGTCGCCGCGCTCGTGAAAGGAATGCTCAAGGACGATCCCAAGTTGCTGACAGCCAAGGCCGCGGAACTCGCCGTGCTGCCCCTCTTCCGCACCGGCGACCACACCTCGATGATCAAGTGCTACGCCCAACTCGCCAAACCCGCGGCCATGGATCCCGCGCTCCGCGATGCCGTCTGGCTCAGCGCCTATCGCAGCCTTCCCGTGACTAGGGACCCCGAAGTCCTTAATGCCCTTCGCCAAGCCACTCGCGATGACCAGCCCGCACGGGACGCCATCGAACTGGCGGAGCCCTACGCCGCCGCCTTCGGACGCGAGGCCGCCACCGGAATGCTGCAGGAAATCCGAGCCAGGGCAACTCCGGACGAGCAGGGCAAACTCGACCGCGAGATCCGAGCTATGACGGCCCCCGCCAGGGTCCGGTAACTAGAAATAGTTGAATAAATGAGAAGTCGATATTGACAAAACGAAGAACTTGTTGAATAATATTCAACGTGACTTCCGTTTTATCAAATGCCGACGACTCAGCCTTGGTCGGCCATCCACTCGCCGTCCTGCCGCGGGAGGACTTGGACCTGATCGTGGAGCTGGTCATGCGGTCCGGATCGCTCAAGGACTTGGCCGCGGAATATGGGGTGAGCTACCCGACCATTCGCATTCGCTTGGACAAAGTGATTGCCCGGCTCGCGGCCGCTCGCGAGGGCCGCAAGGCCGATCCGCTCAGCGAGTTGCTGGCGGCCATGGTGGAGCGAGGGGAGTTGTCAGCTTCTGGTGCTCGGGCCATTCGGGAAACGGCGCGCAAGCCGCGCGAAGGAGGTGCGTGATGGAATGGTGGACGCTTCAGCAGAGCAACCTGATCGGTGGATTCGGCGGGGCCTCTATCGGCATGATGGGCGGGCTGGTGGGGAGCTTGAGCGTTTTGGTCGTTCGCGGCAAGGCCAAACCGCTGATGGTGGGTATCTACGTCGGCATGGCTGCCCTGGGAGCGTGCTTGCTGGTCGCGGGCGTGTTTGCCGTTTCGACGGGCCAGCCGCGGCATGTGTGGTTTCCGCTGTGCATCGGCGGGACGATCGCGACGACGGTGTTCGGCGGGATGCTTCCGGTGATTCTGGCCCGCTACCGCAACGCCGAGGTGCGGCGGATGGAGGCCGAGCAGCTTCGGCGGAGTTGATCTTGGGTTAAGCTGGCGGGATGAAGACTCGGTACTTGTTGGTCATGGCGTTGGTCGGCGGGCTGGTGATGCCGGCGTGCCAGACTGCTCCGGTTGCGTCCCCCACTCCCGCTGCTCCTTTGGCCGCGGCCAAGACGACGGCGTACCTGAGTGCGGAGCAAACGCAGAAGTTGAAGGACATGCTGCCTGGGCCGTTCCCGCGGCATCCGGGCGCGACCGCTGACGAAGCCAAAGCGCTCGACGCACTGCTGAGCGCGGCCGAGGTTGAGGTGATCCGGGGTGTGCAGGCGGATACATCGGCACAGGCCCGGGCACGCGCGGACCATCTGGAAGAGTTTGATCCCTGGTGGAACTTTGATGTGGCTCTCGGTCACCACTTCAATAGCAAAGAGTGCCCGAAGATCGAGCTCTTCATGACCAACGCGGAGCGGGAGGTCGGCCCAATCAAGGATGCGGCCAAGAAGAAGTTCGGGCGCGTGCGGCCGCCGGAGTCGGGGATCTCCAGCAACGACTCGTATCCCAGCGGGCATTCGACGCGGGCGTTCTTTCGGGCGCGGATACTGAGCGAGATCGCGCCGGAGAAGAAGGATCTAATCGTGATGGAGGCGCGGTCGATGGTGACCAACCGCTTGATCGCCGGCAAGCACCATCCCGCGGATTGCGTAGGCGGGATCGTTTTGGGGGCTGCCATCGCGGATGCGATGATCGCCGCGGCCAAGGACTCGACAAGTTCAGTTCACTCTGATTTTGAGGCCGCGAAGCTGGAGTGGAAAGAGTTGATGGCCAAGCCGGAAGCCAAGGGCAAGCCGGGGGCCTGAGTCAGGGCGCCGGGAACTCCGGGCGTTCGCCGTTGAGCACGCGCCAGACGTCGCGGACGACCCAGCTCATGTTGCGTTTGGCGGTTTCTGTGGCGCTGGCGATGTGGGGAGAGAGTCGCGCGTTGGGCAAGCCGAGAAGCGGGTTGGCGGGCGTGATCGGCTCGGGGTCGTGGACGTCAAGCATCGCAGTGGCAACCGGGTGACCTTTGAGGAACGCGGCCAGTGCGGCGTCATCGATGACGAAGCCGCGGCTGGTGTTGAGGAAGAGGCAATCGGGTTTGAGCCTGGCGAAGGCCGCGGCGTTGAAGATGTGGCGGTTGGAGGCGCGGTCGTCGATGTGGACGGTGAGGATGTCCGACTCTCGGAGGAGCGTGTCGAAGTTCACGGGTCCGGCGCCGGAGCGGTGAGATTCGGGGATGTCGATCAGGTCGTGATAGATGACCCGCATGTCCAGGGCCGCGGCCACACGGGCGATCTGAGATCCGATGCGTCCCAGCCCGCAGATGCCCATCGTCATCTCGCAGAGTTGGCGGCGGGCGTTGAGGCTCTTGCGAATGTCGTGCCACTGGGCATCGGTCGGCACGTGGTCGAGGTACACGCGAGGGCGGGTGGCGTCGGCGATCAGGGCACTGACGTATTCAACGACGGCTCGGGTATTGGCCCCGGGTGTATGGACCACTTCGATGCCCCGTGCGCGGCAGGCGGGGATGTTGATGTTGTCCAGGCCCACCCCGGCGCGGGCGACGACTTTGAGACCGGGGGCCTTGGCCAACAGCTCGGCATCGACTTTGGTGTACGTCCGAACGACCAGGCCCTGGGCCTTGGCCAGAAGCTGGTGGAATCGCGGCAGATCGCTGAACGGGCAAGCGATGAACTCGCAGCGTTCGGCCAGCCACGAAGCAGGGCCACGGTCGAGGTCTTCAGTTTGGATGACCAGCGGACGGCTCATTCGCGCTCATCATCGTCACCACCGAACTCGGCGGGTTCAATAATGCAGGACATCGGGCCCTGACTCTCCACCATGAGCGGGTCGCGTCCAAAGGCGTGAATCTGCTCCTGTTTGAGCTCCGCGTGCTCTTTGTGCGTGGTGAGACAGACCACCCGACCATCCTTGTCCACGGTTTCGGCGATCTTGAACGCCTTCTCAGGTGAGTGCGCGAACAGCTCCTGCATCATGCGGATGACGTACTCATACGAGTGGAAGTCGTCATCGAGCAGCACCACGTTCCAGGGAACGGGCGCATCTGTTGCTGGATCGGTTTTTGTTTGGGTTGAAGTCTTGGCCACGGCACCATCCTATTCGCACGAACCCCCGATCGGATGGGCAGTTTTGGGCCGTTTCGGCCTGACAGGCCGATAGACGCCTCAGCACACCAGCGTTCCGACGCGGCCGGGGATCGGCCCCCAAAGAACGCTCATGGGGATCTGATCATGAACAAGGGCGAGCTTATCGAGAGCGTGGCGACGGAACTGAACTTCAGCAAGACCGAGGCGAGCAAGGCCGTGGAAGCGGTGCTGGAGTGCATCACCAACGGCATTAAGGCCCAGGACAAGGTCGCCTTGGCCGGCTTTGGCACCTTCGTGAAGCGCCAGCGGGCCGCTCGCACGGGCATCAACCCGGTCACCAAGCAGCCGATCGCGATCGCGGCCAGCACGACGTGCGGGTTTAAGCCTGCTACGGCGTTGAAGGCTTCGCTCTAAGCGACATTTCCAGAGAGTACAAGACCACAGCGCCACATCGTGAGGTGTGGCGCTGTTTCTGTTTTTAGGCCTTGTTCGCGAATGCCCGCTCCGCGAGTTCGATCGCGCGGGCCAGGGCCGCGGCCTTATTAACAGTTTCCTGGAACTCGGCTTCGGGATCGGAATCGGCGACGATGCCGCCCGCGGCCTGAAGGTGGTAGACCCAACCGTCGGCGCTGTGGAGTGCGGTGGGGACGACCATCGTTCGGAGGGCCAGGGCGATATCCATCTGGCCGTCGAGACCGACGTAGCCCATGCCGCCGCCGTAGGGGCCGCGGCGGACGGGTTCGAGCTCGTCGATGACCTGCATGGCCCGGATCTTTGGGGCGCCCGAGATCGTGCCGACGGGGAGGGCGGATCGCAGGGCATCCCAGCAGTCCAAACCGGGACGGAGCGTGCCGGTCACCGTTGAACTGATGTGCATGACGTGGCTGTAGCGCTCGACTTCCATGATGCGGGGTAGGGAGATCGAACCGGGGATGGCGACCTGGCCGACATCGTTGCGCCCCAGGTCCACGAGCATGATGTGTTCGGCGCGCTCTTTGGGGTCGGCGAGGAGCTCTCGTTCGAGGGCGGCGTCTTCTTCGGGGGTTTGGCCGCGCTTGCGGGTGCCAGCGAGGGGGCGGTTGGTGACGATGAAGGTCGACTGGGCCGGGCGCGCCTCGCCCTCACCCGGCCTTGCAGAGCCTCGGCCACCCTCTCCCGCTAGCAGCGGGAGAGGGAGCTGCGCGGGACCGGTTGGACTGGCGCGGACGCGACAGAGGATTTCGGGGCTGGAGGCGACGAGAATGCAGCCCCGGGCCTGGAGGTAGACCATGTAGGGGCTGGGGTTCACTGCGCGCAGGGCGCGGTAGACGTCGAAGGGGTCGGCCTTACTGCGGCGTTCGAAGCGTTGACCGAGGACGACCTGGAAGATGTCGCCCGCCCGGATGTACTCCTTGGCGCGGGCGATCATCGCGGCGTGCTGGGCCTTGGTTGTATTCGACGGCAACGGCACCGTGGGCAACTCTCGATCGACGACTCCCGACGGAAGGGGCTTGCTGTGGCGCTGGATCTGCTCGGCGCGCTCATCAAGCCGGCGGCGTGCGTGGTCGTACGCGGCCACAGGATCAGTCCCCGCCGGAACGATCGCGAGTTGGACGATGTGAACCAACTTGTCCACGTGGTCGAAAACGGCGACGCCGTCATAGAGGCCAAAGTGCAGGTCGGGCAGACCGCGGTCATCGCGGGGGCCACCCTTGAGCTTGTCGGGCTCGGCGTAGCGCACCGTGTCGTACCCGGCGAACCCAACCCAGCCGCCGAGGAAACACTGCGGGAGCGATCCGGACCCACGCTTCTGGGGCGGGAGGACCAGCTTCGTGTTCGCGGTGATGGAACGGAGTTTCAGGAGCGGATCAGTTTCATGAGACACAATGGTCTTGCCGGAGGCACAATCCGTGACGCGAACATCGTTCCCGCGGGCGATGACTTCCAGAATGGGCTGGGCCCCGAGGATCGAGTGTCGCCCCTGCCTCTCGCCGCCTTCGACCGATTCCAGCAGGAACGAAGGCGCGGTCCGCTCGTCAGCGCTCACCAGCCGCCGATACGCCAGCACGGGCGTGAGTTGGTCCGCCAGCAACCGAAGTGAAATAGGGATCGCCAGCGTTCCGCCGCCGGATTGCTTCACAAGGGCCACGAACTCATCCCGCGTCAGGCTGGGCATGTGGCTGGGAGTCTAGAGAGCAAGGAGACTTACTTCCCTTCAGCACGGGCCGCGGGCTGGGCTCGAAGGTGCTGAGAGCCGGTCTCAAACCGGACCGATGGTTGTACCGCATCGCCTCCGCTGTCGCGGGTGTTCGCCGCGGGCAACTTGATGCGAACGTACGCGTCGTGACTGATCAGCGAGACCCGGGGCGTTGTGATCGGGGGCGCGGTTTGGGTCGGCGTCAGGGGCTCCGCCTTTGCCGCCGGAGTCGCTTCGGGATCCGCATCATCGTCGTGATCCCATCCGGTGTCGCGGGACATCGTTACCTCGTGGGGCGAAGCCTTGGCGGCCTTTCCTGCCGCCGCGGCGGCGGGCTTGGATCCCATCGGGACCACCGGCTCCTTGGCGCCTTCGCCGCCGGAGACGACCTTTCCATTGATGCTCGTGTACACCGTCTGCTTAGGCGTTGGCTCACCCGCTCGAACGGCAGTAGCCCGGTGCGGACCAGCTTGGTGCCACGGCACCGAAACTCGCTCCTTTACGGGAGGCTGAGCGGGTTGGGAGGGCTGGCTAGTGGTGGGCTGGGCCGCGGCGATACCCGCGGAAGCGAGAATGAGGGCGGCTTTGAGTGTTGAGCGCATGGATCCTCCCTCACAAGTTTCGGAATCCGAGCGGACCCCCACCACAGCCATCACTCGCGTCGAGGAGGTATTGCCAAACTGGACCTGAAGCCATGCGGCCTGCGCGGGCGGCCATCATTATCAGACAGAGGTCAAGGAAGCGGCAGGTCCTTGCCATGGGTAAACAACTCCTGGAGTTCCTCGAGCATCCACGATGCCGTACGGCACTTGTGGATGGCGGGATTCAGGGCCGCGAGTACGGTGGAGCCGGGGATGGACTTGGCGGTCACCCGCTGGGATACAGGGTTGACGTCGATCCTCAGCGGCATCGGCGTCTGCTCGTCAGGGTCCTTGTGGATGAGGTGGAGCCAGATGAGTGGCCCGTTGAGCCGGACCATTGCCGTCCACACGGAGCCGCGCATGTCGAGGAGGGTCTTGCCCGCGGCGGACACAATCCGCGGCGAGAGGAAGGGCAGAGGCCAGTTCTTTGCACCCGGCCACATCTCAATCACAGAACCTTCCGGGCCTGTAAACACCACCTCAGCGTGTGGCTCGGGCGGAATCACCGGCGTCGCCGCCAGGGTCGCCATCAGCGAATCCCAGTTCTCGTAGAGCACGTAGTTCGCCAGATGCCGGCTGAGGATGGTCAGCGGCATGTCGTTCCCGTTCACCTTGGCCATGCCGGCGATTGGATTCACCCGGAACTCCAGGAACTGCGTGCCCGGGGAATAGTGCCGGAGTTCGAAGACGATATCCGGCGCCTTGCCGGTGTGGCTCGCATCCCAGTTGGTTCCGAACAGATCCAGCATGGCCTCACCGGTCACCGTGTCGGTGAGTTGCGGCGCGTGCACCCAATGATGGGGTCCGGCCTCCCGGTCTTCGGTCTCGATCGTAAAGCGTTCCTCATCGCTGATGTCTTTCTCGCGCCCGTTCACCATGTTCTTGGGGGGGACATAGGGCTTGATCGTGCCGACGGACTTCAGGTATTCCTTGTCGAGCGGCGGCTCTTGCGGGTTGGCCCGCGCGTCCGCATCCATCTCCATCAACTGGGACATGAGGTCCGCAGGCGGCATGGCCTCCGCGAAACTGTCCAACGTCGCGCTGTTCGGTGGCCAGACGATGATCCGCTTCATCAGGGTCGGGTCATCGGCGTGGTGGATGTAGAGCGACCGGCCGCTCTCGAACGTCTCCATCCCGTGCACGTCCCAGCGCGTGCCGGCGCTGGAGAGGATGGGGTTGCCCTTGCGATCGGAAACCGTGAACTGAACCAGGCCGCGGCCATCCTTACCGGTGAACGCCAGGAACTTGATGCCGCCGGGGGATTGCTTCATTTCGGGGTCATCCATGGTCACGGTCGGCGCCAGAGGAATCGTGGGCATCGCGTCGGTGATCACTTCACAGGTGCAGATTTGCTCGGGAACCAAAACCTCAAAGCGGTTGTCCGCCACCGCAACGACGATGAGGCGCAGGCCCGGAGAGATGCCCACCTGCTGCGCCTGAACAACATCGAACACCGTGTTGTTCAAGGTGTTAACGCGAAAGGGGCGGAACGGCTGGGCCCGCCAGAGAGAGATGAAGTCCAGAGAGGACACAGGGATCAGGGTAGCGGTCTTATTCCGGCTCGTGACCGGCGCTATGGGTCAGCGATTCGAAAGTCTTGATGGCCCAATCCCGGGAGCCCTCTTCGGCGAACCAAACGGTGATATGGGCCGCGGAAGTGGTGACGGCCATACATCCCTGCAGCACCCAGCCCTCCTCATCTTCTTCTTCGGAGTAGTAGATCCAGTAATATCCGACCCGGTCATCCTTGCGGAACCGAACAGGCTTGGCGCCCTCGGGTAGGTCCTCCTTGTCCGGTTTGGCTATCTCATCGGCGGTCCGCGGCGATTGACCGGGCTCAACCATTGAGAGGTCGTACGTGGAGACGTGAACTCCGATCGTGTTGTGACCGAAGTACTGGACCCCGCTCTCCTCGTTGTAGTCTTCCGGCCAGAAGCCAGGCACGGCCACGGTCCACGGTCCAGGGAGCCGCCGAGCGATCGTCGCGCGGTAGTAGCCGATGAGAGCCGGGTCCAGGTCCGGCAGGTCATCGCCCTCCTCCAGATCCAGCAACGCGTTGAGGTCCGCGATCTCGGCCTGCGGCAAGGTGAGTTTAGGGTTCAGTTCCGCGGCACGTTCGAAGCAATCGATGGCCAGTCGCATTGTGGCTTCCTCGCGCTCATCGGCGGGGGGACGCCATGTGACTTCACTCCAGAGCAAGACCAGTCCGGTCTTGCGGTAATAGTCGGCATCGCGCTCGCGGGTCCACCAGGGGTAGAACTCGCGAGCGTGCTGCTTGAGGTTCTCGCCGCGCTTGAGGGCTTCCCAAAAACTGCGGCTCCGCGGCCCCGCGGGCGTAATGCTGAACGGTCCGCCACCAACAGGCACGGGCGCGAACATGGCCATGTTCACCGCCATCCGCAGAGCATCTTCCATCCGCTCATCCTTCAGGAAGGCGGCACCCAATGCCTTGAGAAACTCAGCCATCTGATCCTGAAGGTCCTCGAAGTTGCCACTGGTGGCGTACCCGGTTTCATCGGCGGACCAGTCCCACTCGATGCCGCAGAGCTTGCCTACCGCGCGGACCACATCGACGGCGTAGGCGTGATAGCCGGGACCCGTGCCCGAAGTCTTGGAGTCCGCCGTGACGGTGCCATCCGGATCCCACACAAAGAAAACCGCCTCAGCCCCAGGGTGGAGCACCACCGCCAGTTCGTGCTCGTGCTCACCAAACTCCATGAGGCTCGCCAAATAAGGGTCCTGGCAGGAGTCCTCAACCGCCTTGCGGATCGCGGCGAAAAGCGTGCCGCGAGACATCATTATCCCGCCTGGTGCGGGTACCCGTGCCGTCACGCCGAAACCGATTCCCATGCGTCAACCTCCACCAGCACCTATGCGGCGGCCCTCCCGCGGGGCCTGCGCCGCAGCATACGGGGGCTCAGGTCTTCGCGGTTTTTAAGAGTTGTTCGGTCAACAAGTGCTGGTCCAGCGCGATCCCGCATTCGGGACAAAGCGGTCTGCTCTGGCCGCGCAAGTTGTATTGACACTTGGGGCAGGGCAGGTCGCGCTCAAACAGGAGCGCGGCCACGGCGTACGCGGTTCCTCCGCCGTCATCCTTGATCCATTGGTTGCAGAGCCCGACGAGTTCTTGCTGCGAGGAATCGGTCCCCGCGACGCGGCGAGGGATCACGTGCGCGGTCGCGTCGTGCTTTACGAGCAGCAGGAACTTGTCGCCCAGCGTCACCTCTTCAAAGTGTCGCCACGCCATATCGGCGACCTGGCCGTCACCCTCAAATCGAACTCCACCGGGGCGCAGCGCGATGGCGTGGGGTTGCCGGAGCGAAAGGGCGCCGACAGAGCGGATCAACTGGGCGCCGGACTTTCGGGCACGATTGGGTGAGGTGTTTCGGATCAGGGACCAAGCCAGCGCCCACAGCGCGACCGCGACAGCAAAGAACAGGATGGGGCCGTCCGCAACAGACATGAACCCGGTCCACTGCCGCCAGATGTTGAACACGGCGATGCCGGTCAGGGCCGTGGCGGCGACCACCAGGTACTTGGCCGCTTTCCTGGATGCGGCGACCCGCTTCCTTCCGACCGTCGTATGCAGAATCATCTCCACGTGGACGTCGAGAAGTTCATTCTCGGTGAGGGCGAAGGAGAAGGAGTAAGACGGTTCCATTCCGGGACCATCGTACCGATTCAGCCCTCGAGGTATGTATACCCCTCCAGCCCATCGTCGTAGTACTTCAGCAGGCTCTTGCCCTCCGGCAGCGTCAGCCGCCCCTGCCGGCACGCGGCCTCGATATCCAGCCGCATCGCCCGCTTCATGTCCGCGATGTCGTACTGAACGTACTGAAGGACTTCCTCGACGGTGTCACCCTCGATGACCTCATCGATCTCCCACTCGCCATTCTCATCCATCGTGAGGTGGACGGCGTGGGTGTCGCCGAGCAGGTTGTGGAGGTCGCCCAGGATTTCCTGGTACGCCCCAAGGAGGAACACACCCAGGTAGTAGGGCTCCACACCCGCGCACTCGCCGGGCAGGTCTTTGACCTCGTGGAGTTCCAGCGTCTTCTTGTCGATCCGCTTGTCCACGAAATGATCGACCTTGCCATCCGAGTCGCACGTGATATCGCTGAGCATCCCCTGGCGGGTTGGCTGCTCGTTGAGACGATGGATCGGGCAGATCGGGAAGAGCTGGTCGATGGCCCAGGAGTCGGGCATGCTCTGGAACAGCGAAAAGTTACAGAAGTAGATGTCACTCAACAGCTCGGGCAGGGCCTCGAACTCGTCGGGCAACTCGCCGCCTTTCTTCATCGACTTCTCGAGTACCTTGTGCCCGATGGCCCAGAAGATCTGCTCGGCCGCGGCCCGCATGTGCAGACTCATATAGCCCAGGCTGAAAAGGCTCATGGCCTCATCGCGGGCCTGGGTCGCATCGTGATAGGTCTCGACCAGGTTGCGATCGGTGAGGTTTGTGTAGGCCTCGAGCAGGTCCAGCACGGGCTGGGGCGGTTCGGACTCAGCCTTGATTGCCTTCTCGATGGCGACCATATCCGGGTTGGCCTCAAACCGACTGGTTCCCAGGACATCCATGACCAATACGCTGGAATAGGCCACCATCGCCCGACCGGACTCGCTGATGATCAAGGGATGCGGCACCTTGTTGTCATCGCAGACCGCCTTGACGCGGTAGACCACGTCGGCCGCGTATTCGGCGACGGAGTAGTTGATCGAGCTGGACCAAGCCGACTGGCTGCCGTCGTAATCCACACCCATGCCCCCGCCGATGTCGAGCGTTGTCAGCCCCGCGCCCAAGCGATGCAGTTCGCAATAGATGTGCGTCAACTCGTTGATCGCGTTTTTCAGTACGCGGATGTCGTAAAGCTGGCTCCCGACGTGGCAGTGTAAAAGGTTCAGGCAGTCCAGCATCTCGTGCTTCTTCAGATAGTCCACCGCCTGAAGCACTTCCGATACGAACAGGCCGAACTTGGACCGCACACCCGCCGAGGTTTCCCACCGCCCCGCCCCGCGGCTGGAAAGCTTCACGCGCAGGCCGATCTTCGGCCGCACGTTGTACGCCTTGGCGTGTTTGACGATCAGCTCAAGCTCGCTGAACTTCTCAACCACCGGGATGATGTTCCGCCCCAGCTTGGTCGCCAGGATCACGGTCTCGATGAACTCATCATCCTTGAAGCCGTTGCAGATGATGGGCATGCCGTTTACGCCCGGGCCGCCGGCGACCGCCGACAAACCCAACACCGCCAGAAGCTCCGGTTTGGAACCCGCCTCCAGCCCGAAGTTGAGCTCAACGGCGAGGTTGGCAATCTGCTCGCACACGTGCCGCTGCTGGTTCACCTTGATCGGGTACACGCACGAATAGGTCGAGCCGTACTGCTGGTCGGCGATGGCGTCATCAAACGCCTTGCGGATCTCGCGGAGGCGGTGATCCAGAATGTCGTTGAATCGAAGCAGCACCGGCGTATGGATGCCGCGGGCCTTCAACCCCGACACGACGTCATACAGGTCGATCTGCTTGGCCGGGTCCTTGGTCGGCAGGATGGTGACGTGTCCGTCCGCATCCACCCCCACATACCCCTTGCCCCAATCCTGCAACCCATACAGACGCGCGGAGTCATCGACGGTCCACTGTCCGTGGATGAACGCGTTACGCGAGGCGGAGATCGTTGCCATTGTTTTTCGAAAGACCCGTGAGCGGCGGCCGCGGACCCGCGCGGCCTGTGCGAACTTGCTCCCCCGGGGGGTCCGTCACGCGTCACGCCTTCGCTCGAGAGGCGCCGCGGCACGGGCCCGGCTGACTGGTCCGACCATGACGCACCACACGCCACAGATCGAACGGCACTAGACAATATCGAATATCGAGCGCAGAGCAAGGGTGAATCACCCGCGAGCAAGAAATTGACCAAACCGGCGCTGCGCGAACTTGGCGCGCTGCTCACTCACGGCCTTCCGGGTTTCTCGAACTCCTTTGTCTCCACGCAATCGACCCGGATCGATGCGTAGGTAAAGGACTGCTCATCGGATGGCTTCCCTTCGAAACTGACGTGCTGGGTCATCGGCAGAGTCACGCCGCCGACATCCTTGTAGTTGGAAAGCCGCATCTCGATCGACCCCAGGGTCAGGTTGGGACCCCTTGCTCGGTAGCGAAGTGCCACGATCTGCCCCGATTCCGGGTCGATCAGCGCCTTTGTGGTGCCGCCAACACGGTGAACCGCCACAACCTCAACCGGCCGCCCATCCAGCTCCTCGCGCGGCAAGTGCGCCACGACGGTGCCGGGGAGGCGCCGGCCACGGATGACCATCACCGGGTTGTGCGATACCTCCCGTTCCAGAATCCGCTTCTGCGACTCGACCATCGTCGTCGGGCTCATGGCAGAAACGAAGTAAGCCTCATCCGGGGCCAGGACTTCTCCCCAGTAATAGGTGTGCCACGTCGTGAGCCGGCGTGCCCGGTCCGGGAACTGGAAAGAGACCGTGTGGCTGGTCTTGACCACTTCATCCCGGTCTTTCGCGGTTCCCTCCTGAACCAGGCGAACCGACTTGAGGTCGTCGAACTTCAGCGTCCCGCTCATCGCGGCCGCGGCCTTGTCCAGCAGCTTTAGCCCCTCGGCCGCCGATTCCGGCGTCGCGGCGGGAGGCCCCTCATCTCTTTCCAGGAACTTCTCCGGGCCCGCCAGGAACGCCTTTCGGCACGCCGAAGAGGCAAATAGATAGATGTGCCCCTCGTGTACCGCAAACAGCTGGGCTGAGCCCTTCCCCGAAAGCGGCCCCATCCGAGCGCAGGCCCCTGCCCACCGGATCTCGTACTTGTCCGGTTCCGTGTTGAACGCCGCCTTGTTGTACTCAGAACTGAACCAGTAGGTCAGCCCGTCGCGTTCAACCGAAAGCTCGGCCTTCCCCGCGACCTCTTTCCCCTCCACCAGTTCCACCGCATCTACTTGAAGCGTCGCCCGATCCTGTGCCCGAGCAGCCCCACACAGCATGACAGCGAAAACGACGGTAAGAACCCGCATGGCACAGCTCCTTGGGGTCAGTTGAACGATCGTTCAAATTAGCCGCAAGTGGGGTTCATCGCAAGCCGCAAAAGACAACGGCCTCGCTTTCCGAGGCCGTCATCGCGTGTTTCGAGAGTCAGATCGCTAGAGCCGGCGCCTCCGTGCGCAGGCGAGTCCGGCCAACCCCAGAAGGGCCATAGATCCTGGAGCTGGGATGAGGCGGAAGTTGTCCAGCCCGATGTAGCTGTTGGCAGGGGTGCCGTTGGCAAGGGCGACCGGGTCAAGCTGGGCGACAAAGGTGAAGACCGCACTCGTGGCCGCCGGGGCAACAAAGGAAATCGACCGGGCCTGCCACGTCATGGATGCCGTGTTCTGGGTGAATGTCCCCACCAGGGCGCTGTTGAAGTAGATGTCCACCTGGCCACGGCCGAAGTAAGGCCCGCCGTAAGGAATGGCCTTGCCAGCATCGTCCGCGGCCATTTGGGCCGAGACTGTGTAGGTAGTTCCGGGCGTCAAAAGGGCCGTGGTCTGCTGAAACGCCTCGTTGATCCCCCCGAACCCTGTGGAGGCACCAAACCCGATGAAACGGACACCCGCGGCGGCCGGCATTCCCTGGAACATCCCGTTGTAGGGGCCAATTCCCGTCCCGATCGCCCAGCCGTCAACCCCCGTGTTGTCATAGAGGTCCGGCGTGAAGGATGTCGCCACCCACGGGGCCGGCGTTCCGGACGAGAAGATGTTCAATCCTCCGGGATAGGCCACCCCGGTTTCAAAGCTGCCGTTGAGAAGCTGGGCAAAGGCGGGGGTCGCGGCCGAAAGGGCCAGCCCCAAGGCGAGTCTCGTGCGATTCATGTCTTGTCTCCTGCCGCGGGCATTCCTGCCCTGGCATTCAGACTTGCCGCGGGGAGGGGGAACCTTGCAGGGGAATCGCGAAAACGACAACGGCCCCGTTTCCGGGGCCGTAGTCGCGTGTCTTGTCTTAAGAGAGAGAGAAATCAAAGGGAGAGAGATCAGAGAGAGATCAAAGGGAGAGAGTGTTCGAGTCGAGCCTCCTTTCGGTTGGCCGCGGCGTGTCGTCCTCGGCACCAAGACTTACCGGGAGGGGGCGGAACCTTGCAGGAAGGACAACTATTTTTTCGTACGAATTCGGACCAGCAGGTCGCTCAGGGGGTCCAAGGCCGAGTTCTGCTCCGGGAGCGAGCTCTTCAGGTGCTCATCCTGAAGCCGAGCCACCAGCCGCTCGTACTCCGCCCGGTGAAACGCCAAGTCCGCGGCATCCAACGTCCCCTTCTCTTTCCCGCCGGTCTTGGCCGCGACCAGGTCCGCGATGTACGGCAGCTTGTACTCCTCATTGAGCCGCGGCAGGTTGGCGTCGATGACACCCGTCCGCATCAGATGGATGCCGGTCAGAAGCACGCGGTAGACATACAGCAGCGGCTTGACCCGCGGCGGGTTTTCCTTGGCAAACAGCCCCCACTGCGTCTCAGCGAAGCCTAGATAGTGGTACGCGTGGAACTTGGTGATGCAGCGCGGAGCCAGGGCGATGAGTTCCTGATGCTCGGGCGAGGTCTGGATGACCAGGGGCGAGAGGAGTTGCTCCAGCACGTACCCGTTCTTCTTCAGGAGCAGCCGGAAGAACTTGGCCGCGTCGTGCGTGACCAGGTCGATCTCGGTTCCCTCGCGGACTCCGGCTTGTTCGATGGTGTCTTTGGTCGTGTGGAGCCCCAAGACCTCGCGAGCGGGAAGGATGTGGCAGCCGCGGAGGTCGTAGTCGGAGTCGGGGGAGGCAAAGCCGTAGAGGTGGGCACCGGAGATGGTGGCGAAGAGGAGGGGGTAAGGGTGCTCGGAGGCGAGTTGGCGGCAGAGGGGGAGGTTGAGTGTCGGTTCATTGTTCATGTTGACGTGATTGTCGCCGACCCTCCGCGCACTTCCAGCCTCCAGATGACAGGCAAGACTTCAGGGAGGTGTTCATCGTCAAGCGACGCGATGATGTCGAACTTCCGACGTCTAGCTGAAGCGAACTTATGCGTCAGGACACCTGAGTCCGCGGTGCTTGTCAGGAGCAGTCTCTGCCCGTGAAGTTGACGCTTGCTGGTGGATTCTACGAGGGCAACCTGCACATGGCGTCCCCGCGGTTCCTCGCCTTCCGGCTCAATCCAAAGTGAAATCGCCGGTCGTCCCGTGCCCAGGACACATGCGATGACGCAGGGAGATCGATCCAGACCGCAGTGTCCGGTTGACCGAACTGTCCGTCCAAGCCCAGAGAGTTCATCCAAGACCATCCGTGTCGCACCTATGAGCACACAAAGTCCGATTCCGAAATCAATCGAGAGTGCGACCCATCGGAAGCGGGGGTTAAACGCCCGTACCGTCCGGCTCAGATTGGGATTTAGCGCCTCCAACGTCAGGACGACCAGAATGAACACGCACGCGAAAGCGGCCACGATCAACAGCCCATGTGCTGACCAGAACGTCCGCGCCCCCTGAACCACGCGCTTCAGCATCCGGCCATACTCCGCCTCGCCTTCACCAGTATCCGATTCACCATCTCATAATCCGGCCTCTCCGGCACCCTCGTCCTCTCAAACTCCCTCTCAAACCCCGCGTGCAGCTCTTTCCGCCACGCCTCAACCTCATCCCAGGGCATCTGCCCATCCCGGATCGCCAGCAACCTCTCCCGATGCTCCGTCACCAGCACCGGCACCACCCCCGTCCGCAGAGTCTCGATACCTGCGAGAAGCAGCCGCAAAAGGTGCATCGCGTGCTTCCACTTGATCGCGCCCCGGTTCCTCAGCTCCTGCTCCATCTTCTTGAACTGCGACATCGCGTAGCCGTTGAACGTCTGGTACACCAGCTTGGACACAAACGCCCCCCGCGCGGCCAGCAACTCCCGGGCAATCTCATCTGCTTGTTCTACCAGCGGTGAGTGCAGGGCCTCCAGCACATTGGGGTTGGCCTTCAAAGCCAGCCGCAGGAACTTCTCCAGCTCCCAATAGCACTCCTGCGTCGCATCATTCTCAAGCTGCTCGGGCACGCCGTAGATCGACCAATGCATCGAGGCAGGCGGCAGATAGATGCCCCGTCGATCCGTGTCGGATTGATCGTGATCCAGCCCATACGCCCGCGAGCCGACGATGCAGCGGTAAATGACGTGCTGATTCAGGTTGTGGCCGGTCAGGGGGTCATTGTGCTGGTAGCCGGGGCTGTTGTAGATCGACAGCACTTCCATCTCGCGTCGCGACAGCGTCACTTCATCGCCACCAGGAAACCGCACGCGGTAGTTGTGCTCGGGATCGGCGGGGGACTTGATGATGAGGCCGGCGGTGCCGCGGGGGTGGGACGGGCGGCCGTCGTGCCCGCGCACATCCACCAGCGCGACGATCGCGGTGCCGACGGGGAGGATGGGGGGAAGGTCCGGCATGGGCAGAAGTGTAACGGCCCACTAAAACGACAACGGCCCCGTTTCCGGGGCCGCAGTCGTTAGAGAAGGGAAACACAAACACGAAGGGTGGTCAGCTCCGGCGACGCCGCGCGAAGGCGACCCCAGCGAGCCCCAACAGGGCGGCCGAGCCGGGCGCGGGCGCGGTGTGGGTGAACACGCGCACCTGGTCCACGAAGTTTGAGGGCACGATGGTCGAGAAGTTGAACGAGAGGGTGTTGCCGACGATGGAGAAGAACGAGGGTGGCGTGGTGCTCAGGCCGCGGAAGGGGTAGCCGGTGGGGTAGACCGTTCCCAAGGCGCCAGCGGGACCATCGGAAAGATCCAGGTTGTTGGCCTTGAAGATCACCGCGGCGATCGGGGCGTCAAAGGTGACGGTGCCGACGGCCTGGATGATGCCCGGGATGCTGTCAAAGTGGATGAAGTGGCTGTCCCACGGGCCGCCGCCGATGCTGCCGGGGGTTGGGGAGGTGCTGGAGCCGGGGTTGTTGATCATGTCAACCGCGAGGCTGAGGTTTACGCCGGTCCGCTCGTTCCAGGCGAAAGCGTTCTGCCCGGTGAGCTGGCCCCAGCCGCACGCGACCGGTGCGCCGATCTGCGTGGTGTTGCCGGAGACGGAGACGATGCTTGCGGAGGCCAGGTTCGAGATGGCCAGGGTCGCGAGCGCGGAAAAGAGGGTGGAGGTCTTCATGGCGGGTTTCCTTCGGTGTGTGAGTGCAGGTGGGGCGGATGGGGAGATGGGGAGATGGGGGGGATGGAGATTTGATTCAGCGACGGCGGCGGAGGCAGACGAGCCCTGAGAGGCCGAGCAGCGCGGCCGAGCCGGGGGCCGGCACTTGCGTGATGACCCGAACCTCTGCGATGTTGTACACCGGGTTGATGGTGTTCAGGTTGAAGGTGAGCACGTTGCCCGCGATCGTGACGAAGGAGGACGGTGCGCAGATTAGCCCGCGCCACACGAACCCGGTCGGGTACACCGTCGTCAGAGCGCCCGCGGGCGTGTCGGAGTTGTCGAGATTGGTGTTGCGGAAGATGACCGCGACGATGGGCTGGCTGTAGGTGATCGTGCCCGAAACGGGGTTGGCCGCGGCGTTGGGATCAAAGTGCAGAAAGTGGCTGGAGCCCACACCGTTGAAGATGCCCGGGACCGGCCCGTTGCTGCTGCCGGGGTTGTTGACCATGTCCACGTTGAGGTTGAGCGAGACGTTTTGCTGCTCGTTCCAGGCGTAAGCGCCGAATCCGGTGAGGGCCAGCGGCACGCACGAGGGCGGGGCGCCGATCAGTGTCACGCCGCCGGTGGTGGAGACGATGGTGGCGGAGGCGAGCGTAGAAGTCAGGGCAATCGCGGCCAGAGAGATGCGGGTCTTCATGGTTGGGGTCTTTCTCAGGTGGTTCAGAGTGATTAAGGGAGACAAGTTCAACGACGACGGCGGAAGCAGACGAGCCCGCCGAGCCCAAGGAGCGCGGCCGATCCGGGAGCCGGGGCCTGCGTGATCACGCGAATCTGATTTACGTTCGCGAAGGTGAACACGGAGCTGAGGTCGAAGGTCAGAACGTTGGCGTTGATCGTGACGAAGGAGACGGGAGCGGTGATCAGGCCGCGCATCGGGAAGCTGGTGGGGTAGATCGTTCCGAAGGCACCGGCAGGTCCGTCTGAGTTATCCAGATTGATGTTGCGGAAGATGACCGCGACGATGGGCTGGGCGTAGGTGATGGTGCCGGTGGCGGGAGGGACGCCGGGGATCTGCTCAAAGTGCAGGAAGTGGCTGGAGTAGGTGCCATTGATGGCCCCCGGAGTCGGGGCGTTGCTGCTGCCGGGGTTGTTCACCATGTCCACGATCAGGTTGAGAGGGACGTTCTGCTGCTCGTTCCAGGTGAAAGCGGTGAACCCGATCAAGGCGCCGGGTGCACAGGAGGGCGGAGGGGCGATCTGGGTCACGCTGCCAGTCGTCGTGACGATGGTGGCGTGGGCCGCTGCGGAGAGACTGAGGACGACAAGAGTGGACAGACCGATGGCATTCTTCGCGTTGCGAGTTTTCATGGGACAGTTCCTTTGTGTGTGTTTGGACGCTCAGCGTGGCTGAGCAGGTGAATCGGGGAGGGGGTTAGGTTGTGTGTCGGCGTCGGAGGCAGATCAGCCCGCCCAGGCCGATCAATGCCGCGGACCCGGGTGATGGGACTGCGCGGACCGTCACGTCGTGGATGCCCATGTTGGGTGTGTTCCCGTTGACGCCCGTGTCGTCCCACGCGTCAAATGAGATGGAAGTGTTGTCGGGGGCGGTGCTGCTCCAAGGAGCGGGCCGTTGGCCCTGACTTCCCGAGGCGATGACCCCCGTATCGAATCCGGTGCTCAAGAGTTGAGCAGATGCCGCGGACGCGGCGAATAGCAAGAGGCCCGAGGCCCAAGTCCAGCGTTTCATGTCTTGTGTCTCCCGCCGTGACATTCCTGCCCCGGCATTCAGACTTTCCGCGGGGGGAGCAAACCTTGCTGGCAGGGGACACAATTCATTTGGATCGCGGTTGGCAACGCAGAAAAGCTGGTTTTCGCTAGTCTCGATATTTTTGAAATCCCGTGGAACAAACCCGCGCGTCCGGCGTTTCACCGTCCACACATGTCCTCGATAGCACACAACTTCCTATGCCCGAACGGCTGCGAGCAGACAGGTCCATCCATCGAGACCACGTCTCAACGAACTCCGAGGTAGCTTCTCTGGATCACCAATCCAGCGGCCCCGGAGTTCCTCCGGGGCCGCTTGCGTTTTGCACTGAATCACCCTGAACACAGAAAGGAGGTCCGCAGCACATATCAACTCTTGAGCCCCTATCGGCGTTCGACCGGCAGCTCCCGCGGCACTCCTGCAGTTCGCCCGCGTGTGTTCTGTGAACGGTGTCGCTACGCCGCCGATGAGGTTTGGTGAATAGCTCAACAAGGTAGAGCACCGGGACCAAATCCCCGGGGGTATGGGTTCAAATCCCGTTTCATCCACCACCGGAGCGCAAGCTCCAACCGTCTTGGGAACGGTGCGGGTAACACCGCAATCTGGTGAGCTCAGGGCTAACGGAACCATCGCCAAGCGGCTCTCTTGTTCTGCCTCGCCCGGGGCGCTGCCCCGGCGAACAAACAGCGCGAGCGGGCAACGCCAAGGCGGTTGAGAGGATGTGGATACCGACAGCGCCCTTCGTGGGCGAGCGTGTTCTGGAAACACCAGCCTGGCGAATAGCCGGGAACTTGGTCAACCTGAGCACGGCGCAGCCCACGAAGCGCCCTGTCTCAAGCACCTCCCCCACCGACGTGTGCCAAGCGTGCGACCGAAGCTCTGGGCTCGCATTTGGTTTAGGTGCCACTGCTCGCGTCGCTTTGGACGCGCAGCAGTGAGGCGGCATCCCTGTGCAACGATCGCCTCCGCACTGCTGCGCCGCTCAGAGCCGCGGCGAGCAGTGGCACCAAAGTCTGTGTTTCTTTCTCTTTCTGTTGGAGGTCTGACCATGTTCACTGTCCGTATCCGTAAGCACGAGCGTGGGCTCCTCTTCAAGCGCGGCGACTTCGTCCGCTTGCTGGCTCCCGGCTCTTACAAGCGCTGGCGCAACCTCGTGATCCCCGGTTACGAGCTGGTTGACGTGGTCAACACCCTGGCCACCAAGTTCGAGCACCGGTTCCTCGACGTCCTGGTCCGCGAGCCCACAATGGCCGCGGCCCTGACCGTCGTGGACCTGGCCGACAACCAACGTGCCCTGGTCTGGAAGGATGACCGCCTCGCGTATGTACTCGCGCCCGGCCGCCACGCCTTCTGGAAGACCGAGGCCAAGCTCGTGGTCGAGGTGTTTGACGTGAACGCGTTCCGTTTCGAGCACAACAAGCTCGAGGCGGTCGTGGCCCACGCCGACGCCCGCAACCACCTGGAAGTGGTCACGGTCGAACCGGGCTTTGATGTTCTGGTCATGCTCAACGGGGTGCTGCGCGAGCGGCTGACCCCCGGCAAGCACGTCTTCTGGAAGGCCGCGGGAAACCTGCGTGTCGCAAGCGTGGACAAGCGCGAGCACACGCTGGATGTGGCCGGCCAGGAGATCATGACCAGCGACAAGGTCACGCTGCGCGTGAACCTGGCGGTCACGTACCAGGTCGCCGATGCCCTGAAGGCGACCCAGACCGTGGCCGACTTCTCCCAGTCGCTCTACCGCGAATCGCAGTTATTGCTGCGGGCCGCGGTGGGGACCCGGACCCTTGACCAACTGCTCTCCGACAAGGAGGCGGTGGGTGGAGAAGTCCGGACGGCTGTGGCGGAGCGCGCCCGAGACTTCGGAGTCGAGGTCAAGAGCGTGGGCCTCAAGGACATCATCTTGCCCGGAGAGATGAAGGCGATCCTGAACCAGGTGATCGAGGCCCAGAAGAAGGCTGAGGCCGACAACATCAAGCGTCGCGAGGAGACGGCCTCGGCCCGAAGCCAGGCCAACACCGCGCGGCTCTTGAGCGAGAACCCCATGCTCGCCCGGATCAAGGAGCTGGAGCTGATCCAGCAAGTCCTTGCGGGCGCGGATGTGAAGTTCGTGTTCGGTGGGAGCGATCTCACCGAGCAGCTCCGGACCCTGGTGACGCCCAAGGCGTAAACAAAGGGCCACCCCGATGGGTGGCCCTTTTTCGTTGGCTCGTGGGGTCTACGGGTGGAGCACGATCTTGGATGCATTCTGCGGCGTGACCGGCTCGGTCAGCTTGACACCGTTGGCGTTGAGGTCAAACGCGAGCACCGCCCAGTAGTCCGACTCCGGGATCGCCTTGCGTTTCTCTTCATCCGGCGGCATGTTCTTGGTTACGAACGCGGCAACGTCCATGGCGGTGTGGAACTCGCCCGTCCGCTTCTTGGCGCCCTCGCGCTTCAGTGGCAGGGCATTCTTTCCCACCAGCGGCGGGGCCTTCGCACCCTCGCCCGCATCGCCGTGACACTTGGCGCAGTTCATCCCGTACACCTGCGCGCCGCGATCAATCTGTGCCGTAACGGCCGCGGGAGTGTCGTTCTTGGCCGCGGATGTCGACTCGCTCTTGCAACCCGAGCCCGCGGCCAAGGCCGCGACGCCTATTCCAATGACAACTCGCTTCATCTGAAGGTCTCCTTTATGCCCTCGATAATGGGGCGACGTGATTATACAGAAATAATCATGTAAAATATGAATAATCCTGCGATTCGGCTCAAATAGCGGTATGCTGCTCCAAGCATGGCACCCAGTGAGAACCCATCCAAACCCCTATCAGACACCCGTCGCAGCGTGCTCGAAAGGGTCAAACTCAATCAGCCCACTACCATCGAAGAGTTGGCCGCGGCCATGGGGCTCTCGTACGAAACGGCGCGGCACCACCTGTCCCAGTTCGAAAGCGCCGGGTGGGTGACCAAGAGCCTGCACCACGACAGGCAAGTCGGGCGGCCCGAGGGTGCGTATCGACTCACCGGGGCCGGGGAGCATCTGTTTGCTAAGGCGTACGACCAGTTGGCCGTGGCCATGATCGATGCGATGGAGTCGCTCCATGGTGCGGCCGCGGTTCGCGGGCTACTCGCGCATATCGCGGATGCGAAAGTCGAGGCTCTGGGTCCAACGGTCAAGGGCGCATCGCTGCAAGACCGGTTGCGTGTCCTCAAGGATGTGTATCAGGCCGACGACCCGTTTTCGCGAGTGATTCAGACCGATGGGGATCCCATCATCGAAGAGCGGAACTGCCCGTTCCTCTCCGTCGCGCTCCAGCGCCCGGCCCTGTGCAGCCTCACCGTGTCGGTGATGTCGCGGCTACTGGGCTACAAGGTGAAGCGCGAGGCGAGCTTTCAGGCGGGGGACGGGTGCTGCAGATTCCGCGTTCAGTTGGACAAACCGATTGATCCCGAGTTTCGGTTTGAGCTTGAGAGTGCGTGAGCGCGGAAGCAGTTCAGTGCGTCCCCGCCTTCGCCAGCCCCGCCTCCCCGATCACCTGCTCCGCATAGCGATTCATCGCGTCCCGCAACTGCTCGAAACTCTCCAGCACATAGTAAATCGGCTGGTAGTGATGAATCTCAAAGTCCGTCTCGCACACCCGGTCCAG
>Ga0154020_10001658_pt1 | contig 27369 bp, 20 predicted proteins | sample Klosneuvirus_201_FD_109709 | JGI IMG/M metagenome (GOLD analysis project Ga0154020, IMG submission 109709) | Active sludge microbial communities from wastewater, Klosterneuburg, Austria - Klosneuvirus_20160825_MG | ecosystem: Engineered > WWTP > Aerobic digester > Activated sludge | place...
TACTTCAAATTTTGTATCCATTGATTTACATAATGTACGATACTTATCAAAAAGAGCTTTGGAATTGGTCATGAGATATTCGTCAGTAATTTTGTTTTTTGGTCCAAAAACTACTCTTTTAGGCTTAATCAGATTCAAATATTTTGGCGCCAAATTTTCGGCCAAATACTGCTTAACCCATTCTCGTCCAAGCAGAGCTTTTTGCTGATAGTGTTCATATTTTTTATAAACGGCTCGCAATGCCTTTCTGACATCTTTTATTGTGCAATTGAATTCATGTCCAAGATAACAATTGTCTGTATAGCAAAAAGACGGCTCTTTTATATTTGATGGCACCGCATAAACAAGACCACTTTTACAAATTATTTTATGAGCTGTGTTATTTGAAATAACACAAGGAATGCCTGCTGCAAGAGCTTCTCGTGGAGTTATAGAAAACCCTTCTCCTTTTGAAAGGATTGTGTAGCAGTGAAGACTTGTGAGAAAGTCTTCGTATTCTTGTCGATTGAGCCCTTTTTGAATGAGTGTGATATTCTTATTGCTCAGTCTTTGGGAATCTTTTTTAATTAACTTAAACTTTTGTTCAAATCTGCCTTGCATTATCAATTTAACATGAGGGTTATTTTTAAATTCCATGTGGAATGCTCTCATTAAAAGTTCATGATTTTTTCGTGGCCAAAAAAGCCCCGAAAATCCGAAAACAAAGTTTTTTTCTGGTTTTTCTTTGATTGGTTTTGATAAAAGCGAATTCAGATCAAGAGCAAGAGGTAGGGCGAACACAGGGATAGTAACACCAGATTTTTTGCAAACATCGACAAACCATTCATCAACAACGATAACCGCATCAAAATTGCTATTTAACTTTGAAACTAAGGATCTTTGAATTTCACTTCTTTCTGTTACGCAGTATGCATATTTGAGGATGCTTTTATTTGGAATCAATTTATAATTTTTCCATGAATTGTCGTACCATTGACTGTCTGTATAAATTGTTATTCCAGAAAGTACAAGTCCCTTTTTTACCAAGTTTGATACGTGATTTTTATCTTCGATGTTAATACTTTCATGGAGTACTTTTTTGTGAGCTGGTTTTAAATCCCTTGGTGAACATTGTTTTGTTTGAAAAAGTTTTATTTCGATATCATCCGGTAAGCAGTCTATAAAGCTTGTGGTGTGCCGTGAGATACTATGTATATCGCTTAAAAACCCCAAGAGATTAAGGTCATAACAATATGCTGTATGTGATAAGCCTGAAACAAGTATAAAAAATATTGAATAAAAATTTTTGAAATTCATTGGTGCTCTCATTTTAGGTATAACTTATTTGAACTGTTTAAGACTTTGCTATTTCAAATTTTGTGGCTGTTTTTTTGCATAATTCTTTATATTTCTCAAAAAGAATTTTTGAATTTGTCATAAGATAATTGTTAGTAATTTCATTTCTTGGACCAAGAACAACTTTTTTTGGCTTCACAAGATTGAGATATTTAGGGGCTAAATTTTTGGATAAGTATTGCTTAACCCATTCTCGTCCTCGCAGTGCTTTTTCCTTGTATTGTGAATAATTTTCATAAACATCACGCAGAGCTTTTCTAACGTCAGCAATAGAGCAATTGAATTCATTGCCAAGATAGGCGTTTTCTGTTTTACAAAAGGAAGGCTGCACGATATTAGAAGGTACCGCATAAACAACCTTGCTATTACAAATCGTTCTATGTGCAGTATTGTTTGAAACAATGCATGGAACAGCAGCAGCAAGAGCTTCTCGGGGGGTTATTGAAAATCCTTCTCCTTTTGAAAGAATGGTGTAACAATCAAGTGAAGCTATAAAATTTTCATACTCACTACTGTTAAATCCTCGTTGTATTACTTGTATATTTCTACTTCTATGGTGAATCATTTTTTTTATGGATTCAAATTTTTGTTCAAACCTCCCGTGCATAATCAGTTTTACGTTTGGAGTATTTCCAAATTCTGCATCAAACGCTTTTATTAAAAGTTCATGATTTTTTCGCGGCCAAAATCCTCCAGAAAAGCCAAATGTAAATGTTTTTCCAGGTTTTGGTCTAACCGGTTTTGATAAAAGAGAATTAAGATTTAATGCTAGTGGAAGTGTGAAAATAGGAACTTTTACGCCAGAGTTTTTACATACATTAACAAGCCACTCATCTACAACAATAACCCCATCAAATTCAGTGTTAAATTTAAAAGCCAACCATTTAGGGATTGCTGTTCTTTCCGTTACGCAATATGCATATTTAACCAAGCTTTTATTTGGAATTGCTTTGTAGTTGTACCATGAGTTATCGTACCACTGGCTATCGGTATAAATAGTTATTCCGGAAAGTCTAAGGCCTTTTTGAATATGATATATCAGTTTAGATCGATCATTTAAATTAATACTATTTTGTAATATAGCTTTATGTCTTTGCGTAAAGTCTTTTGGAGAGCATGTTCCTGTTTGAAAGAGTTTAATAGTAGTATCTTCTGGCAAGCAATCAATAATCCCCGATGTATGGTTGGAAATACTCTTAATTTCGTTTAGAAACCCAATAAGGTTAACGTCATAATTTGAATATGCGAGCTGGAAATAGCTGAGACTTGCTATAAATAAAATAGAAAGAACTTTTTCTTGTTTCATAAATTTCCTTTTTAGTACTTTTCACTAGTTGCTTACTTTTTCATAGTCAAGATCAACTAAGTATTGATCGAAATGAGGGCTTTTATTTTCAATTACCATGCATCGTCTTTTTCATAGCCCAACTCTTTAAGGAGTTTCATGAGATATGGTTGAGCCTTAAAAGCGGTTTTTATTTTAGGTGTAAAATATTTTTTCCAAGAATCAATTTGACCTTGCCGAAATGTTCCTGAATCACCAAAGAGGTTATTGCATATTTCAGTGATTTTTGCAGGACTTAAAGTTACATTCATTCGCTGAGCAATAGTCATTATTTCTTCTATCTGTTCTTTACGCGATCCTCCGCCTTTCTCTCCAACAAGCCTTTCAAATCTGACGGTATAAAAGTTTTTTGCTTTCATCCAAGGAGTAAATAATTTGTAAAAATTTTCAAATCCCCGTTTGATGAATAAGTCTGCCATTGATATTACAATATGATCAGGAAGATTTTTATGTTGTAAATGTGCTTTAAGTGGCAGAAAATTTTCTTTTCGGGCAAGGAGCATATCGAGTGCAAAATTTTCAATAGATCTTTTACTTCCGCCAATGCGTGCTCCTTGAAATGTTTTTGCTTGAGAAATAAGCTGTGCTCGTGGGTCACGTATCATGAAAAAACTTGCAAAGCATTGATTGTTAAGAAATTCTTCCGCTTCACGTGTATAAGGAAGATGTCGTTCGAAAGCTTTTTTGTATTTTGATGCAAAAGCTTTTTTGAGATTTTCAGGAATAGGTTGACTGAGATCATTAAAATAACGAACTCTGGGTTCTATCCAATAATCGTATGAAATGTCTTTAACTCCCATCAGAGTTAAGCACTTCAGGAGCAAATGTGTTCCCGATTTTGGTATAGTTACGCACATTACTTTATCTTTTTTTATGAGCGCATTATTGCTTGAGCTTTTATTAATTTGTGCTTGATTATTTATGAAAAGGCTCAATGAACCGATTAGCAAAAAAATTTTGTGGCAAGTTATTTTTTTTATTTTTAATGAAAACATCTTTTTCCTTTTTACCAGTTCTTATTTTGCTCATATCCCAAGTCAATTAAAAGTTGCATGAGGTTAGCGTCTTGCTTAAAAGCAGCTTCAACTTTTGGCGTAAAGTGCTTTTTCCAAGAATCAATTTTTCCTTCTCTGAATGTCGATGTTTCACCAAAAATATTATTAATAACAGCTTGAACTTTTTGGCTAGTCATATTGACACCGAGGTGTAATCCTATGTTTTTAATTGTTTCTCGTTGCTTTTCCTTAGAGCCGCCACCTTTTTTGCCAACGAGGTCTTCAAATTTTACGATCATAAAGTTTTTTGCTTTTTTCCAAGGGAGATACATTTCGTAAAACTTATACAGACCAACTTCCCAGATGAGCGGATATGCTTCATGATGTTCTACACCCCACGGAACATAGTTCTTTTGATCACCAGTAATCAAATCTAAAATTATTTTTTCAAGATCAATTTCTTGACCATCAAAGCTTTTATGAATCATAAATGCAAAAGATACGACCATAGCTCGAGGATCACGTATCATGAAAAAATTTGCGGTGGTTCTAGATTGTAATATTTGATTAAACTGATGGATATAAGGGCAATGCGAAAAAAACAGATTTTTAGGTTTATTATTGATCATGTTTCTAATCAGAGAGGTTGGCAATATCTTTTTGAGTATCGGATAGTAAAGTCCCTTGTAGTGATTGGGAGGAAGATTTTTATTGATAGACCTAATGTAATTAAGCTTGGTTGACGATGCTATATCTTTTTTGCAGTTATACCAAAGTCCTTTGATGTTCAAAGCTGATATTCCACGCATAAGCATGTGTGTCCCTGATTTTGGAATAGTTATGCACATTACGGTATTTTTCGTTGTTGGAATACTTCTTATATGCAGGTTATCTGCAGCTATTTGATCGGCATTTCCGCGCAGAGAGAGAAATACTGTGGCACTTAAAATTATATGTCCGATTAATGTACTCATTTTTATTGAAAACATGTTTCTACCCTTTTTACCAGTTGGAGCCATTTTCGTAGCCTAAATCAATTAAAAGCTGAATAAGTCGAGGATCTTGTTTAAAAGCTTTTTTTATTTCTGGCGTGAAGTATTTTTTCCATCCTCCAATTTGCCCCTCTCTAAAGGTCCATGTGCCACCAAATAAATCAGCAATAACTGTTTGAATTTTTTGCAGCGATAAAGGTATTCCCAAGTGTTGGCTTATCTTCATAATGGTTTTTAATTGTTGTTCATACGAGCCACCACCTTTTGGACCAATTAAATTTTCAAATTTAACAAGCATGAATTTTTTTGTGTTGATCCAAGGTTTGTACATTTCATAAAACCTATAAAGCCCTTTTTCCCAAAGAACAGGATAAGCTTCGTGTATCTCAACAGCCCAAGGAACATAATATTGTTGATTACCAGTAATGAGATCTAGAATTATCTTGCTAACATCAGCTGTTTTACCTTCTCTGCTTTTATAAACCATAAAAGCAAAAGAGACGACCATGTCTCGAGGATCTCGAATTGTTATGAAATTAGCAAAAGTATTTTTTTGCAATACTTGATCAAATTCTTTGGTATATGGCCAATGTGTAAAGAAAAGCTTTCGAGAGGTATTGCTTGTCAGCTGAGGCATTATTGATTTTGGGAGAGGTCCCTCTACTGGTATGTAGAGATTACCTTTATAGTGATTCGGTGGCAGGTTTTTGTTAATTTCACGAATTTTTTTTAGGTGTTCGGGTCTTGGTTTTGGTGTGTTTTCATAATTATGTGAAAACTTTTTGATACCAAAAAGACTTATGCATTTCAAAAGGAGATGCGTTCCACTTTTAGGAATACTTACGTTTACAATTTTATCTTGTTCTATTTTTTTCTTAGAGACAAAAGGAGTTTGTGCTTGGAGCATAAAAGATGCTGAAGCAAAAATAAGCAAAAAAGCAGAGCTAAATCGTTTAAATATAAACATAGTAGTACCTTTTTTTAGATTTTTTATTTTTAAAAAAGATAGTGTTGTTACCAGTTGTTATCTTTTTCATACCCTAGGTCAATAAGAAGCTGCATGAGGAATGGTTGTGCCTTAAATGCGCGTGTTACTGCAGGTGTAAAATATTTTTTCCAAGAGTCAATTTGGCCTTGGCTGAATGTTCCAGAATCGCCAAAGAGCTTCTTGGTTATTCTGGTAATTTTTTTCTTATTTAATGCTACTCCGATGTGTCGAGCAATAGCTTGTATTTCTTTTTTTTGTTCTTTAAAGGAGCCGCCGCCTTGAGCTCCAACAAGCTTTTCAAATTTAACTGTGTAAAAATTCTTTGCTTTCAACCAAGGGGTGAATAATTGATAAAATTTTTGAAACCCAATTTTCACAAATAAGTCTGCCATTATCACAACAATGTGATCAGGTAGGTTTTTATGTTTTAAATGAGCTTTAAGTGGAAGAAAATTTTCTTTTCGATTGAGAAGCATGTCTAGAGCAAAGTCTTCAACAGACCTTTTATTTCCACCTATGCGAGATCTTTGGTACGTTTTTGCTTGAGAAATAAGTTGTGCTCGAGGGTCTCGTATCATAAAGAAGTTCGCAAAGCAGTGCTCATTCAAAAAATTCTCTAGCTCAGAAGAATGTGCAAGATGTCGAGAGAAACTCTTTTGATTCTTTGATGCAAAAGAGTTTCTCAGATTATCTGGAATAGGCTTACTTAAATCATTGAGCGAATGAGATTTCGGTTTTTCCCAGTAATTGTATGCGATATTTTTTACTCGCATGAGTGTTAAGCATTTTAAAAGTAAGTGTGTTCCTGATTTTGGGATGGTTATACACATCACCTTATCTTTTTTTATAGATGAATTATTATGTGATTTGCCGTTTATTTGCTTGTGATTGTGTGCAAAAATACTGAGCGTAAAGCTCAAACTAAAGAGCGAAATTTGGCTTGCTTTTTTTAGTTTTATTAAAAACATCTCTCTCCCTTTTTTATTACCAATTGGTATCTTCTTCATATCCTAGCTCAATTAAAAGCTTAGTGAGGCGGATATCTTGTTTAAAAGCTTGTTGAACTTTTGGAGTGAAATATGTTTTCCAGGAATCGATTTTTCCTTCTCTAAATGTCCACGTTCCCCCAAAGAGGTTATTTATTACTGCTTGAGCTTTTTGAGACGTCATTTTTGAGTCTAAATGCTGCCCAATTTTCATAATCGTTTGGAACTGTTTTTGTGCTGAACCACCACCTTTTTCTCCTATTAAATCTTCAAATTTAATAAGCATGAAATTTTTTGCGGTTGCCCAAGGAAGATACATTTTATAAAAATTATATAAGCCAATTTCCCAAATAAGCGGATACATTTCGTGTTGTTCCACAGCCCAAGGGACATAATCTTTCTGACCTCCAGTAATCATGCTCAAAATTGTTTTCTCAAGGTCAGCGGTTCTACCTTCTATGCTTTTGTGAACCATAAATGCAAATGATACTACCATTGCTCGAGGATCTCGTATCATTAAGAAATTAGAGAAAGTTTGTGATTGTAAAAAACGATCAAATTCAGCAAGGTATGGGCAATGGGTAAAAAATAGTCTTTGGGTAGTGCGATTTATTAAATTACTCGTAAGTATTCGAGGGAGTATTCCTTTGAGTGTTGGATAGTAGACACCCTTATAATGGTTTGGAGGCTGTTTTTGATTAATTCGTCTTATTTTTTTAATTGAAGTCGTTTTTGCTTCTTTGGCGTAGTTGTAAGAAAGGCCTTTAATGTCCAGCTCTGTAATACATTTCATGAGTAAATGAGTTCCACATTTTGGGGTTCCTATTACGCATACAGCAGGGCTTTTTTTTGATTGCTCTCTTGGATTGAATAGATTTTTTTTCTGATGAATACTTGTTGTTCTAAGTGCTTGTAATGTAAAAATATTGAGAGCAAAGACCAAAGAGGTAATTACCCGTAGTAGTATTGATGAAAACATTGCAGTTCCTTTTTATTCAAGGATTGCGAATTATCATCCTAGATGTCAAGGTCTTGTCTAGACTTGAAGATCTTTGCTTACAACCATAGGAGCTGCCATTTCTTTAGGTATTTGCAGTCCAAGGTATTGCAATATAGTTGGTGCGACATTGCTCAAACCAAGGTTTTTAGTTTGGATAATCGATTGTCCTTGTAATAATTGATTAACGATAAGAAATGGAACTGGATTTGTTGTATGAGCGGTGAGTGGTCGTCCCGTTTCAAGATCTATTTTTTGTTCAGCATTTCCATGATCTGAGGTAATAAAAAGTGTTCCATTCCGTTTGATTACAAATTGTTCATATAAAATATCAAGCTGTTGATCAATACATTCACAAGCCTGTATCGTTGCTTGGAAATTTCCAGAATGTCCAACCATGTCCGGATTGGCATAATTAATTAAATAAAAATCAGCAGGTTCTTTTTTTAAAGATGTAACAATCTGTGTAGTAATTTTTGCAGCAGACATAGCTGGATATTGGATATAATTTTTTGACTTAATTGATGGGACTAAAATATATGTTTCTTGAGGCTTGAATGTTTCACGCATACCTCGAAAAAAATAGGTAACATGGGCATATTTTTCAGTTTCAGCAATAACAAATACTCTTAATTTTCCACCCGTTTGCCCATGTAGTTCATCAAGCAATGTTGATTGTATTAATGGATCCTGGAATAAAATATCATTGTTCCAGTAGCAAAATTGATAGTCATAACGGGTTGTGGTAATAAAACATGCAAGATTATTACCTGTTATTGTTTGTTTAAATTCTTTAAAATTTGGATCTAGAAAAGCTCGCGTTAGTTGACGAGCCCGATCTGGACGAAAATTGAAAAAAAGAACTCCATCATGAGGGTGTATTACCCCATGTGCTATGAGTAATGTTGGTGGTATAAATTCATCGGTAATATTTTGCGCATAATAATATTCAAGAGCCTGAGACCACGATTTTTGAGTTATTGTACTCTCCTGAGTAAGTATACGATAGCACTGTTCGGTTCTGTCCCAATTATTATCACGATCCATCGCAAAAAAACGACCTTGAATGCTTGCTAGTTGCCCCTTCCCAATTTCAGCAAAAAGATGATCAAGTCGTTCAAGAAATATTGATGCCGATTGAGGGTGGACATCTCGGCCATCAAGAAATGCATGAACAAAAATATCTTGTATGCCTAATTCAGCTGCTCGTCTGATGAGTGCGTGAAGATGGATTTCATGGCTATGAACACCGCCGTCAGAAATAAGTCCCATCAGGTGAAGCCTTCCCGTTTTATGGGCGATGGCAGAAAAGCGCTTATTGATGATAGGGTGAAAAAAGAGTGATCCATCAAGCAGGGCTTGATGAAACTCTTTGAGCGGGGATACGATAATTCGTCCAGCCCCCAGGGTAAGGTGTCCCACTTCTGAATTGCCCATAAATCCAGGCAAAAGACCAACAGCTTCTCCTGATGCTTGCAATGAGGTATGAGGATAATTTTGCAAGAGTTTTTGCCAGGTTGGCATAGAGGCACTTGCGATAGCATTGCCGTGCAGCAGGGGGTTTATGCCAAAGCCATCAAGGATAATAAGAGCCGCAGGGTTATTGGTATAATTATGTGGCATTAGGCCCCCTTTTTTACAAAATTATCATCTTGAGTTACAATGCGTTAACTTTACTTAAACGCTCCATGCGTGGTAAAGCTTTTACATGATAAAGAGATCTGCCTTTGAAAGGGTAATTTATGAATATTCGAATAATCGTTTTACTGGGAGCACTGGCAGGACTTTCACTCAGCATCCCATGCAGTGCAGAAGAAACTCAGGTTGAAGTTATTGCACAAGATTTTTATGAAGAAAATCTTGCTACTGAAAATAATCAATCGGACCAACAAGGTCAAACAGGTGAATCGTTATCTGATTCTTCTTTTGATTTAGATGGAATTAACCCCGATGATCTTTTAGCCCAAATACAGGAATTTGAACAAGAAAACCCGAAACAGGATATACCCCTTGAGACAAAAATTAAAATTGCGTGGGAGCTTTTAAAGATTAAAATGAATGAGCATAAGACAGGTATCATCACTGGCGCAGCAGTGTTGAGTACAGCTGCGTTAATTACTGCTTATGTTGCCTACAAATATTGTATGAACAATAACAGAGATCAAGCTCAGTAGTATGAAAAGCTTGTCACACTGTTTTTCATTCTATAGTCGACATACTTTACCAAATAGTGAAGTTGGGCGAGTTGTTGAAATATATAATGAAGATTTATCTGTACGAATTACCCGTGTTTTACGCTTGCGAGCTGGTGAAACGATTATTATCTTTGATGACGTTTATTCACAACTGCTTCGATTAGAAGCTTCAACATTTCAAAGTAAAAAAATAATTACCGCTACTGTTCTTGAGCGGACTGTACATAAACAGCTTAAACCGCGTGTCAACTTGTGCATTGGTCTTTTAAAGAAAGAGCCGTTTCAAGAAATTGCTTATTATGCAGCGGCCATGGGTGCAACTCATCTAGTCCCTGTAATCACAGCTAAGGTTCAGCGCTCTTGGGGTGGGGAGAAAGAGCTGGAGCGGTTAACAAAAATTATGATAGCTGCCGCCGAACAATCGAAACAGTTTATTTTGCCAAAGATTGAGGAACCTTTAACGTTTGAACACTTTCGTTTAAGTTCTTTCTGTACTCCTCAAATGCAGAGTGGAGTCTACTTTGATGTTCATGGGCAACCCTTGCTCAAGCAACTTAATCAGTATAAAACAGCGCAGCCCAAATCAATTACATTATTTTGGGGGCCCGAAGGTGGGCTTTTGCCTCAAGAAACTGCTGCGCTCGATCACCTCGGTTTTTCATGTTCTGTTTTAACCCCAACTGTTTTACGAGCAGTAGATGCAGTTGCTGTGGGGCTTGGTTCATTCGTAAGCTGCTTATCAACATAACTTATTTTTTTATATTAAAAAGTTGCGTTTTGATATAGTTGGGTAAGATTTTATCGGTACAGTTTTTTTCCTGCATAAAATCAATTAACCCTAGTTGAGCAATAGTTTTTGCGCTTGCTGTGGAAGTAGATAGATTTTCTAGAGTGAATTTTTTTGAGATACGTTCTTGGTGTAACAACGCTCCATTTCCCATAAAAAACAGTTTTTGATCTGAAATTCTTGATGCAAGAAATTCAAGTACTATGTCTATATTCTTGCAACCGTAGTCGATTGTTGTTGTTGCTCCATCGTTAACTTCAGAAATCATAAAATAAACATCGTTACTATACGCGTTTAGAAGAGCAACAACGATGCTAGGTGAGTCTTTTTGAGATGCGGCCAATGTGCGCAAGCGTTCATGAGTGAGCGCCTCAAGACCATCAATACCGATAAGAGGTATTTTATGGGCAAATGCAACCCCATTAAGCGTTGCAATGGTAACACGCAATGTTGTAAAAGCTCCAGGTCCTTTATCTAGAGCAATAAACGAAAGGTCCGCGAGTGTCTTTCCGTTGTTACGCAACAGAGAATCCAGGTAAGGTATTAGATGAGAAGATGCTTTTAAGTCAGCGTGAAAAAATTGCTCGAGACAGTTTTCATCTTCAAAAAGCGCAATATCAGTCGTATTGTAAGTTGCTTGGATTCCCAAGTAAATTGTCTTCATAAGCGGTTAGTCGTAATCTTTCTTCAGTTTTTGTCGTTTGTAAAAAAGGCTAAATGCATCATCACTAATAGTCCTTTCACGTTTTTCAATAATTTTCCCACAATTGAGGCACTTCCACCCCTCAAAGTTAATGAAATGGTCAAAAAAAGATTGCATGACCATTAAGCCACTGCATTTTGGGCATTTCATATATGTTCCTCCTCGCCTTTTTCCCATTTTTAGGAAATAATTGCAAAAAAAGGGAAAGCAGCGCTATCTATTGAGAAGGCTATTTCCCTAATCTAGTTTAAACAGTTTTCTTGAGTTGTAAAAAAAATGGGTTTTTGCCCAAGCTTAAAGCATTTTTCTATGAACATTCTTAATTTCACATACTTTTAAGATCTTGATCAAGCATTTCTAATGTTGGAAGAAGAGTTTCATTGGTAAGAGCAACATAGTCAGTTGAAATTTCCTTTGGTACATTATTTATTTTTTCTTGCAAGTTGCTTGCTTGAATTGAAGATTCAAGACTCTCCATATTGGCAGTTTCGATAAGAGATTGAGCATTGTTTTTTATAGCCGCTTGTTCTGTAATAGCTTTTTCATATCTATTTTCGAGTACATTAACTTTTCCTTTAAGGGTGCGATTTTTTTCTTTGATGGAAGAAGTTTTAAGTTCAGCCTTAAGTTGATCTTGATATGACTGTTCAAGTTTAGGCTTAAATTCATTTTTGAGTCTAGATTCTACTTGAGTAACAGCTTGTTCTTGACGCGCAATAATATTTTTTAAGTCAGTTTGCTGCGCAACAGCTTGTTCATATTTGTTTTCTAATGTATTAACTTTTCCTCTAAGATTGCGACTTTTTTCTTTAAAGAAAGAAGCTTTAAGTTCAGCGCCAAGTTGACCCTGGTAAGATTGTTCAAGTTTAGGCTTAAATTCATTTTTAAGTCTAGATTCTACTTGAGCAACAGCTTGCTCTTTTTCTTCAAGCGAAGAGATTAATTTTGTTTTGAGTTCATTTGTTTCTTCAAGTGCTTTGCGTGCCGTAACTTCAAGCTCAAGATTTGTTTTCTCTTTTTCTTCAAGCTTCGGATTAAACTCTGATGTTAATTTGGTTTTTTCTTGCTGAATTGCCGTTTGAATTTCTTGTTGCGCTCTTTCTTGTTGGGCTTGAAGTTCTTGTCGGGATTGCTCTATTTGCGATTGCAACTCTTGTTGAATTGATTGATGAGCAGTTTCTTTTTCACGCAATGTTTTGTTAAATTGATCTTCTAATTGCTTTTGAGCTTGAATGAGCTGTTGTTTTTTCTCCTGTTCAGCCTGTTGAACTTTATCTTTTAAATGAGCAACCGTTTGGTGTATTTTTTGTTGATCTACTTGCAAATCGAGATTTTGAGCTTGCGTGTCTTCAATTTTGCTTTTAAATTTTCGCGCTAAAGTCTCTTCTGTTCTCTTAATGGCAAGCTCTTTTTCTTGCACGAGTTGCAATTTCTCTTGGGTTAACTGAAGGACTTTTTCTTCAGTTTTTTTTACTTTACCTTCAAGTTTCGAAGCTTTTTCTGTTGCTTGAAGTGTTTCAACTTGAGAGTCCAGAAGTTCTTTATTTACCGTTTCAAACTTGTTCTTAATTGATTTTTTGACTTCAGTCAACGCGGCTAATTTATCTTCTTGCGCGTGAGAAAGTTTTTTTTGAAATGCTGTATTTTCTTCTAAGGCTTCCCGTGCTTTGCGTTCAAGTTCTAAATTGGTTTTCTTCTCTTGCTCCAATGATTGCGCAAATTCTTTTCGCAGCTCGGATTCGGCTCCCGTAAGAGATTTCATTTCTTGGTTGAGTTCTGATAAATGAGTTGATGCTTTTCCTGTAAGCTGTTCAATATCTTGTTTTGCCAGATCAAGTTCTTTTTGCAAGTTACTCAGAAACTGCTTTCGTTCTTGAGCTGCAGCTTCAGTTTGTGCTGTATGTTGAACTTCCAGAGCAAGTTTGCTTTCTTCTCCAGGCATTTTATCTTTGTATTGAGTTATATCTGCTTGAGCTTGTATAAGTCGTTGTTCAAGCTCAATAATTTTAGAGTCTTTATCTTTTATTTTTTGTTTAGTTTTCTTACGTTTTTTTATCTCACGAGCGAGTGAATCTTTTAAATCTTTAATCTCTTGAGTAAGCACGTCAAGATTACTTTGTATATTAGGCGAAACGGACAAAGGAGTTGCGACTGAAGGATCCGATGGTTGAGATAGTCGAAGTGGTTTTAGTGCAATAAGTTGAGGTGGCCGATCTTCAGGGTCACCAATAGTTTCATTCATTGCTTGGAGAACAATTTTTTTTAATTCTGTATTACTTGGGGTTGTGCTGCGATTATTTGCCGTCATGCGGCTTAATTGAGCATTAAGTTCATAGAGGACTGCAAGTCTAATTTTTTTTATTTCGTTACTCGTAAGATTCTTTTCCTTTGCAAGGTCATCTAGAAATTGATCAGCCCATTTTTGAGCTTGGGCAACATTACGCAGACGTGTTGTTCGTTTTACAATTTCTTTGTAATACTCATCACAAACGTAGGTAGTATTGCTGATTGTTGTATCAAACCAGCGACTTTGACGTGCAAAGCGCTTCATAAAATCGTGTGCTTCTGTCTCAGATTCGCCTTCTAATATAATTTGCTTCATGAGTGACATATTGTTATGAAATTCTTGAGATGTTTTATCTTTCCATGAATCTTCAATACGTGTGAGTGACGAACTGAGTGGTGAAAGAACTGGTGTTTCAAGAAGCATTGTACTAACAAAAAGTGGCTTTTCGAAAGGCTGTTCAAGTTTGTTCGTAAGAGCGAGCGCTCGCTCTTCTCTGCGTCGCCTAAGCTCATCTTCTTCTGCTTCACGTTTACGTCTAATAGCCTCTTCTTCTTCTTGACGTTTACGTCTAATAGCTTCTTCTTCAGCTTGATTTAATAGAGACACAACTTGCTGTGCCGCTTGGTGTCGCAAAGCGGTTGATGTTTGTTGCACCTCAACTTGTACTTGTTGAGCCTGTTCTTTGAATTTATTAGCAAGCTCTTCTGACTGTTTTTTTGCGAGTTCTTGAATCTCTTTTGTTCGTTGAGCCACCTCTTCTTGCATTTGTTGATAGCGTTTTTCAGCTTTTTTTTGGAGAATCTTTGTTTGTTCGCTTACTTCTTCTTCCAGCTCTTTTGCTTTGATTTGAGCTGCCTGCATAAGATTTGTCATTACTCCATTATCAAAAGTGGTTGCAGGGCTCAGAAGTGAAGACGTTGCTGGAATAAGTTGAGCATTTTCTTTTTTATGTTTTTTTCCAGTTCGCTTTGCCCAAAGGCTTGAAACATTTAACGCATTTCCTATCGTTAAAACAACACATATAATTAAGTAAAATATTTTTTTCATGATAACCCACCCTTTTTCGAATCGAGCATCCAGGAGGCTGCCGATTAGTCTCCCATCCTTTACTATAAAAAATGCTTTCAGCTGAACACAAGAAAATAACAATTTGCAAAAAAGAGTCTGATGCGTGGACCATTTGGTAATATAAAAAATAAGACTCTTGGACATTTATGGATTATTTTACCTGTGAGTACATTATTTCATTTGGCGATGAATGGTGCTAAGCTCCAAAGAGTTATTTATTGTACAAAAATAAGGAAGCTGAACATGATTAAAATTCAAGTGCTTCTTCGCTATCTACTGTTGATAGCAGCGTTGAGCTTTTTGGGGTATCGTGTTTTTCACATTGTTTCAAAAAAATTTCCTGCAGTATTTCAAGATATTTCAGATCAGAAAGATCAAGCCATTATTCATAGTAATCAAGCTTGGATGACTGTATTTATACATGGTTCATTTGGCTCAACACTTGGATTATTGAGTATACCGCGCGTACTTGATGATAATGTTCGTGGCTCTTCTTATCGTGAAGTGAATCGTAAAATACGAGAAGATGATATGTTCTTCAGTGAACAACCGGTTCTTACTCGCGGACTTGTGCGTGTATTTCCCTCATTTGACTTACGAGCAACAAAAGGCAAAAAACATTCCGCCTATCCTCTCATTAAGGCCTATGACGTCATTGATGAGCATATTTTTCCAGAGCGAGGAGAACAGTTTTTTTATACGTTTGGCTGGACAGGTCTGATGAGTCAAAACAGTAGGCGTTATGAGGCAATCCGCTTATACAATGCTTTATTAAACGAGTATTTAAGGCTTAAAAGTGAAGGGAAGAATCCCAAAATAAGACTGATTACTCATAGTCATGGTGGAAATTTGAGTCTTAATCTTGCAGCAATAAGTACGATATTAAATCTTAAATCATTTAATCATGAGCAAAAATTTTCTGAAGATGAAGATACAGATCGTTCAATTCGAGCGACTCTTGAAATTTTAAAAGGGTTGCCAAGTAAAGCAAATATGCCACCAAGAGAGGGACAAAAAGTATTAGATTATGTCCCAGAATCAAAGGATCTTGTCATTGATGAGCTTATTTTATTTGGAACCCCTATTCAGCCTGAAACTCAAGGTTTTTGTTCATTTCCAATTTTTAAGAAGATTTTTAATTTTTACTCAGGTGAAGATTTTGTTCAGCGATTTGATTGGGTTTCTACTCGTCGCTATTTTAGCGATCAACGTCTTTCTCAAGAAAGATTTTCCTCTTCATATGACAAACAAGAGCAATTTCCTCAAATTATTCAAGCTCGCATCATGATTGGCCGCCGATGGACTAAACGCCCTCAAGCAAGTATCCAGGACACTCAAACGACATCAACTGTTGCTAATCAAACAGATTCATCGACCTCTTCATCTTTCTGGCAAAGAGTCTTTTTTGGGAAAAAATCGGTTGAGCGAACATCAGCTGATCCTACACATAAAGAGTTTTGGTTTATTACATGGGCTGAGCGGGCTAAGTATGAAGTTGGGCTATTGCCATTACCTATTATGGTTTTTACTCCAATGTTTTTACGTCTTCTTGAGCCATTTAAACAAATGCATGACATTGACATTAATATTCGTTTGAACAATTCTTTTGTTAAGGTATGTGTTGCTGATCACGATCAAACAGTTATTCGCGCTGAGCAAAAAATTCCGCGCAATGTGATTGATATGATAAAAGTTAATTTGAGTAGTTGGAAGCCTGCTCTCAAGACAAAAAAAGAAGAATTCGATTCTGTTTACAAGTATCTGATTGATTAAACATGGCTTTGCTTTTTTTTCGCCTCTGGGTATCATAGTTTCCTATACAGACTGTTAAAAGGCAGCACCCTATACGGTGTTAAGAGTAGAGGGTTTGCTACAGGAGAAAATGATGCCACTTAAAAATCTGAAATTTTTTTTCCGTGTATGTATGTTTATCGCTGTGTCAGCGGCATTCTTACAAGGTTCTGCAACGGCTCAAGACCAAAAAAAAGAGGAATCCGAAGAAAATAGTTTGAACACGCAAGTCCAAGACGGGCTTACTATTCACGATATTATTGTTTCTGGCAATAAGCATATTAAAGCAGAAGTTATTCTTAAGCGACTACCTTATCAAAAAGGTGGATTCTTTGATCCTACAAAAAGTAGCATTGCTATTCATAACATTTATGGTCTAGGGTGCTTCAGGCAAATTAAGCTTGAAGGTGAAATGCTGAGTAAAAAAAGCATGAATTTACATGTGATTGTAGAAGAGAAAAAGCTTTTAGATAGATTTGAATTTGAGGGAAATAAGGCTGTTCGAACGAAAACAATAAAAGAAAAGCTTAATCTTGAAAAAATGTCTGCAGTTGATGAAGAGACTGTGCGCAAGATAGAGCTTGGTATTATCAAGCTTTACAAAGAAGAAAACAGACATATGGTCAAAATTGCCTCGCGCATTGAGGTGAGCGATGAAAATCCTGATAAAGCGGCTGTAATTTTTACAATTACTGAAGGGCCACAATCTACGGTAGTACGTGTTTTCTTTAAGGGAAATAAGAACATTCCAGAGCGTAAAATCCGTTCTATTCTCTTTACACGAGAAAATTGGCTCTTTGGCTTTTTGGATGGCGCAGGCACCTATCAAGAAGATATGCTCGAAATGGACAAGCATCGTATTGAGTATTTCTACCGCGATCATGGGTACTTGATGGTTAAAGTTCCGCGAGCTGATATTGAATATTCTGCTGATAAACGTGATATTTCGGTTACCTTTCATATCCAAGAAGGGGATCAGTTTATTGTACGAAGCATTAGAGCTCCGGGTGATGATATTTTTACACAAGATGAACTATCTCCTCTTATTTCAATTAAAGAAGGCGAGCCTTATTCACAAAGCAATCTGGTGAGCTCAATGAACCGTTTACGTGATGTATGGGGTGAAAAAGGATATATCTATGCCGATGTCTACCCTCAGGTCAAGCCGGATGAGGAATCTAATGAAGTCGACATTTCATTTCATACCGAGCGAGGCAAAAAGCTTTATGCCAATCGCATTAACATAACAGGAAATAGTTACACGCGAGATAAGGTAATTAGGCGTCAACTCGATATCGTTGAAGGTGACTTGATTACTTCAAAGAAGTTGAACCGTTCTCGATCAGGTGTTGAGTATTTAAGTTTTTTTGAGCGCGAGGGTGTAAATTGGAAGATTCATCGTGTTACAGATGAGTTGGCGGACCTTGAACTCAATGTTCAAGAAGCAAAGACCGGTAACTTTAATTTCATGCTGAGTTATGGCAGTGATCGTTATACAGCTAAGCCTTCGTTACGAGGTTCGCTGACTTTAAGCAAGGCGAATCTTTTTGGTTTGGGTTATGATTTAGGCGGCATGGTTCAAGCAAGTAGACATCGTCTTCAACGTCTTGAGGCAAGTTTTACCGATCCTCATATTTTTGATAGTGACATTTCAGGAGCTTACTTCTTTTATAAGCGCTGGAATGAGCTTGAAGAATGGCGCAGTGTTACCCCATCTCCCGTAGAAAAAGTTGTTGGCTTTGATGCTCGTTTTGGTTTCGCGTTACCTTTTATTGATAAGCGCTTGCAGCTTGTTCTTGATATTGGTATTGAAAATATTAAAAATAATAATCCGCAGCCTGATCCTAGAGCATTTAGCCATACACAGGATCCCGTTCAAGCATTGAAAGATTTTTCTGTTATTACAAAACGTATTTTCCAAAAAGGTACACTTTTTTGGCTAGGACTTGATCTGGTAAAAGATACCCGTAACCACCAAGTATATCCAAGTGAAGGGTACCGTTGGATGGTTGCAACTAAGACAGCTCCTCCGGAATTTAACTCACGATATTGTTTTATTAAGGCTGAATTTGAAGCGAGTTACTACACCTCATTAATTGGTACCGATTATCTTGTCCTTGCATTGCATGGAAAAGCAGGTGGTATTCGCTGCCCAGAATCAGGCAAAATTATTCCATATAAAGAGCTCTTTCATATGGGTGGTCAGACAACTGTTCGTGGATTTGTTTGGGGCAGTATCGGGCCAGCATGGACGACCGGCGATCCAATTGGTGCGCAAAATGCTCTTCTGTTTAATATGGAGCTTGTTTTCCCCCTTATTCCAGATTATTCAATGAAGGCTCACGTTTTTTACGATTCTGGTGCTGGATGGAACACTCCAAAATCGGATATTCCGGATCGCTCATTTATAAAACGTGATAAATTTGACCTTCGTCATTCAGTTGGATTTGGTTTAAATTTACTCAAGCCAATGCCTGCAAAGATTGATTGGGGCTTTAAGCTTGATCGTAAAAAGAAGGATGGCGAGTCTCCACACGAGTTCCATTTGAGCATGAATTACGCCTGGTAATAACTTTTACATATAATTGGTTTTTTCGATAAGCGGAAGTTTTGCACTTCCGCTTAAGTTTTTCTCACTTTTAGCTTGCTTTTTGTCGTTATCAGATCTACAATTCCTTTCGCTTCTATGAAAGTGATAGAGATTGAAAATTGTAAATGATGTGTGGTGTACTGTAATTGTTATGGAAGCAAATTTTCAGTGATAGGATGATGCTCGTGAAACGAATAATATCTATGATGGCGGTTGTTATAGCTGTATTGTTTGGCAGTTGTCTAGCAAAAACCAACCTATATGTTGCTATTATCGACGTGGATAATCATGGTTTTGTTTGCCGAGAAACAATGAGCTTGGAATCTTATGCTGATCTTATGAGTAAGGGCGATGAGTCTTTCATTCAAGAAACTTATCCAAATGCTACATTTATTCTCATCCATGTTGACCCTAAAACAGGTGTTTTAACGCCAACAGATCCAAAGGCTCAACTTAAGCTTTTTAAGGGTGAAGATCATGTTCATGATTGGTATAGAAGCGAAGTTAATTTAAAAAATATTTTGAAAAAATCAGGTAAACTGTTTTTGAGTGCGTGCGATGTACTCCTCTTGATTAGCTGTTGGGTTGGAGGCGAAGTACTCGTCCCAGGATCTTTAGTAATTTATGAGCAGAGCAGCATTGGTGCGCTGTGGTTAAAAGAGCAATTAGAACAAATCTTTGCTGTTGTTGCAGTGGCTGCTTAAATAACAATCGAATTGAATAAAGGGTGGCTCGGTGGCTTTTAGAATGGTTACGACGAATAGGTTTACGCTTTTTGGAGTGATTTTTTTATTGAGTGGAACAATATTCTGTGCTCCGGTTGACCCTTTAAGTAAGATTACGATTAAAAGTTCGCGAGCTACCTGCACTAAAAATAAAAATGATCAACGTGATGTTATCTTTAAATATCTTGATCAAGTTCACGTTGATTTTGCTGATGGCTCAACTGTAAGCTCTCAAGAGCTTGAGATAGTATGCAATTTTAGTAAGTCTCCTTCTGATGACTTGTCAAAAAAAATTGTCGTCAAAAATTCATCTCAAGAAAATAGTAAAAAATCAGATAAAGCTTCATCAAATTTTAAAAAAATTACATTCTCAAAAAAAGTTGTGATTAACAAAGATGCATTTAAGGCAACAGCAGATTATGCCGACATTTTAGTTGAGCAACGCCTATGTACCTTACGTGGAAATGTTCACATTGAGCATAAAAAAAATTTTCCAAAAGATGTTCCGATACAAGTGACTAGTGATGCTGCAACTATTAGGCTTGATTCACAGCAAATTCTTTTTGCCGGTTCTCCTAAAAGCCCGGTGAGTACCGTTATAGATCTTCAAGATCATCCTATTATTAGAAATAAGACTGATAAGAAAAAGAGTAAGAAGCAGATGCAGGGAGCTGTTAAAAAATCGTGAATATCATAAAGGTTCTGCCTCCGCATGAAGCACAAAAAATTGCTGCTGGTGAGGTTATAGAGCGTCCTGCTCATATTCTTAAAGAACTTCTTGAAAATTCAATAGATGCAGGTGCATCTCAAATATCCATTTGGATTGAGCAAGCTGGTAAGCAGCTTATTAGAGTTGTTGATAATGGTTGCGGAATGAGCATTGATGATGCTCGTATCTGTTTTCTACCCCATGCAACAAGTAAAGTTTCTTCACTTGATGAAGTCTATGCTGTTAAATCATATGGGTTTCGTGGGGAAGCTCTTGCAAGCATTAGTGCTGTGAGCAAAGTTACGCTCATCACTCGCTTGCGCAATGATGCATCAGGGCTCGGTTCTCGACTTGAATATCAGCAAGGAGCCATTGTAACTCAAGAGGCTATTGCTTGCCCTGTCGGCACGGACCTTGCAGTTGCGGACCTTTTTTATACCATTCCCGTGAGAAAGAAATTTTTAAAAGCTGATAGCACTGAATGGAATCAGATCCAGGCCATTGTTCAAGCATTTTGCTTGAGTCACACCTCTGTTCACTTTAAGCTTTTTCACGATGAAAAACTCATTATCAATGCACCTCCTGTCACCATGTTGAAAGACAGAGTTATGCAGATATGGGATTATGATCTGGCGCAACATCTTATTCCATTTGAGCACGCTGAAAAAATGTTACCATGGTTAAACTATTCTGGGCTTATTTCTGGGCATCAGTTTTGGCGATATGGTCGCACGCATATTTTTTTCTTTGTAAATGGGCGATGGATTAAAAATCAAGAATTGAGCAAAGCTCTTTTGAAGGGATATTTGAATGTTTTGCCTCCTGGAAAATTTCCTGCAGCATTCATCTTTTTACAAGTAGATTCAGATCAAGTTGATATTAATGTACATCCAAAAAAAGAAGAAGTTCGATTCATTAAGCCAGCAACCGTTGAGATGCAGATTTTTAATGGGGTTAAAGCAACATTAGAACAACGGCTTAACCAAATGCTTGAATCAAAGTCAGAGCTACGTACGTCATCTTCACTTCCACCTACTTCTCGTCAATCAGTTGAACCGGTAAGCTCTTTTGAGCCGTTTACACTGCAGAAAGAAAGCTCAGAAAATAGGTTGCCACCTCACATGAACGTACCAAAACCGGCCGTTGATTGGGATTCTTTACTTAATATAAGTGCTATTACGTCGCAAATTCCTGCTCAAGAAATGCAACAATGCGCGTATGAACAGCAACCAGAGAAACCTGTTGTGCAAGAAAGTCAGGAAAAGCTTTTTTCGTTCGATCTAGAAGATGATCTTGGTGAAGTTGTTTCCTCCTTTTCAATTATTGGCCAACTCTTTAAAACGTATATTCTTATTCAGAGTAATGATCAACTTATTATCATCGATCAACACGCGGCTCATGAACGCGTTTTGTATGAAAAATTCTTGAAAAACTTTCAGCATAAAGAAGGCACAGCATTGCTTTTTCCTGAAGTTGTACAGGTTACTCAAGAACAGATGATAACACTGCACACAGTGATTGATTTCTTTCAAGAACAAGGCATTATGCTGGAACAATTTGGAGCTTTAGAGATTGTCATTAAAACGAGTCCTCCGCTCATTGCTCAACACGATTTAAAAGATCTTTTATGTGAAGTCTTAGAATTCGTTCGCGAGCATGAAACAATTGATCGTGATTTGTTTCGCAAGAAGCTCAATGAATTTACGCATAGCCACATGGCATGTAAAGCGGCTGTAAGAGCAGGAGATGTTCTAGAGCCTATTTTTATGCATCAACTTGTGAGTGATCTTATGGCTGTTCAAAATCGCTTCATTTGTGTTCATGGACGTCCAACAATGTGGACTCTGGGCAAGTCAGCAATTGAGAAAAATTTTCGTCGCCGTTAAAAATTAGTTCTTGTATCAAACACACATTATTATTTATGCGTATTCTAGCGATTTTTGAGCAATCGTATGCTGTATCAACGAAACAATTCTCTCTAGTCCAGCTTCAACATAGACCGCTTCATGCATAATCCACGCAAGAGCTTGGTCGCCAAGCGTATGTCGCTTTATTGAATTTTCGAGAAGCATCTTTGTTTGCTCAAGCAATTCTGCAGGAGTCTGAACCTTAATAATGGCTTGCTGTTGTTCAAGTACGTTAACTATCTCTCGCGTGTTTTCATCATGAGGTCCAATAATCATCGGATTTCCCCATGCCGCAGATTCTAAAACATTGTGTCCGCCGACAGGAACAAAAGTACCTCCGGGAAAGTAAAGATCGGTGATCGCAGAAAGCATGAAGAGCATGCCAAATGTGTTTACAATCACAATATCATTATCAGCAAGAACCTTTTGTCCGAGTTCTGCAACGAGTTCACTGAGGTTTGAAATATTCAATGAACCGTTACTCCAGACAAAAAATGGCAATTTTGTAAGTGTTGTCTTTTGCACAAGTTCATCGTGCCAATCATTAAAGCGAGGTGCAAGAATAAGTTTTAGTGAAGGGTTTTCTTTTTTAAGTGTAGTGAAAATATTTAGATAATGATCAACCTCCCCTTTGTGTACAGAGCCAACAAGCATGATGGTTGATTTCTTTTCTTGGTTAAATTGTTCAAGAGCACCTTGATGATGTTGTAAGAGAGCTGCTTTTTTTGGCATAACATTAAATGCTTTAATGTTGCCAAGCGAGGTAAGATTATGTGCTGCAATGCCCGCTTCTTCAAAGAGTTTTTTGTCCTGCATGCTTTGCGTAAAAATTTCAGAAAAATTGTTAAAGAGATCACGATACAGAGCATTATTGTTATTCAGGTTCTTTGCTGTACAGCTGGTCATTTGAGCATTGAGCAAGTAGATTGGAATGTTCTTCATGCTCGCGTACATGACCATTGTTGGCCAGACTTCATGTTCAAGAACAATAATGCTTGTTGGGTTGATTCGAGCAAATGCCAGTGCCATTGAAGCGGCGTTATCATGAGGTAGCATGCTGACATAATCGGCTTTAATCGTTTTTGCAGCAATATTTTTACCTTCTTGTGTGCCCGCAGTTATGTAACAGACACTTCCTGGGATTTCATGTTTAATTTTTTCAACGAGTGCTTGAACTGATAAAATCTCGCCAGCATTCAATCCATGAATCCAGACCACATGTTCAGAACTTTCGGTTTGCGGTACAAAACCCGATTGTTCTTTAACTAATGTGCTTACCTCTTGTGCGTTAATTTGTGTGATAAATGTGTATGGAATGGCGATAGGCAAGATGAAGAGTTGAAGCAGTTGATAGAGTAAGAATACAAATAAAGCGAGCATAAAAAAAATCCTTTTTAGTTATTTTTATGTATTTATCCAACAGAGTATACAGTGTATTGATAACCACTTGAAGCTTTAAAAAGCTGGATGATTGTGACTCAGTCAATTTATTTGCCTGCGAATGATAATATAAAAGTTAAAGGGCTATGGTTCTAGAACCATAGCCCTTTAACTTTTGATTTTTAATCGAAGTCGATTAAGCAGCTGGCAAGAGTTCTTGCAGCTCTTTTGTAATAACTGCGTGAAGTGTCTCAAGATTGATTAATTCAGTATCGAACAATTTGTTTGAAATCAGAGCAGTAAGGCCCATTCCTGATAATAAAAATGAAAATACTTGTGTGTAAAAAAGTATGTCGTCATGGGATTGTGACGTCATGCGAAGATTATTTGGAATTGTTTTATGATGGTTGTGTAAAATTTCTATAAGATTCTTTACAAGAGTGCCACTTGAATAGCCTATTGCTAGCCCTCCGCTAAGAGTCAAGATCAATTTTTTTAGGATAGCGACTTTGGAGTTCGAGCTCTTTTTTTCAAAAATAGTTGAGGTAAGTGAAATTATTTTTTCAAGTTTTATTTGATCACTTTGACTCAAAGGTTCATTTTCTGATAAGGCAGTTTTAAAGTGATTAAGGTTTTTAGCAAAAGCATTAAGCGTCGAATTATTTTTTGGCTGGATCATTTTTTTAAGAATTAAGAGCGACAACCAAGTTGTAACTAATCCAACAGGAATGCCTACGAGTGCACTTGAGGTAAGGAAATCTGAGACATCCATCTCAAATTGTCTGCAACTACAGGTTTGTCTATCGTTTCTATTAAAGTGGTAACAAGTTTTTACAGGCCGTCCGATGTTATCTAACTTTACTTTACTTTGACTTAATCGATAGGTAGTCCCAGTAAGTCCTCCAATTATGCTTCCAAGGCCGATTGCTGTGAATAGTGCAGCAATTTTGTTTTCACGCGTTGGCTGCGAGGATTTTTGGAGTAATGAAATAAGCTTGTCGATGTCTTCTTTAATTTTTTCATCGAAGTCTTTAGTTTCAGCTATATCAGTGTCGTTAATTACGCTGGTAAAGTCTGACGCAAGTTGCTCTTCCTGAATCATTCCATAACTGGTAGTTGTCGTGCTGCAGGTAAGAGTGCTCAGTATTAGGAACAGATTGAGTATGTTTTTTTTCATTGATAAAGCCTTTGTCGTATGGAATAAACAAGAGTCGTTCAAGGGCTACGGTTTTTAATCATAGCCCTTGAGTAAGAATTTGTTGGTTAAGCTGCTGATGCTTCACTTGGTAAGAGGTTCTGCAATTCTTGTATAATAGCTTCTTGAAGCTCAACTAAATTGATAGAGTCTGGTGTCAGGAATTTATTTGCAACAAAAGAGGATAGTCCTGACCCTATCAAGAAGCTTGAAATTGCTTGAATTAAACAGATTTGCATCATGACAAATTTATTCTGATCTAAATTTTCCTCTGCGATCTTGCACGCGTTTGCCACAATCATGAGGAGAGTCAGGTGGCTCATAGCACCCAAATAGCTTAGCGCAATGCTCCCGCCCAAGGTAACAAGTGTCTTTTTTAAAGCGGTAGTTGCGGCTTTATGGTTATTTTTTTCAAAAATAATCGAAGCAAGGGTAATGATTTTTTTAAGCTTGATTTGATCATCTTCGTTCAATGGTTCGTTATTTGATAAATCAATCTTAAAGTCGTTAAGTTTTTGAGCAAAAGAATTAAGCTCAGATTTACTTGTTGATTGGATCATTTTTTTAAGAGCCAAGAACGATAATCCAGCGACAACGAGCCCTAATGGAATGCCTACTAATGCGCTTGATTTGAAGAAATCAGACATATCATAATTAATCGGCAGGCCAGTATAGGGTAGAGTTCTAGTTCTATTTTGACATAATCGATATGTGCTTCCTGTAAGCAGTCCAATGCTACCGCCAATTCCAGCAGCGGTGCATAAGGCGGCAACTTTATTTTCAAGTGTTGGCTCTGAAGATTTCTGGAGTAGCACAATAAGTTTTTCTATCTCTTCTGTAAGCTTAGACTTTGTATTGTTATCAACTTCATCAGCTGTTTCGGTTATGTTGACAAAGTCTGAAGTAGGCTGCTTTTGTGTATAGCTGGTAGAAGTTGTCACACAGGTCGTAAAACCCACTATAAAAAACAGGTTAAGTATGTTGTTTTTCATTAATAAACCTTTATTTTATTTATAATTTTTTATTCTTGATTAAGCGGTCATAGTTGCTTTATTCGGCGAGAGTTCTTCCAACTCTTTTGTAAGAGCGTCGTGTAGTTTAATAGAGTTTATCGGCTCTTCTTCAAGAAATTTATTTGCAGTTAAAGCGGCTAAGCCTGTCCCAGTTAATAAAGTCGGAATAGCTAATAATGCAGGAATTGCAAAGAGAAGTTCGTTCTCGTTTGCAGAAAGATTATCTTCTATGTCACCAAAAGCTTTGCTCATAAGTATTAAGAGAGAGAAATGGCTTACAGCTGCTAGAGCCCCAAGCGTAATCCCTCCGCCTAAAAATGCAAATGTCTTTTTTATGGCTGTGCTTCTAGGTGTAGTATTGGTTTTTTCGAAAATAGTCGAAGTAAGGGCAATGATTTTTTCCAACTTGATGAGATCGTCCTGACTTAATTGTTCGTTGTCTGACAAGACAGCTTTAAAGTCAGCAAGCTTTTGAGCGAAAGCATTAAGCTCAGAGCTACTTTTTGGTTGTATCATTTTTTTAAGTAACAAAAACAATAATCCAGCAGTAACCAGGGCTACCGGAACTCCTACTTTTGTCGTTGAGCTCCAAAAGTCTGATATATCAGTTTCTGATCGAAAGCTCCTGTGTCCAAATATACGTCGGCTGGCGATTATTGTTTTTTCATAAGATAATCGAGCCGTGCTTCCGGCAATAAAGCCAATTGTGCTCCCAAGACCAATTGCAGTGCAAGAAGCAGCAATTTTGTTTTCAAGTGTTGGCTGAGAAGCTTTTTGGAGTAATGCAATAAGCCTGTCGATATCTTCTGTAATTTTTTCATCAAATTCTTTGGTGTCAGCTATATCAACGGTAGCGCTTAGATCCGAAGCAGGTCGCTCTTCTTGAATCATTCCATAACTGGTAGTTATTGTGCCGAATGCAAAAATACAGAGTATAAAAAACAGATTACGTATGTTGCGTTTCATCTATAAATCCTTTAAAAAATTTAAAATATTAAAGCTTTAGGTAGTTTTTTGCTTCTTACGTTTAATTAAACCGTTGATATTTCATTTGGCAAAAAGTCGTATAACTCGTTTACAATAACTTCTTGCAGTTTTTTTATGTTGATAGATTCTCCTTCAAGGAATTTATTTGCAATGAGCAAGGCTAATCCTGCGCCTGCTATGAAGGCTGGAATTCGTTGCATCGAAGCGCTTTTGCTTCTATAGGGATGATTTTTATTCAATATGTTTCTAAATGAAGCATTGTGGCTCATGAATGTTAACATACTCAGCATCAACCCGCTGCCCAGCATTGCGGTTGCTTTTTTTATGATAGTAGCAATAGAAGTGTCGTTGGTTTTTTCGAAAATAGTCGATGCTAGAGTCGATAATTTTTTAA
>Ga0154020_10001659_pt1 | contig 27368 bp, 31 predicted proteins | sample Klosneuvirus_201_FD_109709 | JGI IMG/M metagenome (GOLD analysis project Ga0154020, IMG submission 109709) | Active sludge microbial communities from wastewater, Klosterneuburg, Austria - Klosneuvirus_20160825_MG | ecosystem: Engineered > WWTP > Aerobic digester > Activated sludge | place...
CATCGTCGCGCTCGAGCGCACGCACGTGCTCGATCTGGACGAGCCACTGGCGGTGCACGCGCAGCACGCGGTCTCCGAGCGCCAGCTCGAGGTTAGCGAGCGAGAGATCCACGTCGAACGCGCCCGCCGCGGCGTACATCGTCACGAGTCGGGTCTCGGCGCCGAACGCCCACACCTCTCGCGGATCGAGGAACACCAGGCCGGTCCGCGAGCGACCCACGAGCCTGCGCGCACCGGTGGTCCGGCGGCGACCGACCAGGCGCTCGCGGACCCGCGCCAGACACGCCACGACCTTTCCCTCGTCGAATGGCTTGCGCAGGTAGCCGACCGAGCCGAGCTCGATCGCCGTGATCGCGTGATCCGAAGAGGCGGTGGCGAACACCAGGAGCGGCGGGGTGGACGCCGACGCCAGCGCGCGCGCGACCGCGAGTCCGTCCTCGTTCGCGCGGCCACCACCGAGGTGAACGTCGATGAAGCACACGTCGATCGTGGACGCGAGCTCGTCGAAGCCGCGAACCTCGACGTCGGCCAGCCTTGCGGCGGCGCCGACCAACTCCACGTCGGGCACGGCCGCGAGCAATTCTGCCAGATAGTGCCGGGCCGCCGTTTCGTCCTCGACGATGAACGCCCGGATCATCCGGGCCGCCGGTTGGTCCATGGATCGATGATCCCACGGCCAGGCAAGCGCGTCCGCACGGCTCGTCTGCGGCGATCGACCCTTCGTCCGTTCGCGGCAGCACGGCGCCTCGGCCGGCTGCAGGTTGGGTGCATGGAGCAAGCCCCGATGCTGTCTCGCCTGTCCTTCCTCACCCTGCTCGTCATTGGTTGTGGCACCGACCCACTGGGCGGCACGGCCACCACGCTCCCCACGCCCACGGGCCTCTATGCGGTCGGTGTCACTCCGACCGCGCGGTTCCATGCCACCGCCTACTACCCGGCGCAGGCGGGGACGGGGCAGGGGCACCGCAAGTACGCGACCCTCGCCCTCCTCCACAGGTTGGAAGTCACGTCGCTCGACGTGACCTCGAACGCCGAAATCGGGGCGCTCCCGATCGCGAGCCCGACGCCACACCCCGTCGTCGTGTTGTCACCGGGCGGGGCGTCGTTCGCCGAGCTCTCCACGTCGCTGGCCGAGCAGCTCGCGAGCACGGGCTACGTGGTGATCACCGTGCAACCGGACGCCGAGCTCGAGGACGCCGAGACCGGGCTCGGTGGGAGCCACCCTTCGGCCGCACTGATCGAAGCGCTCCGGCTCTCGCGCATGCGAACGATCTCGGACGCGATCGATCTGCTCGACGATCCCACCACTGCCGCGCTCGTCGGACCGATCGATCACCAGCGGATCGCGGTGGGCGGCCACTCGTACGGTGGATCCGCGTCGTTCAACGCCAGCCTGACCGATCCGCGCATCAAGGCTGTGTTCGACCTCGATGGCTCGCTGTTCGAGAGCGCCAACACCACACCCACCACGGTGCCCTCGCTCGTCGTGATGGCGTTCATGTATCAGCTGCTCCAGCACCCCACGGGTTTCGGGAACAGCCCCGACGTCGAACTCGCGCGATCCTCGATCGAGCTGCTCAAGCACAACAGCCACGTCGTGGCCGTGGGGCTGCCGGACGCCGAGCACTACGATGTCACGGACGCGCCTGCGATCGTGGCCTCGCTCCCCGCCGGCATCGCCTCCACGCTCGGTGCGATCGGCCCCGACGCCACCCCGACGACCAACACGATCGTGCAGCGATTCCTCGACGCAGCGCTCGGGGCGCCCCCTCGCCTCCCTTCCACCACGGAGCTCGTGCTCGACCTCCCCGCCGCCGCGCCGGTCGTGTTCCCGTGAGCTCGTCCGCGTCGACGAACGATACGGTCCCGTATCACCGCCAGTAGCGAGCTCGCGAGCGCGTGGTGATAGGTTCGCGCCCATGAGAGCAACTGCGTGGGTGATGGCGTTCGCGGCGACGATGTCGATCGCGAGCTGCAAGAAAGAGGGCGGTAGTGCGGACAACAACAAGGCAGCTGTCGCGCCTAGCGTCACGAGCCCCGCGATCGATACGTTGATCGCGAGTGTTCCGGGCAACGCGAGCGCGCTCGCGTTCGTCGACTTGAACGTCGCGCCATGGTCGTACATCACGGGAGGCGCGGGCTTCTTGCTCGACCCCGCGTCGCAGAAGACGCTCGACAAGGAGCTGCGCGACTACGTCGATCGGTACGTCGGCATCGACGTCTCGAAGTTGCAGTACGCGGTCGCGTTCGCGGGCGGTCCGCCGATGATGGGCGCGGTGATGCTCAAGACGGTCGGCGGAGCATCCAAGATGCCCGGCGCGGCTGACTACGAAGGCGCGAAGGTGTGGCGGGTGCCGGACGAAGGCATCAGCGTCGCGATGAAGGGCGACACGGTCGTCATCGGCATGGACGACGCGGTTCGAGGCGTGCTCGACACGATGGCGCAGAAGCGCAAGAGCGTCGTCGTCGAGAACAAACCGCTCGTCGACTGGCTGCACGCGGAGACCAAGGGCGCGGCGGTCGCGGTGGTCGCGATGGTGCCGAAGGACTTGCCGCTTCCGCCGCAGATCGCCGGCGTGTCTCGCGTGGCTGTTTCGCTCAGCCGCTCGCGACTTCGCGCGGTCGCCGATGGTGAGGATGCGGCGATCACCTCGCTGCAAGGGTTGATCGATCAACAGATCGCGATGGGTCTCGAGCAGACCGATCGCGCGCACGACGACGCGATCGCGGGGAACATCCCGCCCCCCGAGGGCGCGTTCGCGATCATCGGCGCCACCTACGCGAAGAGCTTCGTCGCGATGGTGAAGCCGAAGCGCGAAGGCAACCGACTGGTGTCGACGTTCAGTCTGATCGCGCCGGGCTCCGAGGGAATGATGATGGTGTCCACCATCGGCATCCTCTCCGCGGTCGCCATCCCCGCGTTCATGGACTACATGAAGAAGTCGAAGAAGACCGAAGCATCGTTGCAGCTGAACAAGCTCGGGAAGAGCATGAAGGTCTACTACATCACCGAGTCCAAGTTTCCCGTCGGGGAGGTCGCGCTCACACCTGCCGAGAGCTGTTGTGCCTCCGGCGGCAAGTGCCGCTCCATGCCGGAGCTGTGGCAACAGCCCATCTGGCAGGCGCTCGACTTCCAGATCGACGAGCCGCACATGTTCCAGTATCGCTACAGGTCCGACGGCACGACGGCGGTCATCGAAGCGGTCGGTGATCTCGACTGCGACGGACAGACGATCACGTACCGGCTCGACGCATCGGCGCCTGCCGGCAACCCATCGATCACGGTCACCGAGCCCGCTCCGAACACGGACTGAGCTAGGGCTCGCAGCGCGGCCTCTCGCTCGCAGCCGTGCTCGAGCATTGCCTTCGGCTCGTCGTGCGCGATCGATTCGACAAAGCCGAACTCCTCGTTGGCTCGACGAGCGGCATCTCGGTCTGGAGCGTGAGTACGAGCATGCCGCTCTCGCCCCAGCTTTCGTGGACGCAACTGCAAGGCGTCTCCGGCGCTAACGTTTTCTGACCGGAGTAGCGGGGTTCGATTCCCATTCACTTCCGCCATCTCATGATGAGATCTTGATGTTGTCTGCGTTCGCGGATCTCAGCGAGCAGGGCACTTCCAGATCGATCGGGGCGATCATCCTCTCCCCCAACCATACGTGGGACGCGTCCATACTCCGTCGGTACGGAAATCATGACCCCACCCATCCGCGTCCTCATGTCGGAGGGCTCCAGTCTCTCCGCACGCGAGTCGCTCACAGCGCTCGGCGTTGCGGGTTTCGAGATCGACGTCGTCGATCCAAATCCGCTATGCCTGACGCGATTTTCGAAGTGGTGCTCGCGACGCCTCTCGTCGCCCAGCTTCGGCTCCGATCCAGAAGGGTACTTGAATCGCGTCGTCGAGCTTCTCGCCGAACAGCGGTACGACGTGCTCTACCCGGCCCACGAACAAGCGTATCTGTTCGCTCGATACCGCGAGCGACTCACGCCAGCGACCCACGTCGCCCTGCCCTCCTTCGCCGTCTTCGAGCGAATGCAGAGCAAGGTCGGGTTCGCCAGCGTGCTCGACGAGCTCGGGATCCCGTCGGCACCCACGGAGATCGTTCACGACGAGGACGCGCTCCGCCGGGCTACGCGGCGGCTGCCGGCCTACGTCAAGGTGGCGTTTGGCACGGCCACGCAGGGGACGTTCCACGTCCGCACGCCGGACGATCTGTCGGTGGCGATCGACGCGGTGCGTGCTGTGCTGGACGATGGGGTCCTCGTTCAACAACCCCTCGAGGGCCAGCTCGGGCGCACGCAAGCCGTGTTCGCCGCGGGCAGGCTCGTCGGCTTCCACGCGTGTGCGCAGATCGAGGAAGGTGTCGGCGGCGGCGATCTCGTCAAGGAATCGATCGAGGCACCGATCGTCCGTGACCACATCTCACATCTTGGAAGCCACCTGCGCTGGCATGGTGGGATGTCCCTCGACTTCATCACCGACGCGAACGGGCAACCGCGCTTCATCGATTCGAACCCGCGCCTCGCGGAGACGGGAAACGGCCTCGCGTCGGGCGTAAACCTGCCGGAGTTGCTCGTGCTGGTGAGCCTCGGACGGGAGCCTGCGCAGTGTCACGTCGGAAGAGCCGGGGTCCGATCGTTCATGGCTATCCAGGGCCTCTTGAAGGCGGCGAAGACCACCAGCTCGCGGCGCTCTGTCATTCGCACGGTCGCGGATCTCGTGCGACATCGGCGATGGTTCGCCAGCGGCTCCGAGGAGCTCACGCCGACACGAGACGACCTCCGTTCGCTGCTTCCGCTCGCCGTCGTCGGAAGTGTGCTGCTCGCACAGCCCCAGGCGTGGAAGGCGTTTTCGTCGTCGACGGTGAAGGCCTATGCGGCAACGCCGGAGGTGGTTGCGTTTGCTCACCAAGGAGACACAGCTGGTTGAAGCCCCCGCATGATGCGTTCGACTGCACCCCGTTACGCTACGCGTGACCAGCGAACAGGGCGCTCGACTGTTCGTGATCGAAGTGCCGGATCGCGCGTCCGCTGAGCGGACCAACAGCCCTATCGTGGCGGCCGTATCGTCGAGTGCGGCTGTTCATGAGGCTACGAGGAGAGGGAGTCGCCCCCGAGCCCACCGAACCGGAGAACTTCGAGGAAGGCGATCGCCGCAACAATGTCGACGCTCGTCATCGCATACATGTCCACGCCTGACTCCTGCCGCACCCGGTCGAAAATCACGTCACGATGCACTCTGAACTTCTGGGCGACGAGCATTGCGCAGGAACGCGCCCGGGACGCCCGATGAGCGAGCGGCTGGCTGCCATCGAGAGCGTTGCGCCGATTCGAGCTGCAAGACATGACGGCCGATCCTAAGACAGAACGTTTCCGCGGAAACACGGACGCATCAAGGCCCCCGGACACCGAGCGCAGATGGCGCGTTCGTACGTTCGGTTTCCGGAGCCGGGTGAGCTCGACGCCTCTCCAGTCAATCGGGCTCGCCGACCACCCTTCACCAGGTCGCACGCTCGTCGAATTTCTCGAGCACAGCGGCCACGTCCACCGGCTGGCGCTCGAGAACGACCAATATCCGAACCACTATGCCTACGAGCTGGCCGCGCTGCGCGGCGAAGGGTCATCGTGACCGGCTCGTGACGTCTCACATCGCGCCGAGGGCGACGAGCCGATCAACCCACGCGCCGTAATCGAGCGCACGGAGCCGGTCGAGCTGTGCTTCCGAGAGCTCGTCGGCCTCGGTGCGATGCCCAAGGCGATGCGCCGCCTCGAATCGGACTGCGGCGAGCTCGACGCGTCCATACGTCGCGGGGCCAGCGTGCTCGGTTGCGAACGCGAGCGCGGCTGCGAGCTCGCCGCGGCGCAGCAGCTGGACCGCGCGCAGCACCGTCGCGGATTGGGCACCGCGGATCGGCCCGAGCGCGAGGCCGATCAGATCGTGCTCCAGCGCGGCGTGTTCGCCGAGCTCGAGGTGCGCGCGCGCACGAGCCGTCGCGAAGTTGATGAGGGCACCGTAGTTGAGGTCGGGGCACGTCAAGGCCTGGCTCGCCGCCTCGACGAGGTCCGCCCAGCGCAGCTGTGGGCGGAGTGCGAACAGTAACGCCAGCCAAGCGTCGGAGTAGGTAGGGGCCTCGGTGAGCGCTGCGCGCGCGTGTCCCTCGGCCTCGACATGACGGTGCTCCTCTCCGGCGACACGGGAGAGCAGGGTGAGCGCTTCCGGATCTCGCGGATACACGGCGAGCATGGCGGTGAGCACAGCGTGGGCGCCGTCGAGCTCGTTGGCGAGCCAGAGGTCGTTCGCGAAGCCGATCCGGATGGCGTACGGGTCTTTGCCGGTCTCGACAGCCTCGATGAGGTCCGCGAACGCGCCTCGGATCGAGGTGAGGCGACCTCCGATCTGTCCATCGCGCCGGGTCACGCGCAAATCGCCGGCGAGCACATCGAGCGGGACCTCTGCGCCAACGTGCTCGACGAACCAAGAACGCAGCGTCGAGATGTCGCCGGCATAGGCTTCCTCGAGGTACGGGATCACCGCCGAGCGCATCCACGCGTGCTCCTGGTGCTCGGCGTAGTTTTCCTTTTGCCCGCGGTGGTCGGCGCGCCAGCGACCGCGCGCGACGCGCTCGCGGAAATCGTGGTGGTGCGCCACCTCGTGGACGAAGGTCCCGAGCATGAACATTCGCAGGTACAGCTCCTTGATCGTGCGGTTGGCGAGGGCCCCGTCGTACACGAACGAGCACAAGTAGATCGACGCGGGGTCGGCCCGATATTGGCCGTAGACCCTTCCTGAATGGACCCCGGGGAGGATCAGGTGCGAAGGTGCGCGACCGGTGAGCGGATCGACGCCCTCGTCGTCATCTCCGTCGGGTTCCACCTCAGGTTGCATGTGCATTCCGAGGCCGATCCGGATCTCGCTGACACCGCCGATCACGCCGGGCGCGAGCCGGCGCAGCACGGCGACGAGATCCTCGGCCGAGACGCACGCGTGGACGTGCTCGCCGTCGGGTTCGACAACGATCGGCACGGCGGCCGGATCCACGACGACGTCGGGCCGAGCGTGCCGCCGCTCGAGCGCGATCTGTTCCTTGAGCAAGCGCTTGGTCTCGATCTCGGCCTTCAGCCGCCGGGTTTCCGCACGCTTGGCCGCGCGATCGGCGTAGTTGTCGGCGAGGTGATTGTTTAACTTTCGCCAGGTGGTGCGGATCGTGCGGGCCACGTAGTCCTGCCTTCCAGTTCTAGAAGCCGGTGTCTCGGATATACCAACGGACAGACTTGCGCTGGACCTCGAAGTCGGCGGCGCGACCAGAGCCAGTTCTCGTCGGAGTTGGTGCGTCGCAGGTTCGATGTCTCCCGACCAGATGCGCGGCACCCAGGCCTAGGGATACAGCTTCTCGCCTTTCATCAGCATGTCGACAAACTTCGCGAGACGCCGGACCCGCGTCTCTGGCTTCTTCGCCTCCTGCAGTCGGTAGAGAATTGCAAAGCGGTTCGTCGAGCTCAGCGAGTCGAAGAATTTCTTCGCCTTCGCCGATTTCGCGAGCGCCTTCGCGAGGTCGTCCGGGACCTTCGCGTTGGCAGGCGAGTCGTACGCCGCCTCCCAGCGTCCGTCTGCCTTCGCGCGCTCGACCTCAGCGAGGCCGGCCGGCTGCATGAGTCCCGCTTTCGTCAGTCGCGCGATGCGTTCACGGTTCAGCTTGGACCACTTGCTGCGGCTCGCTCGCGGGGTGAACCGCTGCATGGAGTACGTCTCGTCGAGAGACTTGGCTTGGCCGTCGATCCAGCCGTAGCAGAGTGCGACGTCGACTGCCTGATTCCAGTCGATGGACGGGATGCCGGACTTCCTCTTCGCGTACTTCACCCAGATGCACGACGCCTTCGCGTGGTGCTCGCACAGCCATCGTTCGAAATCTGCGGGCGTAGCGAAGTACTCCAACGCGTCGTCTGCCCTCGGGTCCATCGACAACGATCGAACCAGACATCACGATGAACGTCCAGAGCGCGTCTTCTCGACGTGGCTCTACTGGCCGCGACACGACTGGAGGTCCGATTCGCATCCGCCAACGTTTCGACAGTGGATCACGCCAAGCGGGTCGGCGTCTCGAGCTCCCCTGCTCCGGGATCATGGCACGCTAACTCGATGAGCAGCATTGCAGCGCATGCGCTGATCGCGTGCGTCGTGTGCGCTGGCTGTGGACGCGTGAGCTTCGACGATGTGATCCTCGACGCGGCGAGCGACGACGCGTCAACGGGTCCGCTGCTGGTCCAGGAGGCCGGCCAGGCTGCCGTGAACGTGACGACCCTCTCCGTCGCGTTGAGCAGCGACCCTCGTGCTCACGACATGCTGGTGCTTGTCGGGGGCGGGCACATCGGCCAGCTCCTGCAGCCGACAGGCGGAAGCGCGGTATGGACGCGCGCGATCTACTCGGCCGTCCACCCCAACGTCGAGATCTGGTTCGGCATCGCCGATGGAACGAGGACGATCACGATCGAGGCCTTCGCGACCACGGGAATGTCGCTGTGGGTTGGGGATTGGACGGGCCTCGCGCTCACCGACACCCTCGACGATGCGTCCGCCGCAGGACTCACGACCAGTCCCGCGAGCGCAGGAAGCATCACGATCAGCGCCACGCCCGAGCTCGTGATCTTCGCCGTCAACAGCTACCTGCCGAACACGTTTGGCATCCCGACGGGTGGCACGTGGACCGAGGTCGACACGCAGATCGGAGACAGCATGCAACGGGTGTGGTTCGACATCGCGACTACGGTCGGCGACGTCGCGCCCGTGGTCGACGAGACCCAGCACCGGTGGGATGCCGCGATCGCCGGGTTTCGTACGCGATGATCGCCGCACGAACCGGGAGAGGATCTTCGTCTCCGGCCGGTCCATCACCGGGCCGAACGCGACGTCGACGCCCGATCGCTCGCGGAACTGCCTTATCATCATCGGATGCGGGGAATCGCGCTGGTGGCGCTGGTGGCATTCGCGTGGCCGCAGCTCGCGCGGGCTGAGGATCCGTGGAAGATCGGCGTCACCGAGCAACAGCGCGTCACCGCGCAGAAGTTCCTCGAGGCCGGAAACACGCTGTTCCTCGAGAAGAAGTATCCGGAGGCACTCAAGCAATACGAGGCGGCAGTCGGCGCGTGGAACCATCCGGCGATCCGCTTCAACATCGTTCGTTGTCTCATCCAGCTCGAGCGTCCGGCCGAAGCATTCGATGCTCTCGAAGCCGCGCTCGTATACGGTGCGGCACCGCTCGAGGATTCCGTCTACACGGAGGCGCTCGCGTACCGGAAGTTGCTCGCGAACCAGATCGCTCATCTCGACGTGAGCTGCACCCAGGCGGGAACACGCGTCTCCATCGACGGACAGATCGTGATCGCGTCGTGCCCGGGCAAAGCATCACAGCGGGTCAAGCCAGGCTCGCACCAGCTGGTCGGCGTCACGGGTGGATGCGCGGCCGCTCTCGCTCATGCACGGACCGGCGAGCTCGCGCCTATCGTGCACGCTCGCATTCACGACGAAGGCGATCGCCGGATCGTGACCATGCCGATGGAAGCGATCCATCTCCCGACGCGACGTGCGGGCCTCGATCGCGATCCGGGATGGATCCCGTGGCTGCAGCGCCATCTCGTCCTCGTCTTCGAGGAGTAGCGACGTGCATCGTCCAATCGAACGTGCGCTGCCCCGCGTGTCGCTACGGCGCTGCACGCTCGAGAGTCTCTGACATGCGAACGGCAACGACGAGTCCGGAGACAGCGGTGAGCGCCGCAACCAGCCAGATCGCTGCGGCCACGCCGACCTGGTCTGCGACGAGCCCCGCGAGCAATGCACCGAGCGCGTATCCCAGATCTCGCCACAAGCGATAGACGCCGACCACCGAGGCACGCCAGCTCGCGTGCGCGACGTCGCCGATCGCGGCAAGGAGCGTCGGATAGACCATCGCCGTCCCGGCGCCGAGCAACACCGCACCGATGACGAACGGGAGGAACGCCCCCGATGCGGCGATGACCGCGATGCCCGCCGCCTGGATCCACATGCCGCCGGCGATGAGCCACTTCCGGCCGATGCGATCCGAGAGCGCGCCGGTCACCAACTGACCGATGCCCCAGACCGCCGGATAGATCGCCGCGAGCCACGCGATCTGTCGGAGCGACAACGCCGCCGCCGCGTAGAAGAGCGGGAACAGGCCCCACGCCATCCCATCGTTCAGGTTGTTGACGAGGCCCGCTTGGGTGATCGACGACAGGTTCCGGTCGGTGAACGACGTGCGCAGGAACAGCGCGCGGTGCGATACGACTCCGGCGTCGCCGTGATGGTCCGTCGCTTCTTTGCGCGCGTGCCCATGTGTCTCGCGCACGGCGAGCGACAGCCCGAGTCCGAGCGCCACGTACGCCACGCCTAGATAGAACGGCTCGGGCCGTAGACCGTACGCGGAGGCCACATAGCCCGTCGCGAGCGCGGACAGCGCCACCGCGCCGTAGCCCGCGAACTCGTTCAGCCCCATCGCGAAGCCGCGTCGCGTGGGTCCGGCGAGATCGATCTTCATGATCACCGTCGTCGACCAGGTGAGGCCTTGGCTGATCCCGAGCAACACGTTCGCGAAGATCACCCAGCTCCACGACGGCGCCCACATCAGGAGAAACGGGACGGGAATCGCGATCGCCCATCCACCGAGCAGCACGCGTTTGCGTCCGACGAGGTCGGACAGGCGCCCGGCGAGATAGTTCGTGATCGCCTTCGAGATGCCGAACGCGACGATGAACGACAGCACGGCGGCGTGCGCGGCGAGGTGGAAGTCGTGCTCGGCGATCGCAGGAAGAATCGACCGCTCGAGCCCGATCATCGCGCCCACGAACGCGTTGACCACGACGAGGAGCGAGAACTGTCCGAGGTTCGCACCGAGCCCGAGCCGGACGTCGGCCCGAGGCGTGGTCATGTTCGGCCCTGATTGAACCGGAGGATCTCGTCGATGCTCGCGGGCTTCGGGGGCAGAGAGCCGCCGACATTGTCGACGAACTCATCGCGATCGAGGCCCAAGAGCGGATTCCAGCGCTTCTCGTAAGCGATGGTGCTCGTCGGCTTTCCGCTCAGCCCAGCACCACAAGGGGAGCCGCTGAAGTGAGCTGGATAGACTTCGACCGCACTCGGAAGGTCGAGGAGCTTGTCGTGGAGGCTGCGATGAAGCTCCGCCGCATTCTCGCGCTCGTGTCCCGGGAGATCCGGACGGCCGACGCTACCGACGAACAACGTGTCACCCGTACAGACAAACCACGGCTCCGGGCCACGACGCAGATCGCTCACGACGAGAACAATGCTCTCTGGCGTGTGCCCCGGCGTGTGTAATACGCGGATGACCACGTTGCCCAGCTCGATGAGTTGCTCGTCGTCGAGGCCTTGAAAATCAAACTGAACATCAGCGCGACGATGGAGCGCGTAGGTTGCACCGACCTTCTCGACGATCGCACGGCCACCTGAACGGTGGTCCGCGTGAACGTGCGTCTCGAAGACGTACGCGATGCGCATGTCCTTCGACCTCGCAAACTCGATGTACGCGTCGACATCCGCTTCGTGCGCATCGACCACGCAGCAGACGCCCTGCCCGCCGCAGCCGAACACGTACGCGGCGCAGCCGGTCTCGAAGCGGTAGAACGGGCGGAAGATCATGACGCGCGCTTTCCGGTCTCGACAGGGAGACCCGCTGCGCGCCACTCGGCAACGCCATCATCCGTTCGCGTCGCGCGGAGCCCGCGCTTCCTCAGCTCGGCGACCGCCTGCAACGCGTAGACGCAGTACGGCCCACGGCAGTAGGCGACGATCTGCTTGCGCTTCGGCGCCTCGTCGCGCGCCCAAGACTTGATCTCGTCGATCGGCACGGAGACCGCCCCGGCGATATGCCCCTGCTCGAACTCCTCGACGGGGCGCACGTCGAGCACGACGACAGCTCCGGCCTCGATGCGGCGCGCGAGCTCGTCGCGATCGATCGGCTCGAATGCGTCTGGATCTCCGAGATACTCACGCGCGACGCTCGGCAGCTCGGCTAGCTGGCTCTCCGCCGTTCGTCGTAGTGCGAGCCACAGATCGATCACCGACGAGCTCGCGAGCCGGTAATAGATGCGCTGGGCATCGCGCCTGGTCTCCACGAGACGCGCGGCGAGCAACACCTGGAGGTGCTGCGACGCGTTGGCGATCGACATCTGGGCCTCCTTCGCGAGGGCATCTACCGGACGCTCGCCCTGCGCCAGCAGATCGATCAACTCGAGTCGGCCCGGTGCGGCGAGCGCTTTACCGATCCGCGCGAACTGTTCGTAGATGCGCTGCTTCGCGGCGTGGTTCGCCATTCAAGTAATCACTTGAATACAAGAGGAGGTCGTTCCCGTCAACAGTCCGATCGAACGTGTTGGCCCCGCTACGGCGCTGGTTGCTGTCGAGCGACCTCGATCGGAACGTCGATCAGCCGCTGTAGCACCCGACGCGATCGTCGCCACGGAATGCTGTCGTAGACGAGCACCTCGAGCGGACGCCACATGAGGACCCAACCGGAGATCAACAGGCCTTCCCGGAGACCCGCTCCGAGCGTGCCCGGAACGATAGTGCCCACGAGCTCCGAGAGTGACACCAGGATCACGATGGAGATGAACGCGAGGCCGAGCGTGACCCAGCCCGCGCGTCGCTGACGGTGACGAGCGCGATCGAGCCGCGAGAGCTCGTACTGGAGATGTGCGCGATACGGAACCTCGATCTCTTTCGGAGAGCACGGCGTGTCCAGCCAGAAGATGATCCGGAAGCGCGCGTGCGCGACGAGATCCTCGCCCACGTCGACGAGATATTCGACGAGCTGAGGATCGAGATCGCGTTCGCGAAACGGCGCCGGATCGCGATTGTCGAACAGCTGTTCGATGCTGGCGAGCCGGACGTCGACGATCGACTCGCCGTTCTCGACTCGATAGCGTGGGGCGTCTGGCATTCGCGAGCTCTGGTCGACGGTAGCAGCTAGGACGGCTTGCCGAGCTTCGCGGCGACAACGAGCTACAATCCCTGAATCGTTTCGTCCCGCCGCGGCTCTCACGATGATGCAAACCCACCTCCTCCTCTGGATCCTGATCGGTGCACTTGCCGGGTTCGGGTTCTATCGCTTCGTCGGATGTCGCGGCGGGGCGTGCCCGATCTGGGCGAACCCGTACGCGTCAACGCTCTATGGCGCCCTGCTCGGCTTCCTGATCGGCAACGGATAGCGGTCGCGCGTCAGGTGGGGCGCTTCTCGATCGCGTCGAGGACCTTCGCCTTGTCGATCTTCTTCGTGCAGAAGAACCAATCGTGGCACGTGACTCCGGCCTCGTGGCCTTCCATGCGTTCTTTCGCGACGCCGCACGAGCCCGCGGTGGGGACGATCACGTCGTCACCGGGACGCCAGTCGGCCGGGGTCGCGACGGAGAATGCATCGGCCGTCTTCAGCGCTTGGACGACGCGGACGAGCTCGTCGAAGTTCCGTCCGAGGCTCAACGGGTAGTAGATGATCGTGCGGATGACGCCCTTCGGGTCGATGACGAACACCGCGCGAACCGCCTTCGTCGAGCTCTCGCCGGGTTGAATCATCCCGTACTTCTTCGCGACCTCCATCGTGATGTCCTCGATGAGAGGGAACGTCACTTCGACGTTCTTCATCCCGCGATACGCGATCTTCTCTTTGATCGTGCGAAGCCACGCGATGTGGCTGTAGAGCCCATCGACCGACAGGCCGACGAGCTTGCAGTCGAGCTCGGCGAACTTCGATTCGAGGCTGGCGAACGTCATGAACTCGGACGTGCACACGGGTGTGAAGTCTGCCGGGTGGCTGAACAGGATCACCCAACTCCCGGCGTACTGGTCCGGGAACACGATGTTCCCTTGGGTCGTCACCGCCTTGAACGCGGGGGCCTTGTCCCCGATCCGAGGCATGGACTGCGACGTGGTCTCGATGGCGGCCTGCATGCAGCGTGAGAGCCACCGCGTGCGAGAAGGGTTCGACCTCCGCGGGACGCGGACTCGAGAGCGGTCAGTTGGTTACGGTTTGGGAACCGTGCACGCGCGCTCGTCGAAGAAGCCCGCGGACGGCACCCCGAGTCCGTTGTTGAGCCGAGCCCAGTAGTTGACCTGCGCGATCGTCGTCGCGAGCACGACGATCTCGCGATCCGTGAATCGCCGGCGCATCAGGACCTGAAGCTCGCGCGACACCTCGACCGGCGTCGACGACAGGCATCGCGCGTACAGCGCGGCGGCGTACTCTCGCTCTCCGAGGTCCGCCCATCGCGCGTCATCGAGCCCGATGAGCACGCCGAGCTCCTCGCGAGTCAGTCCGGCATCGCGATGACCGGCGGAGTTCATGTCGATGCAGAACGCGCATCCAGACACAGCGCTCGCCACCAACCTCGCGACGGCAAGCTCGCGACGGCCGAGATCACGTGGGCCGTGTGCCGCACCGAGCTCGAAGACACCGGCGGTCACCGCCGCGCGTGGGGCGTGGGCGAGCAGCCTCCCGGCGAGTGGCTCCTTGCCGGCGGCGCGGCGGGCCCACCACAAGCCGAAGCGCAGGTACCACCGGATGCGCGCCGGCGGATCGACGAGCAGGCCGGACTCGAGGATATCGGGGCGTGGCAGTTCGGTCTTGGACATGACAATCACGCGCGGAGTACGACGCGCCCTTCACGAAGCGCGACCAGCTCCCCCTCGCCGAGGGGTTCCCATCGCTCGTTGCTGAGCGGAACGCTCGCCACGACAGCGACCTGCTGTTCCTGGTCGTGACCCACGGACACGCCAGCGAGGGATACACCATCGGAGTCACCGGTGCAGGTTCGACATACGACATGGAGTCCGGGCGGACGAATCTCGCCGTTGTCATCTCTCCGACAATGACCGTGCGCGAACACGGTATCCCCGTCGGTGTAGATGAAGTTCGCCGGACCGAGCGAGCGGACCTCGGCGGCGAATGCGCCCACTTCTGCCATCCGATCGTCGAGGCTCGGCACGCCGTTCTCCCAGAGCGGCACCAACCGTTCGAGGAGCGCGCAGAACGCGTGCTCCGAGTCGGTGTCGCCGATGCGTCGACACCGTCGGGTCGCGAACCGCGATTGCACCTCGATCCCGGGCAGCATCCCGTTGTGTGCGAACACGTGCAGTCGACCGCCCAGCTCGCGCGTGAACGGCTGCGTGTTCCGCAGCATGCGCGGTCCTTGCGTCGCGCGACGGACGTGCGCGATCACGGTCGCGCTCCGCGATGTGGTGTGCTCCGCGCACGCGAGGAGACGGCTCCCACTTGCCGCATCGGGCTCGCGAAGCACGAGCGCATCGCCGTCCTCGAGGTACGCGACGCCCCACCCGTCCCGATGTGGTCCCGTTGCACCGCCGTGCCTTGCTAGCTCGTCGAGAGACAGGTGGATCGTCGTGGGAAATCGGGCGGAGATCGCGAGCAGCTCACACATCGGTGCCTCCGCGCGCGGGGCGACGTCCACTGGGGTTCAGGCGTTGCACGTCTGGTGAGAGCCGCGACGGAAGCAAAGGGTTCTGGGGAGATCGAGCGAGGACGCCGCTCAACTCCGATCTGGCTTCGGCGTCTTCGGCCCGGATGGTGGAAGCGTCGGTTTCTCGACGTACTCCGCCGGGGGGCTTCCGCTGAGTGTCCCCAGGAACCGCACGATCGAGGTGATGTCCTCGTCACCGAGCTGCTTCCCGAGTTGCAGCGTTCCCATCTGACGGACCGCGCCGGCGAGATCCGCGATCGCACCGTCGTGAAAGTAGGGAGCCGTGTCGACGATGTTGCGAAGACTCGGGACCTTGAAGAACATCCGATCGCCCTCGGCTTTGGTCAGGTCGAAGCGGCCCTGGTCGCTGGTGTTCGAGTACGGCTCGACCACGCCGAGCTTCATGTACATCGTGCCGCCGACGAGCGGTCCGCTGTGGCAGCTGCTACATCCCACGGACATGAACGTTCTCAGACCGGCACGCTCGGCCGCGTCGAGAGCAGCATCGTCGCCTGCCAAGAACGCGTCGAATCGGGTCGGTGTCACGAGCCCGCGTTCGAAGACACCGATGGCGCGACCGAAGTTGTCGTAGGTGATCGGGTCGCGCTCGTCCGGGAACGCGAGGTTGAACGCGGTGACATAACCGGGAATCGACCGCAGGACACGGAGCACGTAGTCCGAGCTCGGCATCGCCATCTCGACCGGGTTGAGGACCGGCCCCTTCGCTTGCTCTTCGACGGTCGGTGCGCGCCCGTCCCAGAACTGCGCGACTTGCCCTGCCGCGTTGAACACCGTCGGCGCGTTGCGGCCACCGAGCTGGCCCTTGTGGCCCGTCGAGAAGCGCGCGTTATCGACGCCACCCTTGTCGAGCTGATGGCAACTCGCGCACGACAACTCCTGCGCCTTCGACAGCCGAGTCTCGAAATAGAGCATTCGCCCCAACGCAATCTTTGCGACGGAGGTTGGATTCGATGGCGTGTCGAACCTCGAGGGCAAGGGTTTGAAGATCGCGCGTGCTTGCTGGACATCGAGCTCCGGTGCCACCGTCGCCGTGGTCGCGCTCGGACGCGTCGCAACGGGTGACGGTGACGGCGTGGGCTTCTGTCGCTCGCATGCAGCGAGGGTCGCGGTGCAGAGGCAACACAAGACGATGCCGCGTTTGCTCGTCAACATGCGCGCAGAGCGCAGCAAGCGTCGTGCCCGAGGGCGATCGCGTTCGACGCCATCGCCGTCGACCCACGACACGCGCGAGTGCCGACCGAACGCGGCTCGTGGTTCTAGCGTGCGCAATCGCTGCGCGAATCGGCGGCCGCCGCGAGGCATCGGGCATGCAGACTCGTCACGTGCAGAGATGACGACAGCGACGATCGACATACGTAGCGAGTTGCGATTCTCGTGCGGGGACACGACCTGCGCGGCGGATCTGTACCTGCCCGTGAACCGTACCGAGCGCGTGCCGTGTGTCGTCATGGGCCACGGCTTCACCGGAACACGCGATCTCGGACTCGCGACCTATGCGAGCCGGTTCGCGACGGCAGGAATCGCGGCGTTGGTCTTCGACTACCGTCATTTTGGAACGAGTGGGGGCGAGCCACGCCAGCTGCTCTCGGTACCTGACCAACTCGAGGACTGGGCCGCGGCGATCGCGTTTGCTCGCAGTCGCGTCGAGATCGATCCCGAACGGATCGCGCTCTGGGGAACCTCCTTGTCGGGCGGTCACGTGATCGCGGTGGCATCCAAGGATCCCACGATCGCGGCGGTGGTCGCGCAGGTCCCGTGGCTCGGAGTTGCCCGCGGCCATCGGAGCCCTTGGCGCGGAACGACGCTGATCTCGCTCGTGACCGCGGCCATTCGCGACACGCTCCGCCGACGCCATCCGCTGCTCATCCCGGTTGTCGGCAAGGCTGGCCAGCTCGCCGTGTTCACGGGGGACGACGCGGCGGCGTTCGCGCGACGATTCGCGAGCAGCGCTCCGACGTGGCGCAACGAGATCGCGGCGCGGTCGTTGCTCTCGCTCGCGCGCTACCGGCCCCATCGAGGTGCGGCCCGACTCGGCATGCCTGTCCTGCTCTGCGTCGCCGAGCGCGATCGCTATGCGCCGCCCGCGCTGGCTCGTCGTGTCGCCGCCGTTGCCGCTCGATGCGAGCTTCGCACGTATCCCATCGAGCACTTCGATGCCTATCTCGGGGAGCACGAAGCACTCGTCGCGGATCAGGTCGCGTTTCTCGTGCGCACGCTCGGTCGGCGAACCGGCTCCCGTCGCGACGAACGGTCGACGCGATCACGAATCGTGGACTAGGGACACGCCGTGATCGGAGCAGCTCCCCGATTACCGACGACGATGGTGCCGCTGCCCGTGACGACCTCGGTGCCGCAGAGTGCGTTGGCGAGCAACATCCCGTCGCTTCCTTCGGACGTGACCGTTTCGTCGACGCGCGAGAAGCTGAGACCGACCTTGCTCGCGGGAATCGTGAGCGAGCCCGTGATATGCGCGCCACGAATGCGACTGTCGCTGCCCGTCACGGTCATGTTGCCGTCGAGGGACACGTTGCCGCCGAGCACGCCTTCACCGAACAACGTCACGCGACTTCCCGAGAACGTCAGATCGCCGACGTAGTTCCCGCCCTTGAAGAACACCACGCGATCGCTGACGGCGAGCACGTCGTTTACCTCGGCATTACTCATCGTCGGGCTCACCTCGAATGCCTGATCGGCCTTGTAGTCGACGTTCACCATCACCTGCGCGCGTCCGTCATCCGTCGCGAGCGCGACTTCGCGCAGGGTCTTGTCGGCGACCATGACCGTGAAGGTGCCGCCGTTCACAGAGCCCGACACGGTAATCGTGCGAGTGCCTGCCGTCACCGGCGCGAGCACCGCGATGCCGTCTGCGCCGGTCGTCGCACTAATGTTGTCGTCGGTCGTCAGCGTCACGCCCGACACGAGACTTCCCGGGGCGGCGATCCCGGCCTTCGCGTTCGCATCGTTGATCGTCGGATTGACGACGACCACGATCGCGGTGGTCCCGAACGGTACGTCGGTCGGATTGTTAGCGTCGGGCGACCCGCCACCGTCGTCCCCACAGGCGGCCAACAGGGAGAGGCACAGTACGGCTCGTGTGGTCATCGCCGTAGTGACATTTCAAAAACTGCGCCGTGGCCAGCTCCGCAGGTTTCGCGGACTTCGCGAGGCCCTCCAGTGCTGCAAATGTCATGGTTGTACTGTGAGGTCCGGTGGCGAAGCGACGCACGTCAGTCGCCGCGGCCGCGCCGCATCGACGGGAACAACGCCTTGCGGCCTGCTTCGACGCGCTCGAGCAGGACGCGATACTGGGCACTCTTCTTCTTCGCGACCTCTTGCGACGTGCCGCACGCACGGTCGACCGCACGATCACGCGCGTCCTCGATCGCTCGCGCCTGAGGCGAGGTGACGACGATGATGTTCACGTTCGCCGGGCGCGTGATCGTCGGCAGCCTCCGGTTGTACGGTGCGGCAACGCGGCGCGCACACGTATCGTAGGTGGCTCCGATCTGATGGAGCGTCGTCGCGAGCTTCTCGTTCCCTGGCGGCAACAGCTCGGCCACCGGCACGCGTTCGAAGCCGTCGGGCAAGGGACGTGGGGCCGCGAGTGGTGCCGGCTCGCCGTCGGGCGCGGGGAGGAGATGGCTGGTTCTGACGTCGTAGGTGAATCCGTCTCGCGCCAACACGCGCGAACGCTCGTCGTCGTAGCGGTACACGAGCAGCGGCTCGTTCTTCTTGGGAAACGCGGTCGTGCCATACGTCGAGTTCCACGCGATGTCCTTGTCGAGGTCGAGCTTCGCGTAGACGAACGCGTCGGCCGGCGCCTTCTCGAATATGTGGGCGGCGATCTCGGCGTGCGCGTAGGTATCGAGTCGCAGCTGCTCCTCGGTGAGAAATGGAAAGTGAACCGCGAGCGAGCGATGCTTGACCTCGAGCGGTCCCGGCACCGAGACGAGCGTCAACGGATCGAGCGTCGTCGACTCGTCGTAGATCATCAGCGTGACCGTCTGCGTCCCGGACGATGGGATCCCGACGGAGACACCGTACGCACCCTCCTCGCCCCCGAACCCGAGGTGGGTGTTCGCATCCACGCAGTACGGCTTCGGCGCCACTGCGTCCGACGCTCCTGCCGGGAGCTGCATTCGTAGCGTCGTCGACATCGTCGTCGCGGCGGCGCGGACGCGCAGCCCCTTGACCGGACGCGCGAGCTCGAGCACGACGTCCGGCTCGACACCAAACGCCGCGCGGGCGCAGCGCGAGCCGTGAATGTCCTCCCCACGCACCTTACGCGCCGAGCCTGCGGCGACCTCGACGAACACTGGCGTGGCTAGCTTCCCCTCGATCGCGAGTCGCTTGACCCGATCGCTCCACACCGGAGGCTTCGCCGGATCGTTGACGCCGACGGAGATGTGCTGCACCTGCGTCGGTTTGTCGTAATACGTCTGTGCCAGCGGGAACACGTCATAGGTTCCCACCTCGAGTCCGCCGGCGGGTTGCACCGCGTCACACGACGCCCAATAGCGACTGCCGCGTGCGAGCACGAAGCCGGAGACACCGGTCACCGCGACGCGAGCACTCGGCTGCGCGACCTTCACGTCGAGTCTCGCGATCGGCGCGTTCGTGATCGCGTTTCCACATGGCGAGTACGCGTCGGCGAACCGCTTTCCGAGGGGCGTGTCGATCGTGGCGCTGTCGACGTCGACAACGCGTGGCGTGCTCGACATCGGCTCTGCAAGGACGATCACCTGGGTGCGAGGCGACGCCTTGGGAGATCCGGGTGCTGCGGGATCGCCGGCGGCGGTTTCGGGCACCGCCTCGTCACCACCGATGACGCGGGTCTTGCCGTTGACATTGATCTTCATTCCGCACGCGGAGAGCACGAGGCACGCGATCGCGGAGAGTTGCGACGTCTTCATGGTGGTGCGCCTGGATCACGGGACGTGCCACGCCGTGTGGCTCGCAACTCGGCGTAGCGTGGAGCCATGGCACGCGATCTCGTGCTGCGACCGAGGTGCAGGCGGAGGTGCACCCCGAGGTGCAGGTGCAGGCAGAGTCAGCGAGTCAGGACGCGCACGCGATCAATCGGCGCGACTCTGCGCCGCGCCGAGCGACGCATCGAGACCACGCGCGAGTTGTTCGCGCTCGGCCGTGGTCAGCCGCGCCTCGGGGTGTAACAGCAGATAGCTGCGCGGCGGCATCTCGCCCTCGCGAACCGCCTCGGCAGCGTCGTCCGATTCGGAGTTGCCGCGGTTCCATTCCGAGAAGTTCAGCTCGCGACGCCCTTCATCGACGTGGTTCTGCACGAGCCACGACATCGGAGCGACATTCGAGTACCACGGCCACTGCGTCTCGTTGGAGTGACAGTCGAAGCACGCGCGCGCTGCGAGTGCACGCGTGGTCGAGTCGTTCCAGCTCGGCTCGGTGACGACGGGTGGATTATCGTGGTCGCGTCCGTACGGGACGAGTTGCGCGACGACGAGGAGCGCGAGCACGACCATCGACCCGATCAAGAGGACAGACTTCCAGCGTGGACGAGACATGAGGACCTCCGGTGAGTGTGTGGGGTATTCGTGCGCATCGGCGGCACGGGAGGCCATCCTACGAACGTGTGATGCGCCTACTTCGAGGCGGTTTGCTCGCGTGGTCCGAGCAGGTCCTCCAAAAAGAACGCGGCAAGATCGTTGCGACCCGAGAGCCCTGCCTTGCGGTAGAGCGAGCGCGCCTGCTGCCGCACCGTGGTCTCGCTCACGGAGCGAATCGTCGCGATCTCCTTGTGGCTCAGCCCCTTCAATAGAAGCAGCGCGATGTCTCGCTCGGCGGGGCTGAGCTCCCAGCGCGCGAGCTGCGCGTCGATGGCGGCACTGAGCCCCGCGATGAGATCGGCCGCGTCGCTCCGCCATCGCGCGGCGTCCTGTTCGCTCGCGCGCAGGTCGTCAGCCAAACGCGCAGCGTGCTCGCGCAGCTCTTGCGCGTCGCGGACGGATCGGCGCAGCCGTAGCGCGATCGAGCCTGCCGCAGCGAACCCGATCACGACCACCAACAGCTCGAGCACGACGTGTGCCAGCGTCGTCTCGTCTCGAAGATCGGTGACGAGGTCGATGCCGACCAGCACCGCCATCGTCGCGAACAGCAACACGAGCGCGCGAGGTGACGCGGGCGCGCGAACATCTGTAGGACTCACCACGCGCAAGTCCTCGTGACGACGGGCATCCCACGTCCGTGGGATAGCCGCGCGTCCGATTCGGGTCCATGTCGAGAGCGGTCTCGCGTGCAGGTCGACGTCATCCGACTCGTCCTGCTTGCGCCTTTCATGCCCGGAGGTATCGATGTCCGCTCCTGCCCCATCCTCTCGCCGTCTCGCGATCGCGATCGGAACCGCCGCTACGTCCGCTACGCTCGCCATCGGCGTCACCGCCGCGTCGCTGCTCGGATGGTTTCGTCCCGCGGAGCCAATCGCACCCGCGTCGGAGATCTCCGCGCCGGCGACACCTGCCCCCGCCGCATCGCCCGTGATCCTCGTTCCGGTCACGCCGACCCCCGCGCCGCTGCCAGCGCCCGACATGGGTGGCGAGGTTCAACTCGCGATGGACGTCGGCGAGCGCGGCAATGATCCGAGGTTCGACGACGATCGAGATCGTCGCGATGACGAGGACGACGAGGACGAGGACGAGGACGACGACCGCGGCGAACACCACGATCGCGACGAGCGGCGTGGAGACGACCGATGACCACCGAGCGTCGCGAGGCACGAGTGCGAACGAGCCCCCTCGAGCTGCGGCTGTACCTGGCCGCGCTGCTCGCGGTTGTCTACACGATCACGTGGCGAGCGATCAGCGGTCACGCGGTGGGCACGTCTTCCGTCGTCCCCACTACGACGGAAACCACGGCGACGCTCGAACCGCCGCGCGTCGTGTGGATCGATACGCTACCGCCCGAGATGCGCCCGGCGGTCACGCTACCGGCCGGATGGCAGCGCGCCGTGGAAGCGCGACCGTCTACGCCCCCGGAGCGCATCGTCCGCGTACCGAGTCGTCGCGTGCCTCGCGTGCGGACGAGGAGCTCGTGATGTGGACGTTCCGCGCGATGAACACGGAGATCGCGATGGCCGCACCCGAGCTCGGCGAGATCGCGGAGCGCGAGCTCGCGCTGGACATGCAGCACCTGTTTCGAGAAACGGAGCGCCGCTTCAGTCGATTTCTGCCGGATAGCGAGCTCGCGCGACTCAACCGCGCGGACGGTCCGATCGCGGTCTCCGGCGAGCTCCTCGATCTGCTCGTGCGAGCGCGAGCCCACGCGATCGACACGGACGGGATCTTCGATGCCGATGTCGGTGCTGCGATGCGCGCCAGTGGATACGATCGCTCGTTCGCTCCCGGCGGCCTCGATCGAGACACGCCGCCCGATGCACCACCCTGCGCGAGCGACGGTGTGATCCGGATCGACGAGAAGCACCGCCGCGTCGCGCGGCCACCGTCGGTGGAGATCGATCTCGGGGGCTTTCTCAAGGGACACACGGTGGATCGCGCGGCCGCGCTCGCCAGCGTCGCCGTGATCGTCGATGCCGGCGGAGACGCGGTGCTCCGCGGGGCGCCACCGGGCGACGTGGGTTGGACGGTGGAGATCGAAGATCCGCACGATCCGTCCCGGACGATCGGAACGTTCGTCGTTCGTGATCGCGCGATCGCCACGAGCGCCGCGAATCGCCGGCGATGGAACCGAGGGACGCGTGTCATGCATCACCTCATCGATCCCCGCACGCGCACGCCGGCTCGAACCGACCTCGCGCAGGCGACGGTGATCGCGCCGACCGCCGAGCAGGCTGACGTGATGGCGAAGGTCGCGTTCATCCTCGGCGCCGACCACGCGCAGCGCGAGCTGACTCGGCGCGGCCTGGACGCCGTCCTCGTGATGCATGACGGGACGACGCGAACCGTCGGAGCCGTGGAGCTACATCATGCGTAGTGCAGTCCTTCGCGGCGTGCTCGTCGGCGTACTCCTCGCGGCACTACTCGGAGCGATCGCGACGCGGACCGGCACGATCGTGACGTCGCTTCCGCGTCCGTCGGGCACGGGCGCCTGGATGTTGTCGCGGGCCACGGGCCTCCTCGCGTACGTCGCGCTGAGCATCGACGTGATCGTGGGCCTCCTCGTGTCGACGCGCAGCGCCGATCGCTTCGTCCCGCGAGGGGCGCTGGTCGACGTTCACGGGTGGCTCTCACCGCTCGCACTCGCCTTCGTGGTCGCGCACGGCGGCGTGCTCCTCGCCGACAGTTACGCGAGCTTCGACATCATCGACCTCGTCGTTCCGTTCGCATCGAGTCGCTGGCCCGTCGCGGTCGGAGTCGGCGTGCTCGCAGCGTACCTCGCGCTCGTCGTGCATCTCAGCTTCGGGATGCGCAAGCGGATCGGGACCGCGACCTGGCGACGGCTTCACTACCTCTCGTTCGTCGCGTTCGTCCTCGTCACGATCCACGCGATCGCGGCCGGAACCGATCGTTCGACGGGTTGGTTCGTGACCGTGTACGCGGGGACGCTGCTGATCGTCGCGTCGCTCGTCGCCGTTCGCGTGCTCACTTCGCGTCGTGCGGGCGCATCATGTTGACGCCCGTACGCGTCTGCCGGTCCAGGACCGCATCGAAGACCCCGTTGCGCAGCTTCTCCTTCTGAGCACGGATCTCCTTCTCTGCGGTCATCGGATCTGCGTGCGAGCGAAACTCGTCGGTCGACATGTAGACCGGGCCCTGGCCCTTCTCCTTGCCGACGAGCTTGAGGTCGACGTTACCGACGTCGACGCCCTTCTTCTCGAGCTAATCGATCGTCTGCGCCGTCATCTTGCCATCGGGTTGGTAGTGACCGCTGTTGTCGGACAGCTGCTCGAGCGATCCGTTGTTCACCTTGAGCTCGCCGGCACCGGCGACACCTTCACCGTCGACGAACGACGAGTGATTGACGAAGCCGAGGTGGCCGCCGGTGGAGCGCTGCTCGACCTTCTTGTTCGCCCATGGATCAGCTTGGCGAATGTCGCCGTCCTTGGTCATCACGAAGATGTGCTTGCCCTCGGCCTGACGGAGCTGCGTGCCGATACCCGAGGCCTTGCTCGTATCGAGCGCTTGCCCGGATGCGTCCTTCAGCTTGCCCTTCTCGAAGGCGACCTCGGACTGCTTCGCCTCGTCGGGCGACATGTAGTGCGTCGCGACCGTCGACAGCGCGGGCGCGTTCTTGTTCTCGGCTTGGACCGCATGGCTCCAGTTCGAACCAGGACCACGGAACAGCGACGCGTCGGACTTCTCGTTCTTGTAGATGTCGTCCTTCTCTTTGATGCGAAGGCCATTGGCGGCTGTCGAAACGAGGCTCGGCGGTGCCGACGGCACGAGCTTGGCTTCCTCGCCGTAGCCGTAGCGCGGAGCGTTCGTCGTCGGTGTGCCGTACGAGTGAAGCGCGCCGTTCGACGTGGGCGCGAGGTAGCCGGTCGCGGTGTTGGTACTCGCGAGCACTCCGTTGGTGTCGGTCGAGCCGATGTACCCGTCGCTCGTGCGCGGCGCACTGTCCATCGTCGGCGCGAGGTAGCCCGGCGCCATGTTCAGGCTCGAGCTCAGGACTTGGTCGGTATTCGTCTCGCCGAGGTAGCCGTCGTTCGTGCGCGGCGCAGGTTCGCTCGTCGACAGCGTGTCGACGTAGCTCGTGTCCACGCGTGCCGGTGTCGACACCACGGGATCCGAGTAGCCCATCGAGGTCGGCCCCGGTCCCGCGCCGGCGATCGGACCGCGATGGCCCGCGATCTGCGGCGCCTCGTCGTACATCCCGGCGAACGGTGTGCCCGATGGCGGCCCCGCGCGCTCGGGAACACCCGCGATCGGAGTCGCGCGCTGCCATCCCGCATCGTTCGAGGCACCCGCTCGCTCGGGTGACGACAGGTTCTCTTGCGATCGCAGGCGCTCTTCCAACTTCAGCTCGGGCATTCGGATCCTCCAACCTGACATACGCAGAGCAGCGCCAAACCCTGCAACGGCTCCGCGCGACCAGCCGTTCCGCGGAGTTACCCGCGGCACCGTCGCTGACGATTTCCCGGAACAGGCGATCGCGGCCGGGCTCTATCCCGGCATGACCAACACTTCGAAGCTCGTGACCACTCTCCTCCTCTCCCTCACTGCATGCATCGATGCCGGCGATGACGCTGTGTCGATCGACGACACCGATCAGCTCGGATCGACCGAGCAGGCGATCAGCGGGCTGCAGCTCTTCACGATCTCCGACACCGTCGAGAGTCCGTCGAGCAACCTCGACAGCGCGTTCCAAGCGGTGACCGGACTCAACAAAGCGTGCTTTCTGACCGGCGTCGGCGGAAACATCTCCCACAGCGCGGGATCGTCCGGCACCACGCACGTCGGCTTCGACTACGTGCCGCTGCCGCGTGGTGGTGGCGGCACGTGGACGATGCGTGCGCGCGCTTCTTCCTTAGGACCGATCAACGCTGGGGGCGAGTGCTTCACGGCTCCCGGCCTCACCCCCGAGGTCAAGCTCGTGGTCGCCGCCGGTGCTCCGACCACGCGCCTCAAGATCGCCGATTTCGCGGCGAACCGCCGCTGCTTCTTCACGAAGGTCCAAACATCGGGTTTGGGTGCGTTCGCCAGCCCAACGGACAACGTCATCATCGATCACGATGCCAACGAGTGGTTCGTCCAGGCGAGCGTGGTGGGTGCCACGACGATCTCCGCGCGATGCGTGAACATCACGGAGGATCTCGGGACCCACTGGCTGTTCAGCAACAACGTTGCCCTCTCGCTCGAAGTTCCGTACTCGGCTGACTCCACCTGCCTACTGACGCAGATCAGCGGGCGCATCGACGGAGGACCAGCGACGGAGGGGCCGCACATCGTCACGACGGCGCTTCAGGTCGGTGGTCCGCTCCATCGCCTCTTCGTGGTCGGCGGCATTCCCTCCAACAGCCTTGGCGGCAACGGCGGTCGCGTCACCTGCGTGCGGTGACTCAGGCGTTCCGCGGAGTTGCGACGAAATTTGCGACGGTGGTGCGAGGTCCCCGTACTCGTGCATGAACAAAGTATGGGTTCTCGGGTTTCTGTTGGCGGCCGCGTGCGGTGGTGATGACGATCCGATCGGTCCGGGCGGGCAGAGCTACGATCCGCCGACGGAGCAGACCGGCGGCGGCAAGCCGAGCGACGCGACGTCGGTGACCTGCGCGCAAGCGGACGATTGCAACTACTGGTACTGCCAGTGCGCCGACGGCGCCGTCGTCAACAGCGCGTTGTGCGTGAACGGCTACTGCATGGGCGCGCAGAGTGCGTGCCCGCGCGCATGCGATGCGTTCGATCACGGGGCGTGGACCGGTGCGGCGGGCGGCGGGCCGACCTCGATGCCACCGCAAACATGCGGCGGACTCGGCTCGCAGAATCCCGCGTGCGAGTCGTGCATGAAGCAAGACTGCTGCGACGAAGCGGCGTCGTGCGGCAACTCGTCGTCGTGCTTCCCGTACTGGGACTGCGTGATCGCGTGCAACGGTGATTCGTTCTGCGAATCGCAGTGCGAGGACGATTATCCGGCGGGCGTGGGACCGTTCGAGGGCCTGCGCGACTGCTTGCTCGACAACTGCTACTCCGAATGCGTGGGCGATCTGTGATGCGCGCGTTCTCTCTCGTCATGATCGCGGCGTGCAGTGGATCGGGCGACACCGACGTGATGCTCGGCACCGATGCGTCGACGACGATGCCCGACTCGTCGATCGCGCAGCCCGATGCTCGACCGCCGGATGCGGGACCGCCCGACGGCATGATCGTGCCCGATGCACCGCCGCCGCCCTCGGGGTTGCGCGTGTTCGTGTCGAGCTTGCGCTACTCGGCGGA
>Ga0154020_10001660_pt1 | contig 27344 bp, 21 predicted proteins | sample Klosneuvirus_201_FD_109709 | JGI IMG/M metagenome (GOLD analysis project Ga0154020, IMG submission 109709) | Active sludge microbial communities from wastewater, Klosterneuburg, Austria - Klosneuvirus_20160825_MG | ecosystem: Engineered > WWTP > Aerobic digester > Activated sludge | place...
CCGCCGACCACACCACCGTCAGCCCCACGGCCTTGGCCTGGATCCACAACTGCGCGCCGACACCGTTGGAGCCCACCGTCGCAGTGACCCAGTCGGTCACCAGGCCGGGACCGCCGAGGTCCTGCGTGTTGAACACGCCCGTCAGCAGCGCGCCGACGATGCCGCCCACGCCGTGCACGCCAAACACATCGAGCGAGTCGTCCGCACCGAGCAGGCGCTTCAGGCCATTGACGCCCCACAGGCAGGCGAAGCCGGCAACGAAGCCGATCACGATGGCGCCCATCAGTCCCACATTGCCAGCCGCCGGCGTGATGGCCACCAGGCCGGCCACTGCACCCGAAGCCGCACCCAGCATCGACGCCTTGCCTCGCAGCATGGCCTCGCCCAGGCACCAGGCCAGCACCGCGGCTGCAGTGGCGGTGAAGGTGTTCATGAATGCCAGCACCGCCGAGTTGCCAGCCTCGAGCGCCGAGCCAGCGTTGAAGCCGAACCAGCCCACCCACAGCATGGCCGCGCCCACCATCGTGAGCGGCAGGCTGTGCGGTGCCATCGCCTCACGGCCGTAGCCCACGCGCTTGCCCAGCATGTAGGCACCCACCAGGCCCGCCACCGCGGCATTGATGTGCACCACGGTGCCGCCGGCGAAGTCGAGCGCGCCCCACTGCCAGATCAGGCCGGCCTTGGCGTTCAGGCCATCCACCACCTCCTTCGACACATAGGCGTCGGGCCCCATCCAGTACCACACCATGTGCGCCACGGGGATATAGCTGAACGTGAACCACAGCACCATGAACGCGAGCACGGCGGCAAACTTGATGCGCTCGGCGAAGGCGCCCACGATCAGGCAGCAGGTGATGCCGGCAAACGTGGCCTGGAACGCTGCGAACAGCAGCTCCGGTATGACCACGCCCTTGCTGAAGGTGGCCGCCATCGCGAATGAGCCGGTGGCCGGATCGAAGATGCCCTTCATGAACAGCCGATCGAGCCCGCCCATGTAGGCGTTGCCCTCGGTGAAGGCCAGGCTGTAGCCGTAGATCGCCCACAGCACGACGATCAGCGAGAACGTGACCATCACCTGCATCAGCACCGACAGCATGTTCTTGCTGCGCACCAGGCCACCGTAGAACAGCGCCAGGCCCGGCACGGTCATCATGATGACGAGCAGCGTGGACACCAGCATCCAGGCCGTGTCACCCTTGTTGGGCACCGGTGCCGGTGCTGCAACGGCCGACGCAGGCGCAGCGGGTGCTGGCGCAGCAGCGGCAGCAGCAGCCGGCACGGGTGCCGGCGCGGCTACGGCTGCGGGCGCGGAGGCGGCCGCATCCTGCGCCAGCGCGCCGGTCGTTCCGCCCAGCAGGGCCAGGCCCAGGGCCAGGCAGGCAAGCAGTTTCTTCATGGGGGGTCTCTCGAAGGGGATGGGGTTGCCGTCAGGCCCGGCGCCTTACAGCGCGTCGGTGCCTGTTTCGCCGGTGCGGATGCGCACCACCTGTTCCAGGGCGCTGACGAAGATCTTGCCGTCGCCGATCTTGCCGGTGCGCGCCGACGACTCGATGGCTTCGATCACGCGCTCGACGATGTCGTCGGCCACGGCGGCCTCGATCATCACCTTGGGCAGGAAGTCCACCACGTACTCCGCGCCGCGATACAGCTCGGTGTGGCCCTTCTGCCGACCGAAGCCCTTGACCTCGGTCACCGTCACCCCCTGCACACCGATCGCGCTCAGGGCCTCACGCACTTCGTCGAGCTTGAAAGGCTTGACGATCGCCGTCACCATCTTCATGGTCAGTCTCCGTCTGATGGCAGGGGTCAGAAGCTGTACTTCACGCCGAGCACCACGGCCGAGCGGCCGAGGAACTTGGTGCTGTTGCCGGCCGGGCCGGGCACGTAGAACGCCTTGTCGGCATCGGTGGCGACCAGCGCGATGCTGGGCACGAGGCCGTTGAAGTCCTTGGACAAGGTCAGCGAGCCGTCCGTATAGGTGGCGGCGTCACCGAACGGGCCCTTGATCTTCTGGTAACCCAGATGAGGGGCCAGCATCCAGCCACCGCCGAGGTCGAAGCTGGCCGAGGCGTCGAGATAGAAGCTGTTCTTGCTGTCGGTGTTGCCAAAGGTGTCGGTTACCGCATGCGAGTACTTCAGCGTGGCAGGCCCGAAGCTCAGGGCGCCATACAGCTCCGTGGTGTTGGCGCTGGTGGCGAGCTTGTTCGACGGATAGACATAGCCCAGCACGCCGACGTCGTAGCCCAGCCCCTTGGCAAGCTCACCCTTGTAGCCGCCGTAGACGTCGACCTCGACGCCGGCGTCGCCTTCCAGGTCCTTGACCCAGCGGATGGTGGACGCCCATGCGCCCAGGTAGAAGCCGCTCGGGTGGCTGAGATCCACGCCGCCCTGCAGTGCCGGCTTCAGCCTCGTCTGCGAGATGCCGCGGTAGCGGTAGTCGCTGACTGCGCCCACGTTGAAACTGGTGGACAGTCCCCCTTCGGCCTGCGAGGCCAGCGGCCAGGCAGCCGCCAGGGCCAGAAGCGTGAGGGTGAAGGTCTTGTAAGTCATGGCAATGGCTCCAGTTCGGATGCGATTCAGTCACGATGAGTAGCGTCGACCAGTCGGAATGCAGCTTCCGTGCCAGCCCCATCCAACTCGAGCAGCGTTCGCGTGCGCCCCCTGGAGCTTGCAATGCGCTCACCCGGTGCAGCGGCGCAGGCGCGGTGCGCGGTGCGGGTGCAATCCGCGCACCACGCCGGGGCCGGATATCCGCCGGTGACCGCTGCAATGCACCGAAAAGGTGCCTCCCGAAGGGCGTAGACCCCCCACGAATCGCAATCGGCGTGGCTGGCCAGGCTGGGCACAATCGCCGCGCCGGAACGGACCCTGGTCCCGTCACTCGCACCGATCCCCTCGACTCCACGCGCGCACGGGAGGGCGCTCACCCCATGTCACTGGCCGTCGTCAAAAGCCGGGCCTTGCTGGGCCTGCAGGCGCCTGCTGTACAGGTTGAGGTGCACCTGGCCAACGGCCTACCAGCGTTCACGTTGGTCGGACTGGCCGATACCGAAGTGAAGGAAGCACGCGAGCGCGTGCGCGCCGCGCTCGCCCATGCCGGTTACGCCTTTCCGCACAACAAGCGCATCACCGTGAACCTGGCGCCGGCCGACCTGCCCAAGGATTCGGGCCGCTACGACTTGCCGATCGCGCTGGGCATCCTGGCTGCCGACGGCCAGCTCGATGCGCAACGCTTGGCGGCTGCCGAATTTGCCGGCGAGCTGTCGCTGGCGGGCGAATTGCGCCCGGTGCGTGGGGCCTTGGCCCTGGCGCTGGCGCTGTCCACCGAAGGCGCGCCCCATGCACTGGTATTGCCCGAGGCCAGCGCCGCCGAAGCCGCCCGCGCGCAGGCCGTGGCGGTGCATTCGGCACGGAACCTGGCCGAGGTGGTGCGCGCATTGCAGGCGGGCGACGCCCGCGAGCCGTTGCCGCGGGCTCAACCTGCCCCTCCCGCACTGGCGATGCTCGGCCCGTGCCTGCGCGATGTGCGCGGTCAGGCCGCCGCCAAACGTGCGCTCGAGATCGCCGCTGCGGGCGGTCACAGCGTGCTGATGGTCGGGCCGCCAGGCACAGGCAAGTCCATGCTCGCGCAGCGGCTGGCCGCGCTGCTGCCGCCCATGAGCGAGGCCGAGGCGCTATCGAGCGCGGCGCTGCAGGGGCTGTCGAGCGGCGGTTTCGACCCCGCGCGCTGGGCCCACCGGCCGGTGCGCGCGCCGCATCACTCGGCCAGCGCCGCCGCCTTGGTGGGCGGCGGCGTGCCACCACGCCCGGGTGAGATTTCGCTGGCGCACGGCGGTGTGCTGTTCCTCGACGAACTGCCCGAATTCCCGCGCAGCGCACTCGAGGCGCTGCGCGAGCCGCTGGAGTCGCGACACATCACCATCTCGCGCGCGGCGTTGCAGGCGCGCTTTCCGGCAGCGTTCCAGCTCGTGGCCGCAATGAACCCCTGCCCCTGCGGTTGGCTGGGCGCACCTGCAGGCCAGGGTCGCGCCTGCCGCTGCACACCCGAGCAGGTGGCGCGTTACCAGTCGCGGCTGTCGGGGCCGCTGCTCGATCGCATCGACCTGCAAGTGGAGGTCAGCCCGCTGCCAACTGACGAGTTGCTGGCCCTGCCCGAGGGCGACAGCAGTGCCCAGGTGGCCGAGCGCGCAGCACGCGCCCGCCAAACGCAGCACGCGCGCCAGGGCTGCGCCAACGCCCAGCTCGAGGCTGCCACCCTGGATGCGCACTGCACCCTGGCCGCACCGGCATCGGCCTTCCTGCGCCAGGCGGCGCTCAAGCTCGGCTGGAGCGCACGGGCTGTGCATCGCGCGATCAAGGTCGCCCGCACCATCGCCGACCTGGCCGGCGAAGCCGACATCTGCACCGTGCACCTGGCTGAAGCGCTTCAATATCGGCGCGCGCTGCCGGGTCGATAGTGGAGAGCCCGCTCCTGCGCCCGGCGGCACTGCGAGCGGTTACCCAGGGGGACTGTTCACACTCGGGGAGGGGTCGCGAAGGCCTCAGATGAACCCGAGGTCGCGCGTACCGAAATGGACCAGGTTCGGAAAGAGGTCGAGCAGTTCGGCATCGGACAGGCCGAACCAACGACCCAGGGTGGCGCCGAGCTGGTCGACCGAGGTGGTGGGCAGCAGCGCGCCGTTGCCGAGCTGGTCGGGGCTGGAGTCGAAGTTGTTGTTGGTGGCGTTCTTCGCACCCAGCACGGGTAGGGCGCCGTAGACCGCACCGCCACGCACGGCACCTCCCATCACGAAGTGGTGGCCGCCCCAGCCGTGGTCGGTGCCGTCGCCGTTGCTGGTGAACGTGCGGCCGAAGTCGCTGGCGGTGAACAGGGTCACCTGGTTGCGCAGGCCCAGGCCGCCCATCACGGCATCGAAGTAGGCCATGCCGTGGGCCAGCCGGGCGAGCAGGTCGGCCTGATTGCGGTTCTGGGTATCGTGGGTATCGAATCCGCCCAGGCTGACGAAGAAGACCTGGCGCCGTGCGCCCAGGGTGGTGCGGCCGGCGTCGATCATGCGCGCCACCACCTGCAGCTGCTGCGCGAGTGTGCTGGATGCGGTGCTTCCTGTGAGGGGATTCGGGTAGCGCAGCAGCGGATCGTCGTTGGCACTGTACGACGCGCCGGCTGCCGGGGGGGTGCCGAACGGCGCACTGCCTGCCGGCCGCAGCGCATTGCGCAGCGCCAGCTCCGCGGCCATCGAGCGTGCGGCCACGGCGGACAGGTCCGCTTCGAGCACATGGCTTCCGCGCGCACTTCCAACGATGCGCTCCATCGCCTGGGCCACGGCGCTGGAACCATAGACCTTGCCGCTGCTGTCGCTGCCCAGACGGATCGCGCCGTTGGAACTCACCTGGTACTGGTTGATCGAGTCGCCGGCCAGCCAGACCGCATTGCCGGCTGCCGACACCGAGGTGAACACCGGCATGCCATTCATTGCCGCCACGTGATCGCCCATTCGCCCACCCCAGCCGCGGGTGGCGCCCTCCGGTGCCAGTGCCTGCCAGGTGTTGGCCTGATCGTTGTGCGAGTACAGGTTCTCGGGCTTGGGATGGGAGGCCAGCGCGTACTGCGCCTTGGTGGTGGGCATGACCAGCGGCCCGATGTTGGACAGAACGGCCAGGCGACGATCGGTATTGAACAGCCCCTGCAGCGGGCCCAGCACCGGATGCAGTGCCACTGGCCGCGGCAGGGCCACGGCGGGCATCAGCGGCAACACGCCCCCCAGGCGCGCAGGGGTGCCGGCCCCCGCTGCCGGGTTGGGCGGCGTTCCCGGCGCGAGCAACGCGATCGGGTCGGGTGCCTGGCTGCGCACCGCGGTGTAGTTGACCCAGGATGCGCTGTCGGTGGGCAGCATGGTGTTGTAGGCATCGTTGCCACCGAACAGGAACAGGCACACCAGCGCCTTGTAGTCGCCGGCGCCCTGGGCGGCGGCGCTGCCCAGGGCGGCCAGGTTCAGTGCCAGGGGCGCCGCAGCGGCGTGCGCCGAGAGGGCCGCGGCACGGCACAGCCATTGCCGGCGGGAAGCGTCGATGTGCGTCATGGTGATGGGCTCCCGCTCACTTCTGAACCTGGAACTCGGGCGATACGGCGGTGAGGAACACCGCCGCGTTGACCCGGTTGCGCTTTGCCTTGGCCACCTGGTCGGCATTGGTGGCCGTGGGCGTGGGTACCGCAATGGCCGATACCGCGTTGACGATCTCGGTGCGCAACGCGCCCGCCGGCGCGGCGCCCAACAGCTTGACGCCGACCTGGTCGACCAGCGTGGCCGGCTGCTCGGCCAGTGCCAGCTCGGCGGCGAAGTCGGGCTGCATGTCGTTGCGCTTGCGGGTGCTGTCGTAGCTGCCGACGCCGCTGCCCACCGCGTTGCGGATGTAGTTCACATAGCCGGCCGCACTGGTCTCATGCAGGATCTGCATCTCGGGTACGGCCAGATCGTGCGAGGCGGCCAGGGTGCCCGGCGGCACATAGCCCGGCCGGAAGAAGTTGAATACCGAAGGCGACTTCAGCGGCGACTGCGCCAGCGCCGTGCCGGGGTTGCTGGTATCGCCCAGGCGGTACCAGGCCGAGTCGGACGCATAGTTGAATGCGCGCAGCAGTGCCGTCAGGCGCAGCACCGGCTCGCGCACCTTGCCGGCCAGCGACGACCGGGCACTGGTCGGACTCAGATACCGCGCTTCCTGGGCCAGTAGCATGGCCCGCAGCACGGCCTTGAGATCGCCGCGCACGCCACGCCCGTTGTTGTCGAACGCACGCGCCACTGCAGCCACATAGGCGGGACTGGGGTTGCTGGTGACGAAGCGCTGGATGAGCTGGCGTGCCACGAATGGCCCCACGTTCGGATGCAGGAACAGCGTGTCCATCGCCGCCTTCAAGCTGCCCATGGGGTCGGCCATCGGCTGCGCCGGTATCGTGGTGCCCAGGAAGCGCTTTTCGTCGGTGCTGTGGTAGGCCGGATACGGCACCATGGGCTTGAAGCCTCGGTCCGGGTCTTTCACGTCGCCGTTGCTGCCGTAAAGGAAGCAGTTCTTGTGCGGCGCGGCCGGGCAGGCCCAGCTGAAGCCGGTGAACACCTTCGCAAGCCCCGCGATGTCGGCCGGGCCATAGGTGGGGATGGTCTGTCCTGCCGCGTCGCGGCGCGGCGTGCCGTCGGCATTTAGCTGCACCAGTCCGATCGAGAACAGTTGCATCACCTCGCGGGCGTAGTTCTCGTCGGGCACGCGCCCGGTGGCCGGATCGGCCTTCTGGTTCTTCAGGTGCGACAGGTACACGCCCATCATCGGATGCAGCGAAACGGCCTGCAGCAGGTCGCGATAGTTGCCGTACGCGTGTTGCGCGAGCATGTCGTACCAGGCCGCCACCGCGCGCGGGTCGCTGCTGGGCGGTCCATCCAGCGAGATCACGAACAGCTCCGACAGGGCGAACGCGGTGCGCATGCGCAGCTGGTCTGGCGCCGTGAGCGCGAGCTTCCAGAAGGCGTTATTGACCTCGGTACTGCCGGCCTTGCGCGTGGGGTCCGCGGCCTTGATCGCGGCATCGGCGGCTTCCCAGTAGGAACGCGCCGCACCGGGCGAACCCAGCGAAAACTGGCGTTCCAACCAGGCCGCTGGGCCGATGGCCTGCACTTCGGAGATGGACGACGCCGTCGGCCCGAACGTGGCCTGCGTGAGAAAGCGATGCGCATCACCCACCGACAGGATCGCACCGCCGCCGGTGGTTCCCGGCGGCACCTTGGGCCCGCCCGGCGCGCCCGGCACGACCGGTACCACAGGCACTGACGGATCGACGGGTTCCGCGGTGGTCAGGCCCTGCGCGGCCAGTGCCGATGCCGTTGGGCCCGTGTCCGCCGACTCGGCCGGGCCGACATCGCCCCCACCGCAACCGCCCACCAGGGCCGCCACCGCCAGCGCTGCCGGCGCCGCCAGCTGGGTACGCCAAATGGTTCCGATGGTCATGACCACCCCCTCGAATGAGTGCCTTGGGGCGGATTCTGCGCAGCATGAACCGTTGGTTCGCGCCAAATCCGTCACGAACCGGCGGGCGCTTACCGGCAGTTGCCTGACTTACAGCAAGGCCGCCAGCGCGCGCTTGGCGTCACCCAGCGCCATTCCTTCCGCCGCCGCCCAGGCCTCGAGCTGGTCGGTGCCGATGTGGCCGACGTTGAAGTAGCGCGCCTGCGGATGCGCGAGATAGAAGCCGCTGACGCTGGCCGCCGGTGTCATGGCCAGGTTCTCGGTCAGGCCCATGCCGATCTCGCCGGCACCGAGCAGCTCGAACATCGACCGCTTGATGCCGTGGGCCGGGCAAGCCGGGTAGCCCGGTGCCGGTCGGATGCCGTGATAGGTTTCGGCCACCAGCTGTTCGTTGGACAGCGGTGCGCGCGCCTCGTCGGCGGCATAGCCCCAGAACTCGGTGCGCACGCGCTGGTGCAGCCGCTCGGCGAAGGCCTCGGCCAGGCGGTCGGCCAGTGCCTTGACGATGATGGAGGAGTAGTCGTCGTGCGCGGCCTCGAAACGGCGCACCTGCTCGTCGACGCCCTGCCCAGCGGACACGGCGAACAGGCCCGCGTAGTCGGCGCGCGTGCCACGCGGCGCGACGAAGTCAGCCAGGCTGCGGTTGGGGCGCGCCACGCCATCATCGACGGGGCGCACCGTCTGGTTGCGCAACGGCCGCCAGCGCAGCAGCACTTGGCTGCGCGACTCGTCGGCATAGAACTCGATGGTGTCGTCATCCACGGTGTTGGCCGGCAGCAATGCGAACACGCCGTGAGCCTGCAGCCAACGGCCTTCGATCAGGCGCTGCAGCATGCGCCGGGCGTCTTCATGCACGCGCGTGGCCTCGGCACCGACCACGGGGTCGCTCAGGATGGCCGGGTAGCGGCCGGCCAGGTCCCAGGTCTGGAAGTACGGGCCCCAGTCGATGCAGGCGGCCAGCTCGGCCAGGTCCTGGTTGCGCAAGACGCGCCGGCCGATGAAGCGCGGCTTGGGCGGCTCGTAGGCGGTCCAGTCGAGCGGGTCGCGGTTGGCACGCGCCTGTGCCCAGCTCACCAGCGGCGTGGCCGGGCGGCCGGCATGGCGCGCGCGCACGCGCTCGTCGTCAGCGCGCAGCTCGGCGCGGAATGCGTCGCCGCGCTCCTCGGACAGCAGCTCCGTGCACACGCCCACCGATCGCGATGCATCGGGCACGTAGACCACCGGTCCTTCGTAGTGCGGCGCGATCTTCACCGCCGTGTGCACGCGGCTGGTGGTGGCACCGCCGATCAGCAGCGGAATCCGACGCAGGCGGAACCAGTCGTCGCGCTGCATCTCGGCGGCCACGTGCTGCATTTCCTCGAGGCTGGGCGTGATGAGGCCGGACAGGCCGACGATGTCGGCGCCCTCGACGCGCGCCTTGGCCAGGATGTCCTGGCACGGCACCATCACGCCCATGTTCACGACTTCGAAGTTGTTGCACTGGAGCACGACGGTGACGATGTTCTTGCCAATGTCGTGCACGTCGCCCTTGACCGTGGCGACGACGATGCGACCCTTGGCGCGCACCTCGCCGCCAGCAGCTGCGAGCGTGCGCTTCTCTTCCTCGATGTATGGCACGAGGTGGGCGACCGCCTGCTTCATCACGCGGGCGCTCTTGACCACTTGTGGCAGGAACATCTTGCCAGCGCCGAAGAGGTCGCCCACCGTGTTCATGCCGGCCATCAGCGGACCCTCGATCACGTGCAACGGCCGCCCACCCTCGGCGCGGATGTGCTGCCAGCATTCCTCGGTGTCAGCGACGATGTGGTCGGTGATGCCGTGAACCAGTGCATGCGCCAGGCGCTCGCGCACCGGCAGTGCTCGCCAGGCCAGGCGTGCGCTGTCGTCGCGCGCCGAGCCCTTGACCGCGTCGGCGATCTCGAGCAGGCGCTCGGTGGCGTCGGGGCGGCGGTTGAGCACCACATCTTCCACGCGCTCGCGCAGTTCGGGTTCGAGCTCGTCGTACACGCCCACCATGCCGGCGTTGACGATGCCCATGTCCAGACCCGCAGCGATGGCGTGATAGAGGAACACGGTGTGGATGGCCTCGCGCACCGGATCATTGCCGCGGAAGCTGAAGCTGACGTTGCTGATGCCACCCGACACCTTGGCACCGCGCAGGTGGCGCTTGATCCAGCGCGTGGCCTCGATGAAATCGACCGCGTAGTTGGCGTGCTCCTCGATGCCGGTGGCAATGGCGAAGACGTTGGGGTCGAAAACGATGTCTTCCGCCGGGAAGCCGACCTCCTGGACCAGGATGCGGTAGGCGCGCGCGCAGATCGCCGTCTTGCGCTCGAAGGTATCGGCCTGGCCCTGTTCGTCGAAAGCCATCACCACGGCTGCGGCGCCGTAGCGGCGCACCCGCGTCGCCTGGCGTCGGAACTCGGCCTCACCCTCCTTCATCGACAGGCTGTTGACGATGCCCTTGCCCTGCAGGCACTGCAGCCCGGCCTCGATCACCTCCCATTTCGACGAATCGATCATGATCGGCACCCGCGCGATCTCCGGCTCGCTTCCGATCAGGTGCAGGAAGCGCACCATCGCGGCCTTGCTGTCGAGCATGGCCTCGTCCATGTTGACGTCGATGATCTGCGCACCGTTGTCGACCTGCTGGCGGGCCACCGACAGCGCATCCTCGAAACGGCCTTCGAGGATCATGCGGGCGAAAGCGCGCGAGCCCGTGACGTTCGTACGTTCGCCGATGTTGACGAACAGCGAGCCTGCATCGATGGTCACGGCCTCCAGGCCCGACAGGCGCATGGGTGCGACAGTCGACGTGGCGCTGGCGGGTTCGGCGGCGGGATTGGGGTCGGACATCATGGCGGTTTCACCCAGGGCAATGCGAGCATGGGTGAGCGCCGTTGCAGCAGACCGCGGGCGCCAGGGGCACCACGCGGCGGCTCCGAGCCTGGCGGCAAACCCCTGCATTCATGGGGGGTGCCGTTGCAACGCTCCTCGGAGAATGCGGGATTCTACCGACGTCACCTCACGGCTGCACACTGTGCTTACACGCGGTAAGCCAGGGACGGCCGACGGTCACGATGCAATTGCCGACCATGTCTGAACCTCTCGTCACGCCCGGCCTGCGGGTGCACTGCGCCACTGCGGCCATCGCCGCAGCTGCGTGCCTGTGGCTGGCCGGCTGTGCCCAAACTCCCACCACGGCGCCAGGCGCGCGCGATGGCGCCGCCAGTGGCGCGGCCCCCGCGGCACGCACCGAACCGCGGCGCGTCGCCCCATCTGCGGCCTCGGCCAGCGCGCCGGCCGGCGCCGCCAGTACGGCGCCCACGCCCCTGGCCACCGAGCAGCGCTGGCTCAGCCAGTGGTTCGACGGCACGCCGGTGCGCATCACCGGCCAGTCCGACGGTCGCGGCCTGTTGTTGGCCGTGCCACTCGGCTTTGCGTTCGACGCCCAGTCACCGCACCCCAAGCCGGCGCTGCAGGCCGTGCTCGACAAGGTCGGCCAAAGCCTCAAGCGCCAACCGGCCACCCGGCTGCGCATCGGTGCGCCGGGGCCCGCCGCACGGGCGCTGTCGGCCCGAGCCCACCTGCTCGCCCAGGGCGTTGCGTCTCACCGCGTGGAAGCTTCGGCCCAGACCGTTGGCGAGGAAGTGCTGCTGCGCCTGAGCCTGGCGCCGCTCACGCGGCCAGCAGGCCCGTGAGCAGCGGGTCGCGCCGCGAGCGCGGCCGGTAGGTGCGCACGGCGCGAGCCACGGCGGCGATGTGGTCCGGTGTGGTTCCGCAGCAACCACCGACGATGTTCAGGAAGCCCGCCTGCGCGAACTCGGCCAGCATGCGCGCGGTGGTCTCGGGTGTTTCGTCGAAGCCCGTCTCGCTCATCGGATTGGGCAGGCCGGCATTTGGGTAACAGCTGATGTAGGTGTCACCTGCCAGCCGCGCCAGTTCCTCGATGTAGGGCCGCATCAGGGTGGCGCCCAGTGCGCAGTTCAGACCCACCGCCAGCGGGCGGGCATGGCGCACCGAATGCCAGAAGGCGCCCACGGTCTGGCCCGACAGGATGCGCCCCGAGGCGTCGGTAACGGTGCCCGAAATCACGACAGGCAGCCGCTCGCCGGTGGCTTCCATCAGCTCGTCGAGCGCGAAGATGGCCGCCTTGGCGTTGAGGGTGTCGAAGATGGTCTCGACCAGGAACAGGTCGGCACCCCCTTCGAGCAGCCCCTCGGCCTGCTCGAGGTAGGCCGCGCGCAACTGCTCGAAGCTCACGTTGCGGGCGCCGGGGTCGTTCACGTCGGGGCTGATGCTGGCGGTGCGCGGTGTGGGTCCAAGGGCGCCTGCCACATACCGCTGGCACCCATCGGCCGCAGTGGCGGCATCGGCCGCGCGACGGGCCAGGCGGGCCGCCTCGACGTTCATTTCGCGCGCCAGCGAGGCCAGACCGTAGTCTTCCTGGGCGATGGCCGTGGCACCGAAGGTGTTGGTTTCGATGATGTCGGCCCCGGCAGCCAGGTAGGCGGCGTGGATCTCCTCGATCACGTCGGGGCGGGTGAGCACCAGCAGGTCATTGTTGCCCTTGAGGTCACGCGGGTGCTCGCGCAGCCGTGCCCCGCGGAAGTCGTCTTCGCCCAGGCGATAACGCTGGATCATGGTGCCCATGGCGCCGTCGATGACGACGATGCGCTGCGCGAGCAATTCAGGCAGCGCGGTGGCTCGGGTGTAGCGCGGCGAGGAAGAAGGGAGGCTCATGGCGCTGGATTGTAGGAAGCGCGCAGAAAGCATGCCGGCGTCACTTCATGTCGGGCGGCACCATCGGCTGCGTCTGCTCGAACAACGATGCCCTGAACTCCTGCGATGGCGCGCCCGTGCCGGCCGAATCGTCGGTGAGCGCCCACAGGCCCAGCGCCTTGGCCGACATCGGCTTGGCGAACAGGTAGCCCTGTAGTTCGTCGCAGCCCAGTTGCACCAGCACGTCGCGCTGGCCTTCGGTTTCGACACCCTCGGCCACCACGCGCAGGCCCAGCGCATGCGCCAGCTTGACCAGCGCATCGACGATGGAGCGCGAGTCGCGGTTGAACTCGATGTCCTGCACGAACGAGGCATCCACCTTCAACTCGGCCGCCGGCAGCTGGCGCAGGTACGACAGGCTGTTCTGGCCGACGCCGAAATCGTCGATCGAGACATGCAGCCCCGCCTGTCGCATCTTGGCAAATGTGCGACGGGTGACCTCGGTGTTCTCCATCGCCACCGTCTCGGTGATCTCGCAGGTGAATCGCGCCGGCTGCAGGCCGTGCAGCTTGAGCGTGGCCTCCAGGCGTTCGACAAGGTCGTCCTCGCGCATCTGGTGCGCCGAGACGTTGATGGCCACCCGCATGCGCAGACCTTGATCACGCCACTGCGCGGCCTGGCGGCAGGCATCCTCGATCACCCAGTGGCCGATGGCATTGATGAGGCCGTGGCGTTCGGCCAGCGGCACGAACACCGCCGGACTGACCATGCCGCGTTTGGGGTGATGCCATCGCAGCAGCGCTTCGGCGGCGGTGATCTGCAGGCTGCTGGCGTCGATCTTGGGCTGGTAGAACAACTCCAGCTCGCCGCGGGCCACGGCCTGGCGCAGGTCGGCCACCAGTTCGGCCTGTTCGCGGGTGTTGGTTTCCATGCGCGGCTCGAACACCATGTGCGCATTGCCGCCGGCAAGCTTGACCGCGCGCATGGCGGCGTGGGCGCGGCTCACGAGGCGCTGGCGCGAGCCATGCTCGGGGTAGGCCGCCACCCCCACCGAGCAGCCGATGTGCTCGGGTGCGCCCTCGACCACACAGGGCCGGCCCAGATCCTTGACCATGCGCGCGGCCAGCGACTGCGTCTGCACCAGGTCGAGGTTCAGCAGAACGAGGTACTCGTCACCGCTCATCGGCGCCACCACCGACTTGGGGCCGGCCGCGGCGATCATGCGCGAGGCCAGCTCATGCACGACAGCATCGCCGACGCCGAAGCCGTGGCGCTCGTTGATGTGCCCGAGCTTGTCGAAGTTGACGAACAGCACGCAGAAGTGCCGCCCCTCGCGATCGGCCTTGTGGGCCAGGGTGTCGAGCTCGGCATCGAACCGCGTGCGCGGCACCAGACCGGGTGGCAGCTGCCCGTCGTAGTCGCCCAGCCGAGTGGTGGCTGCGTCGAGGTCGGCGCTGAGAAGTTCGCGGCGGTGGCGTTCGCGCAGGTACAGCGTGCCGAACCACAGCGCCAGTGCGGCCAGTGCGAGGAGCAGCACAACCATGACCATCAGCCAGACCATGGGCAGGCCCGTGCTGGCGGCGGCGGTGTCGATGGGCATGGGAGTGTGTGGGTGCAGTGATGGCGAGAAGGCGCTAGCGGGTCAGTGTGGCCCAAAACCGATGGCGCGACGCTGCCGCACCTCGGGCTTGACGCGGTGCTCACCTTCGAGTTGCGCGAGAAACTCGTCCGCCGTGAAGGCATCGCCCAGCAAGTCGACCTGCCGGCGCACCGCGGCGAAGTCACCTGGCGTGAGCAGATCCAGCGCGGCCAGGCGCTGGATCTGCTGGACATCGGGCTCGCCGGTGTCGGCCAGCGCTTCGTTGCGGAACATGCGCACGCGCTGTTCGGGTGTCAACGCGCGAAACCCGATCTTGAACGTGAAGCGTCGAAGCGCCGCTTCGTCCAGGTCCTCGAACAGGTTGGTCGTGCAAACGAAGATGCCGGCATAGCGCTCCATCCCCGCCAACATCTCGTTGACCTCGGTCACCTCGTAGTGGCGCTCGGCGCGGCGGCGGCTGCGCAGGAAGCTGTCGGCCTCGTCGAGCAGCAGGACCGCCTGCTCGGTCTCGGCATCGGCGAACATGCGCGCCATGTTGGACTCGGTTTCGCCAACGAACTTGCTGACCAGGTCGCTGGCCAGGCGCAGCATCAGCGGTCGGCCCAGCTGCTGCGCGATGTGCTCGGCCAAAGCGGTTTTTCCGCTACCGGGCAAACCATGCAGACACAGCGTGCCATGGCCTCGCCGGCGCAGCGATTCGACGATGCGCTCGATCGGGAAGCGGGACTCCAGGTTCAGCAGCGACAGGTCGTACTGGGTGACCACGGCCCGCGGCTTCGTGCCGCCGGCGTCGTGACCCAGCGCTCGGTCGGCATGGCTGAGCTGGCGCTCGAGCAGCGCCTCGACTTCATTGGGTTCGCCGGCCAGCTGCGCAAAGCGCGCAGCGGTACGGATCTGCGCCGGCGTGAGGCCGCGGCGCTCGGACAGGCGCGCGACAAAGGCCTCGCTCACCGGCTGGTCGACCAGCGCGCGCCGCACCAGGGCCAGGCGCGCGCCCGGTGGCGGCGACTTCAGCTCGAGGTGGTACTGGAAACGGCGACGGAACGCCGGGTCGATCTGCTCGATGCGGTTGGTGATCCAGACCACCGGCACGCGGTTGGACTCAAGCACCTGGTTCACCCAGGCCTTGCCGCTGACGCTGCCGGTGGGCGCTCCACCCTCGCCGGTGCTGTCGATGCGTGCCATCCATTGCGCGGCGTCGGTCGACAGCGGCGGGAACACATCCTCGACCTCGTCGAACAGCAGCGCCACATCGGGCGTGCCCTTGAGAAAAACCTGGCTGATCTGCAGCGAGCGGTAGCGGTCACGGCCCGACAGCGAGTGGCCGTCGCGGTCGGCGTACTCCACCTCGTAGAGCTGCAGGCCGGCTTCGCGTGCGCAGACCTTGGCCAGCTCGGTCTTGCCGGTGCCTGGCGGGCCGTACAGCAGCACGTTCACGCCACTGGCCTGACGCGCCACCGCGTTGCGCAGCAACCGCATGAGCACCTGGGCGTCTTCGGCCACGAAGGCGAAATCGGCCAGTGCGAGGTCGGACTTGGGCGCGGGCCGGGTGAACACCGCCATCAGTTCGTCGGGCCCCTGGTACTCGCGCATCAGCACAGGCGGCAATTGCTCGCTGACCTTCATGAGGTCGGCCAGGTCGGTGATGTTGTGCTCGGAGATGAGGTTCTCGACCATGCCGATGCGCTCGAGCCGGCTGCCCGCGCGCAGCGCCTCGGCCACTTCGCGCTCGTCGACGCCCGCCACCGCGGCGATGGCGGCATAGGCTTGTTGCGCATTGCTGACCTTGAACTCGACCAACAGGCCGCGCAACTCGCGCTGGTAGCGCGCCAGGGTGCCGTACAGCAGCAGTGCGCGCTCGGCCGGGTTCAGCTGCAGCAGGCCGGCCAGCACGTCGATGTTGCGTTGCACCAGCGTGGATTGCTTCTTCAGGTCACGGCCCAGCCAGTCGCAGGTGGCCGACAGCGCCGCGGCCAGATCCTTGGGTGCGTCCTTGATGTACTCGTCGAGATAGAAGAACAGCGTGCCTTCTTCGTAGGGCCCGCGCCAGGCACCGTGTCGCTCGATGAAGGCGCGGTCGGACAGTGTTTCGTGACCGCGCCACAGCGGATTGCCTTCGCAGCGCCTCGCCAGATAGGCGCGCAGCCGCGCCAGCACGCTGCCCGGCCACACAAGGTGGCGCCCCACCAGTGCCAGCAAACCTGCCCAGTCGCGCCGCAGGTTGAACTGCCCGGGCTGGCGCAAGGTGAGCGTGAGCACGAAATGCGAGCACAGGCGGTCGAGCACGGGCGCCTGCGCCAAGCCTGGCGAGACGATCCACTGCGCACTGCCGTGCCCCTTGATCATGGCGACCCCCTTCGCGCACGGGTTCGCGTCCACCCGATGCCAGGGCCATCTTGGCGCACCCGGTGCGCCCCGGCAAGGGGCGGGGTCTTGCGAAAAGCGGGGGAATCGCCCTGCGGCGCGGCGCCCGGCGGACGCCGGCCGCTCGTCGGGCGTCAGTGCATGACCACCGGCTGCTGTGCCAGGGCGGTGTAACGAGCGATGAATTCGTCCATGGCCTCCTCGGTCGGCCCGCCCTCGACGATGCGCTGCACGCCCTCCTGGAACTGCTGGGCCAGCACGCCTTGCAGGAAGATCTCCTTGCGGGCGAACTTGTCGACGATTTCGTAGCCTCCGCGCGACAGGGCAGGCGTCGCCTCGGCCTCGGCTTCACCCGGAACCTCAATGGCGACCACGACGTATTGGCGCGAGTCGTAGAGCATCTGCATGTCGCAAGCCTCCTTCTGCCTCGCATCTGGCGCCACCGTCGGGGATTTCAAGGTGCCATGGTTCACTGCGCCGGCTCGGCCGCCAGCGTCAGCTCCAGCGGCAGCCCCCCTCTCAGCGGCGTGAGCCGCAGCCGCACGGGCCAATGGCCGCGGGCCGGGTCAAGCCAGATGTCCGCACGCAGGTCTTCCAGCCGATCCGGCTCGCGGCGCAGCCACAGTGCCTGCACCGGCCCCATGGGTGTGTCGACCTGCTCGCGCCCTTGCAGGCGGAATGTCCAGTTGCCCGCGCCGCCGCGGGCGCCGACCACGAAAAAGCTCAGTTCGGCGGGCGCCGTATGGCCAGCCGCGGCCGCCGCCTCATGGATTCCGACCAGCTGCAGGATCCAGCCCAGGCGGTCCTGCGCACCGGGCCAGGCCCGGTATTCCGCCGCGTTGCCGGAGAAGACGATGCGCCCTTCGTCACGCAGGAAGTTGGCCGCCTGCGCAGCCCTGCGGCGCCGGCGATCGACGAAGCGCTCGGGAGCGACGCCATGCCGGTCGATCACGCCCTGGCTGACCTGATCGGCAAGGGGCTGCGCGCCGCTGCGCGAGCGGAACTCGAGCCGGTAGCGGGCGCCGTCGGTGTGCCAGTGCAGATGGGCCTCGCCCTCCAGTGGTCCGCGGCGCATCGTGTATGTCAATCGCGCCGAACCCGGCAATTGCGGCAGGTAAACCGGCGGCGGCGCGTCGCCCTCGGCCACCACCGAGCTATCGACGTCGAACATTTCACCCGGCAACGGCACTGCGGACGCAGCAGCACTGCTGGACTCGGCAGCACCGCTTGACGCAGCGGCGGCCGGCCCGGTCTGCGCCATCGCGCCGCCCACCGCGGATGCCGCCGACGCCGCCGGTGATGCCGCCGCACTGGCCGCCCGCCACCCCTGAACGTCGCTTTCGAGGAATGAGGGCGCCGGCACCGCATCGCCCCGGCCCGTGGCCTTGTCCTGGGGCGCAATGGGCTCTTTGTCTTCGCGCTCGGCGGCGCGCGGTACCGGCTCCTTGTCGACTTGCGCCAACACCGGCACCAGGGTCAGCACCGGTCGCGCAGTGGCCACTGCCACAGCAGCGGCCGAAGGTACCGGCGAACGCGGTGCAAGCACCAGCGCGGCATGGGCCACCAATACGGCCGCGACCACGGCCAGCGCGCGCCAGCGGCGCCCTGGCGGCATGCGCGATATCCGCTGCAAGGTCTCGACCATCGCACAATGCTGCCATCAACCGCACACCGGCCGGCGCGCCGGCACCGCACGCCCATGAAACTCGCCATCCTGCGCGACGGCTCGCGCGATGGTCAGCTGGTCGTCGTTTCGCGCGACCTCTCGATGGCGCACTACGCCACCGGCATTGCCACTCGAATGCAACAGGTGCTCGACGACTGGAATTTCCTGTCACCGCAGCTCAACGACCTGTCGGTCACCCTCAACCACGGCAAGGCTCGGCATGCGTTCGCGTTCGATCCTCGCCAGTGCCTGGCGCCGCTGCCGCGCGCCTGCGGATGGTGGGCACCGAAGGCCACCGATGACGACGCGGGCCGTGACGACGCACCGCTGCTACAACAGGCTGCTGGCACCGGCTTGCTGGGCACGGGCGACGACGCCTGGCCGGACTGCACGCCCGAGGCGGCGGTGGCCCCAGACGCCGGCGCCCTGGCGCCGGGTCTCGATGCCGCAGCCATGCTGGGCGTGGTGACCGGCGACATCGAGGCAGGAACGCCGGCTGCGCGTGCCCTCGAGGGCGTGCGCCTGCTGCTGCTGATGGTGCGGTGGCACTGGCAGGCGCCAGGCAACGACATCGTGCCCGTGCCCTTGGGCGCCACCTGCGCTCCAGTAGCGGTCACGCCCGACGAACTGGGCGACGCCTGGTCCGGTGGCCTCGCTGGCCTGCCGGTCCAGATGAGTTGCCATGGGCGGCGCATCGGCCTGTGCGATGGCGCGCACGACCAGGGCTCGCCCTTCGGCGCGCTCCTGGCACAAGCGGCGGCCTGGCGGAGGCTCGGGGCCGGCAGCATCGTGGCCGGTGGCGAGCTTCGATGCGCCGACAGCTCGCGTGGACACGGCAGCCTGGCCCAGAAGCGCCGCCGCGAGGCCACCGAACTCGGCGCGCCACGCACACCCTGGCTGCATGCCGGCGCCACCGTGCGGGCCGAGGTGCGTGGACGCGATGGCACCAACATTTTCGGCGCCATCGAACTGCGGCTGGGGCCGCCACCTGCCGACACCACCTTCGCACCCACAGTTGCATCGCCCAACGATGCGCCGCCCGCCGAGGCCATGGCATGACGCCCCTGGCCACGCTTGGCGCCGCCAGCCCGAGCCACCTCGGCTGGCGTTCCGCGGCTGCGGCGCTTCTGCGCCGGCTTGCGCGCACCGCCTGGCCGCTGGTGGCCTGCATGGCCCTCGACGCCGCCGCCGCGGCCCCCGACTGTCCGCCGCCACCGGACCCCACGCCGGAACAGGTCCGCGCGGCTGCCGCGCACCCACGCGACCGCGGGTTGCTGTGGCGGATCGACAAGGACGGCCGCACGTCCTACCTGTACGGCACGCTGCATGTGGGCCGACTGCCGTGGGTGTTCCCTGGACCTCAGGTGGGCGCCGCCATCGCGCAATCCGATGTACTGGCACTGGAACTCGACGTCGGTGACCCCGAAGTGGTGCACGCCATGGCGGCCGGCATGGGCCGCCGCGACGCGGCGCAGCCGCCTGCAGACCCCGGGCGACAGCGGCGGCTGGCGGCACAAATGCGCGCGGCCTGCCTCGACGCCACCGCGCTCGGCGATGCCCCACCGCTGCTGCAGGTCATCACGCTGAGCGTGGCCCATGCCAGGCGAGAAGGCCTCGAGCCAGGCTATGCCCAGGAGTTTGCACTCGGCGCTGTGTTCCGCGCACAGGGCAAGCCGGTGCTCTCGCTCGAGACACCGCAATTGCAGCTGCAGGCCCTGCTGGGAATGCCCGCCGCTGATGCCGCCCGTTCAGTCGACCAAGCCCTGGACGCCCTGGAAGACGGCCGATCGGCCACCACACTCAAGCGGCTGGCCCAGGCCTGGGAACGCGGGCAGTTGCAGGAACTCACCCAATACGAGCAGTGGTGCGAATGCGTCGAGACCGAAGCCGATCGGCTCTGGCTGCGGCGACTCAACGACGATCGCAACCCCGCGATAGCCGATGGCATCGACACACTGCACCGACAAGGCCAGCGGGTGTTCGCCGCTGTGGGCGCTTTGCACATGACGGGCCCGCAAGGCCTGCCCGGTCTGATGCAGCAGCGTGGCTACACGGTGCGCCGGATCGATTTCGACGTACGCCAGCCGATGTGACTTCGGCCGCGCACGGGGCTACCATCGACGGCGAGCGCCCCGTCCCGGAAGGCGCGCTACCGCGAGGATCCCACAAATGGTCGACCCCACCGCCGCGTTCTCCAAGCTCGTGCCCGGATTCGACTTCCTGCAAGGCCTGGTAAAGAACGCCGGCGCCGCGCTGCCCAACGTGGGGCAGTGGGTGGCGCCCACCTTGAACCCCGAGGAGCTGGAAAAGCGCATCGAGGAGTTGCGCACCGTGCAGTTCTGGCTCGAGCAGAACGCGCGCATGCTGGCTGCCACCATCCAGGCCCTGGAAGTACAGCGCATGACGCTGTCGACGCTCAAGACGATGAACGTCTCGCTGGGCGACCTGACCGAGGCCCTCAAGATCAAGCCGTTGCCGGAGGTCGCCACACCAGCGGCACCGGCCAGTGCGCCGGCACCCGCACCGGCAGGCGTCAAGCGCCCGGCTGCGCGCAAGAAGGCACCGCCGCCGGCCGCTCCGGCGCCGGGCGGCGTGGCCGATCCGATGCAGTGGTGGAGCGCGCTGACCCGCCAGTTCACCGAGTTGGCCAGCAATGCGATGAAGGACACCGCCACCGACGCGGCCAAGAACCTGGCCGGGGCGATGGTGAAGCAGAGCTTCGATGCCGCGGGCGAAACGTTGAAGAAGGCCGCATCGGTGCCCGCCGCGGTGGCCAAGACGGCCGCCGGCGTGGCCCAGAAGGCGGCCACCGGGGCGGCCGCCGGCGCGCGCGCCGGTGCCGCGCGCAAGCGCAGCACACGCCGCTGACACCGGCTGCCCCCTTGAACCCGTTCATCGCCGCCCACGCCACCCACCCGGACCCCGGCATGGCGCTGGCCCTGGTGGCGGCGCAGGTGCAGGCGCAACGCGCTGCGCGTACAGGCGGCTTCGAACCCACGCTGGGCTGGGTTTACTTCAACGAGGCCTACGTGAAGCATGCGGCGCTGCTGCTAGGCGAATTGCAGCAGCGCTGGCCCGGCACGGCCTGGGTGGGCGCCAGTGCGGTGGGCGTCATCGGCAGCGGCGTCGAGTACACCGACACGCCGGCGCTGTCGCTGATGCTGGCCGACCTGCCACCGGACTCGTTACAGGTGTTCAACGGCCGTCGCCCGCTCGACCCCAGCTTCGCCCAAACGGCGCAGGTGCACCTGGACGGCACGCTACCCGACGTCCCGGCGCTGCTGCATGAACTGGCCGAACGCACCACTTCGAGCTACCTGTTCGGCGGCCTGTGCAGCGGCCGCGGCGCGGCGGTGCAGATCGCCGAGGGCGTGTTTGAAGGCGGCCTGAGCGGGGTGGCCTACGCCCCGCGGCTGCGCATCGTCTCGCGCGTGACCCAGGGCTGCACGCCAGTGGGGCCGCCGCGGCACATCACCGCCTGCGAGGGCAACGTGGTGCTACAGCTCGACGGCGCGCCGGCACTGCCGCTGCTGTTGTCCGATATCGGCCAGACTCTGCAACGGCCAGAACCGGCACTGCGAGCGATGCGCGCCACGCTGGCGGGACTGACCGCAGGCGATGCCGCCGTGCTGGGCCGCGGGCGCCAGTTCGACATCCACACCCGCGTGCGCCACCTCATCGGCATCGACCCCCAACGCGACGCCGTGGCCCTGGCCGATCGCCCGCAGCCAGGCGAGCAGCTCACCTGGTGCCGCCGAGACGTCGAGGCCGCTCGCCGCGATCTGGTGCGCATCTGCGCCGAAATCCGCGACGAAGTCGATGCCGAGCAGCCGCTGTCGCTGGTGCCGGCTGCGCGCGATGGCACCGGTGCCACCGCGCCCAGCGGCGGCGGACGCATCGCCGGCGCGCTGTTCATCTCGTGTGCCGGCCGCGGCGGCGCGCACTTCGGCGGCCCCTCGGCCGAAGCCCTGATCGTGCAGCGCACGCTGGGCGACGTACCCCTGACCGGCTTCTTCGCCGGCGGCGAGGTCGCGCACCACCACCTGTACGGCTACACCGGTGTGCTGACGGTGTTCGTGTGCGAGGGCGACTGATTCCGTCGACGCGCCGCCACGCTGCGCGTCGTCCATCACCATCTCCAGGGAGTCTTCGATGCGTCGACGCGCTGTGCTTGCCACGCTTGCCACACCAATGGCGGCCCTTGCCCAAGGCCGCACCTTGCCGCTGGCCAGTCCGGTCGACGCGGTGCATCTGTACGTCATTCCGACTGACGGCATGCCCGAAGCGCTGGCCGAGACCATCGCGCGCGGCCTCACCCTGGATACCGGGCTGTGGATCAAGGCCACCACCTGGGCGCCGCCTGGGCCCTTGGAGCCGTTTCCGGGCACCAATCAGTATGCGGGCGAGGACTACATTGCCCTGGGTACGCGCCTGGCGCGCACGCTGCCCGAGGTGTCGCCGCGCACTTACTTCATCGTGCTGACCGACCGCGACATCAACTCGCGCAGCCGCAACTTCCGCTTTCAGTTCTCGCTGCACAGCCCGATGTCGAACACCTCGGTGCTATCGGTCGCCCGTCTGCTCTACGGCAGCGATGGCCGCCCGGCAAGGAACGACGTCGTGGGCAGCCGCGCGGCCAAGATGCTGCTGCGCATCGTCGGCGAGATGCGCATGGGCTGGCAGCGCAGCGGCGACCCGACCGACCTGATGTACGCACCCATCATGTCGACCGACGACATCGACCGCATCGACCTGGCCAACAGCTGGCGCCTTCGACACAAGCTGCGATAGCGGCGCACCTGCGCCTGCGACCGCATCTGTGGCAAGCTCCCCCGCATGCCGCCGCCACGCATTCCGCCCATCCAGAACCTGCTGGCGTTCGAGGCGCTGGCGCGGCTGCGCAGCGTCAATCGGGCGGGAGCAGAACTGGCGGTGACGCCCAGCGCCGTGAGTCACCGGCTGCGCCAGCTCGAGTCGCAGTTGGGCACCGCCTTGTTCGCGCGCGGCAGCTTCACCCTCACCGCCGATGGCGCCAGCTATCTCGCCCAGGTGCGCCCGGCGCTGCAGGCGCTGCAGCAGATGCCGGGCCCACGCGCCACAGCCACCGCCGCGCGACTCAAGCTTGCGGTCACGCCCACCTTCTCGCGTGCGGTGCTGCTGCCGCGGCTGGCGGGGTTCCGCCGTGCCTACCCCGAGATCGAACTGGTGCTGCAGGTCGCCATTCCGCTGCTGGACGTGACCGCCGAGCCCGCCGACCTGGAGGTGCGCTTCGGCGCCGGGCCCTATCCCGGCTGGGAGCAGGCGCTGCTGATGCGCGACGAGGTGACGCCGGTGTGCAGCCCCGATACGCTGGCCGAGGCCGGGCCGTTCGATGGCGGCTTCGCGACCTCCGCGGAGGTGGCTCGGGTGCGCCTGATCCGAAGCCCACTCGAACCCTGGAGCACATGGTTCCGCGCCTGCGGGATCGACCGCCCGGAGCCCCGCGACGGCGCGCAGTTCAACGACGTGGGCCTGATGCTCGACGCCGCTGCCGCAGGGCTGGGCGTCACGCTGGCGCGCCTGAAGCTGGGCGCCGCCTGGCTTGACAGCGGCCGGCTCGTGCGCCTTTCACCGCGCAGCGTGCCCTCGCCCCATGTGCACACCCTGTGCTGGAAGCCCGGCACACTGGAGCGCTGGGAGTGCGCCGCGTTCCACGACTGGCTGTTGACGGCGCTGGGCAGCTCGCCGGTAACATGAACTGGCCGCGAGGACAGAAGGAGCCAATTCCCTGAGTGAGACCGTCGGTGGACTGGAGGCTCGGTTCCCGGGGTGGGTGTCATCCTGCATCCCGCGGCCGAGCGTGATCTGCTCGAAGCGGCGCGCCTTTGCGCACGCGAAGGCTGCCGGAGCAGACAGCTGGCGGCTCCGGAACTACGGCTGCGGAGCACCCTGCTGCGCGCATCGGCTGCAGATGCACGCGCGGCCGCGCTGCTCGGCGGGCACGCGCTCGAGCAACTCCGGGCTGAAGCTGGCCTGCGTGCACCAGCACGGCGACTCGTCGCCGCCGGGCGTGGCCATGGCGCAGGCATTGGCCTGGCCGCACAGCGGGCACCGGACGGGATCGACGTCGGGGGTGGTCATGGGTTGCGGGCATTACAGCATGGCCGTGTACGTGAAATCCGCTCAGGCGCCGAGCGAGCAACTTTCAGGTGCACGGGATGCCGCCGCGGGCCTAGACTGCGCGCAGCCCCGCCCCATCGCCTGCGACCGATGAACGACCCAGCCCCGACCGCCGCGCCTACACCCGCCGAGCGTGCCGCCCGACAGGCGCAGGTGGTGGCGGCGCTGCGGCCGCTGCTGCCGGCGCATGCGCTGCTGTTCCGCCAGGAGGACACCACCCCCTACGAGTGCGACGGCCTCACCGCCTACCGGCAGACGCCGCTGGCGGTGGCGCTGCCCGAAACCGAAGACCAGGTGGCGGCAGTGCTGCGGGCCTGCCACGCCCTGGGCGTGCCGGTGGTAGCACGCGGCGCGGGCACCGGTCTGTCGGGCGGGGCAATGCCGCATCCGCTGGGCGTGACGCTGTCGCTCACCCGCTTCAACCGCATCATCGCGCTCGACCCGCTGGCCCGCACGGCGGTGGTGCAGTGCGGCGTGCGCAACCTGGCCATCAGCGAGGCCGCAGCGCCCCACGGCCTGTACTACGCGCCCGATCCGTCGAGCCAGATCGCCTGCACCATCGGCGGGAACGTGGCCGAGAACTCCGGCGGCGTGCACTGCCTGAAGTACGGCCTGACGGTGCACAACGTGCTGCAGGTGCGCGGCTACACCGCCCGCGGCGAGCCGGTCACCTTCGGCAGCCACGCGCTCGACAGCCCGGGGCTGGACCTGCTGGCCGCGGTGATCGGCAGCGAGGGCATGCTGGCGGTGGTGACCGAGGTGACGGTGAAGCTGGTGCCGCGCCCGCGACTGGCGCGCTGCCTGATGGCCAGCTTCGCCGACATTCGCGCCGCCGGCGAGGCGGTGGCGGCCATCATCGCCGCGGGCATCATCCCGGCCGGGCTGGAGATGATGGACAAGCCCATGACGGCGGCGGTGGAGGACTTCGTCCACGCCGGCTACGACCTCGACGCCGAAGCCATCTTGCTGTGCGAAAGCGACGGCACGCCCGAGGAAGTGGACGAAGAGATCGTTCGCATGCGCGCGGTGCTGCAGGCCAGCGGCGCCACGCGCGTGCAGGTCAGCGAGGACGAAGCACAGCGACTGCGGTTCTGGAGCGGGCGCAAGAACGCCTTCCCGGCCTCGGGGCGCATCAGCCCCGACTACATCTGCATGGACTCCACCATCCCGCGCAAGCGCCTGGCCGACATCCTGTTGGCCATCCAGGAGATGGAGCGCAAGTACGCGCTGCGCTGCTGCAATGTCTTCCATGCCGGCGACGGCAACCTGCATCCGCTGATCCTGTTCGACGCCAACGACCCCGACCAGCTGCGCCGCGCCGAGGCCTTCGGTGCCGAGATCCTGGAAGCCAGCGTGGCGCTGGGCGGCACGATCAGCGGAGAACACGGCGTGGGCGTGGAGAAGCTCGCCTCGATGTGCGTGCAGTTCACGGCCGCAGAACTGGCGCGCATGCGGGCGCTGAAGGCCGCCTTCGATCCGCAGGAGTTGCTCAACCCCGGCAAGGCCGTGCCCACGGCGAACCGCTGCGCCGAGTACGGCCGCATGCATGTGCGCAAGGGGCTGTTGCCGTTCCCCGAACTGGAGCGCTTCTGATGGACACGGCCCTGAAGGCGCTGGCCGATCGGGTGGCCGCAGCGCGTGCAGACCGCATACCGCTGCACATCCTGGGCGGCGGCACCAAGGCCCACCTGGGCGAGGTGCCAGCCACCAGCAGCGCTGCGGGCGAGCCCCTGCGCACCGATGGGCTGCGCGGCATCGTCGCCTACGAACCCAGCGAGCTGGTGGTGACGGTGCGCGCCGGCACCCCACTGGCCGAGCTGGAAGCGGCGCTGGCCGAACAGGGACAGCAACTGGCGTTCGAACCCCCGCGCCTGGGCCGCGACGCATCGACGGGTGGCACGGTTGGCGGCATGGTGGCCGCAGGCCTGTCGGGGCCAGCGCGAGCCAGCGCCGGGTCGCTGCGCGACTACGTGCTCGGCGCGACGCTGCTCGACGGTGCCGGTGAGCAGCTGCGCTTCGGCGGGCAGGTGATGAAGAACGTCGCCGGCTACGACATCTCGCGCCTGCTCGCAGGCTCCTGGGGTGTGCTGGGTGTGATCACCGACGTGTCGCTCAAGGTGCTGCCATGCCCACCAGCCTGCGCCACCTTGCGCTTCGAATGGCCGCAGGAGCAGGCGCTGCAGCAGCTGGCGCGCTGGAGCGCACAGCCGCTGCCCATTTCGGCGAGCGCCTGGCTCGACGGCGCGCTTTGGCTGCGCCTGTGCGGGGCTACCGCGGCCGTGCAGCAGGCTGCGCATTCTCTCGGTGGATCGCCAGTGCCCGCCACCGACGCCGCCACCCTGTGGGACAGCCTGCGCGACCAGCGCCATGCCTACTTTGAGCAGGCGCGCCTGCGTGCCGCCGCCGATGCCGCCACGCTGTGGCGCCTGTCGGTTCCGGCCACCGCCGCAGTAGTGGCACTGCCAGGCCCCACGCTGCTGGAATGGGGTGGCGCGCAGCGCTGGTTGCTCACCGACGCCCCTGCCGCGGCGGTGCAACAGGCGGCGCAGGCCTGCGGCGGTCATGCCCAGGCCTGGCTGGGGCCGCGACCGGCGGGCAGCTGGGCGGCACTTCCGCCCGAGCTGCTGGCGCTGCATCGCGCCGTGAAGGCGGCGTTCGACTCCGAGGGTCTGTTCAACCCGGGGCGCCTGCACCCGCAAATCTGACGCAGCCCATGACCGAAACTGTCGAATCCGGTGCCGAAAGCACGGCCAGCGTGGCCGCGATGGCCGACTACTACGCGCGTCGGGCCGCCGAGTACGAACGGGTCTATCACAAGCCCGA
>Ga0154020_10001661_pt1 | contig 27327 bp, 25 predicted proteins | sample Klosneuvirus_201_FD_109709 | JGI IMG/M metagenome (GOLD analysis project Ga0154020, IMG submission 109709) | Active sludge microbial communities from wastewater, Klosterneuburg, Austria - Klosneuvirus_20160825_MG | ecosystem: Engineered > WWTP > Aerobic digester > Activated sludge | place...
ACGTCAAGTGCGGTAGTTGGCTCGTCAGCGATCAGGACCTTGGGTTTACAGGCCAGAGCGATGGCAATCATGATGCGTTGCCGCATACCGCCTGAAAACTGGTGTGGATACTGATCGATGCGACTCTCCGCTTCAGGGATTTGGACCAGTCGCATGAGCTTTAGTGTTTCGGTGCGCGCTTCGCGGGTACTCATCTTTCGGTGACGGATGAGTACCTCGCTTATTTGCCTGCCAACAGTCATGGTGGGATTCAGGCTCGAAAGAGGATCCTGGAAAATCATTCCCAGGTCGCTGCCGCGCACATTCTCCAGGTGGACTGCTGACATGCCCAGGAGCTCTTTTCCTGCAACCTTCGCTGACCCTTTGGTGATACGTCCTGGGGGGCAGGGGATTAGGCCCAAAAGGCTTTGACAGGTTACAGATTTGCCACACCCGGATTCACCCACAATTGCGAGGACCTCGCCGGGGAACAGGTCAAACGACACGCCGCGAACAGCTTTAACCGTTCCACCGTAGGTGGCGAATTCCACCGCCAGGTCACGCACTTTAAGAATGGGTTCTTGTTTTGACATTTCGATTCCAGCCTTTCTTATTTTGCGCCGCGAAGCTTCGGATCAAGAGCGTCCCGCAGTCCGTCGCCAAGTAAGTTGAAAGCCAATACGGTGAGTGACAGGAGTAAAGCAGGTATGACGAGCTCGTGTGGGTACGCCAAAAAAACTTTTGCGCCTTCGCGTGTTACGCTTCCAAGTGATGGAGTCGGTGGCGCAATACCAAGGCCGATAAATGAAAGAAATGCCTCGGCAAATATCGCGCGAGGGATGGCTATCGAGAACAATACGAGCACGGTGCCCATGACATTCGGCAGCATGTGCCGAAAAATGACCTTGCGGAAAGGGGTCCCCAGCACCTCCGCGGCGTGTACGAATTCCATTTCACGAATACGCAGGACCTCGCCACGAATTTGTTGTCCAATGCCGGGCCACGCCCCCATGACCAGCGCGATGATCAGCGTCGTGGGCCCACTGCCTAAGACTACCTGTAGCATGATGACGATCAGCAACTCAGGTACCGTGGTGATAAGGTCGGCAATTCGCATCATGATGTTGTCCACCAGTCCGCCGAAATATCCGGAAATGCATCCATAAATAATTCCAAGCAGGACATAAAGTGTTGGTGCTGCGAAGCCGATAAACAATGAAATGCGCGCACCACTCATGACGCGCGCAAACATGTCTCTTCCGAGGTAGTCGGTCCCTAGATAGTGGGGATTTGTTTGGATGACAGAGCCAACTGTTGCGTTACCGTCGATTTTCAGAGCATCGGTAAGGGATAGGGCGAGCTTGGGCACTACTTCAAGGAGCGGCGAGGGGAGACTATCTCCAAAGGCATTAAAGGCAGTCACCGCATAAAAGTAAGTCTCTCCTGAATTCAGTCCTGAGCGGTCCAGGTAGCTCAGCCCATCGGCGCGGCCATCGTAAAGCGGAACACCAAGAGTGTCTTTGGCGATGGATCTATAAACGCGGTAACCTTCAGCGCCGTCGACCTGGGTCCATTTGATTGCCACGCCTGAGGAAAGAGGTTCGCCAAGGGCTTCGACTTTGGCGGGAGCAGCGGGAGGGTCTGTGGTGACCGCCGCGGTAGATGAGGGCGTCGCAGTTGTTTCCGATGGTGCTGCTTTTACCGGTACATACGAGGACGAATTTGAATCGATGACGATCGCGGATTCTCCAAGAGAGGGTGGCATGTGTTTATTCCACACCTCCTGTTCCTCGTAGCTGTAATGAAGTACGGTTGGCAGGATCAGTGATGCCAGTGACAGGAAGATGATATACGCACCGGCAGTCAGAGCGATCTTATTCTTTTGCAGCCGAAGCCAGGCGTCTTTCCAAAAAGTGATGGATGGGCGCTGGATGCTTTCACGGGCCTGATCTCCGGAAATCTTACGTTTCACAAAGAGATTCGCAGAGGGTGCTCCCGCCGCGGGATCGATCTCTTTTCTACTGTCGGAGTGTGACCGCTTTGTTGGGTTCTGATCCGTTGTTTGCATGTACCAATCTCTTTCCTGTTTCTAATTCATCTCAATTTGCGAGGCGAATGCGCGGATCAATCAGCCCATAGCAAAGGTCGACGACCAGAATAATGGCGATGTTGAATCCAGCATAAAAAACTGTCAGTCCCATGATGACCGTGTAGTCTAGCTCATTCACGCTATTGACGAAAAACTGCCCCAAACCCGGGATCCCGAAGATTGATTCAATGACAAATGTTCCGGTGGTTACAGCGGCGAAAAGAGGTCCGAAGTAAACGATTACCGGCAGGATTGCATTGCGAATTTGGTGTCTCAGTATGATTTGCAGACGCGACAAACCTTTGGCTTTAGCTGTGCGGATATAGTCCTGCTGCACGACTTCCAGCATGGAACTTCGCATGAGTCGTGCCATCGATGCCGTGACGATCATCCCGAGACTCAGGCAGGGCAGTACCACGCTTACTGTGCTGTCCCATCCACCAACCGGGAGAACTCCCGCTTTGATGGCCAGCAGGTGCTGCAGAAAATAAGCCAGGCAAAAGCTGGGAATCGAAGTGCCTAGAACCGCGATGATCATGGCGATGTAGTCAGGCAACCGATTGCGGTTCAAAGAAGCGATGATGCCGAGAACGACCCCCGCAATAAGTGCCCCGAAAAGCGAGATCGTCCCGAGGACCGCTGAGACCCAGAAATGATTTTTAATAATGTCATTCACGCTGCGGTTTGCCTGTTTGAACGACATACCAAAGTCACCCTCGATGAACATGCGCTTCATGTAGATCGCGTATTGCTCAACCAAGGGCTTGTTGAGTCCATAATGTTCTTCCAAATTGGCACGTACGCTAGGTGCCAGTGCCTTTTCCTGGCGCAATGGGTCACCGGGCACTGCGTTCATCAGCACAAACGTTGCGGTTGCGATAGCCCAGAGTGCGACCAGTCCTAGCACGACACGCTGTAAAAAGTACTTCATGGTTAAGCCTCAGATAGAGGAGATCAGTAACTAAAAACTCAGGCCCTTCTTACGGGGCCTGAGTTCCTGATTGAGGTCAGTAAAACCCGTGCACAAGCCCGGTTAGCTACTTGCCAGCTGCATTCGCCACGTTGTCGACGATTTTAGCGTAGTAGAAATCCGGATCCATTCCTGCAGGGCTTCGGATCACTCCGGTCAGACGAGGATCCTGGACGTATACGCGGGATGCCTGGAAAATCGGCACGATCGGTGCTTCTTCAACCAGGATCTTTTCAGCTGCGAACATCGCGTCAGTCCGAACTTTTTGTTTGTCGGAGCCCATGGCCGTCTTGATGTGCTTGTCGTACGCTGCAGACTTCCAACCCGTGTTGTTGTTGCCGTTCCAGCTGGTGAACAGGTCCGCAAAAGTCATGGCATCGAGGTAGTCGGGACCCCAGCCAGAATATACGATGTCAAAATCTTTACGGTCTGTTCGTTCGAGTCGGACTTTGAACGTCTGGAAATCAAGTTTGATATTCAGGCCAAGTTTTTCTTTGTAAAAACGTTGGAAATATTCCATGTCGCGGCGAGCGGTGTTGCTATCGCTGGCGAGGATGCCAATTTCAGGGAATTCTGTAATGCCGAGCTCTTTTTTCGCAGCATCAAGATATTTCTTCGCCTGAGCTATGTCGGCGTCCTTGATCGCCAGAGGATATTCTTCTCCGTAGGTCTTTTCTACACCGGGCATATATTCCGGGATGATGGCGTAAATTGGCTTGGCTCCGGGGATCCCGTTGATCTGAGTCGTATACTCGTTGCGATCCATCGCAAACTGAAGTGCTTTGCGGAAATTCTTGTTGCCTGTAACTTTTCTGGTGGTGTTGAGCTGTAAGTACCAGACGGTTCCGACGTTATATTTGCGAATTTGAAACTTTGAACTTTGAGCGTCCGGCAGAAGCTCCTTGGACAGGCCAAGCATCATGGCGTATTTACCGTCCTTAAACATGTTGTACTCGGAGTTCTCGTCGCGAATCAGGTAGGGGAAATTAATTTCGTTCAGGCCGATTTGGTCTTTATTCCAGTATTTCTCGTTTTTTGTGAGCTTCATGCTCGCATTGTGCTTCCACTCAGAGATCGTGAATGGACCGTTGTAGAGCATCTTGTCTGAATCGGCGGCATATTTGTCTGCCTGACTTTCGACGAAGTCTTTCCGGGCCGGGTACCATGTTGCAAAAGACAGTAGGCGAAGGAAATAGCCGGTAGGTGATTCGAGTTGCACACTCAACGTGTACTCGTCGGTAGCCTTCACACCGACTTTATCGACTTCCATTTTGCCCTCGTTCACTGCGTGGGCGTTTTTCAGCGGGAACAGTATGAACGCATAAGGAGAAGCTGTTTTGGGGTCGAGGCCGCGCTTCCACGCGTATTCGAAATCCTTAGCCGTTACAGGTTTGCCGTCGCTCCAGAGGGAGTTTTTGCGGAGCTTGAAAATAAACTCTGTAGGGCTTTTTTGTTCCCAGGATTCAGCAACACCCGGTACCGGTGTCATTTTGGGGTCGAGGCGCGTGAGACCTTCCATGACGTGACCTAAGAGCATGATCGCAATGGCATCGTCTGCCTTTTGTGCATCCATAATTTTGGGCTCGTCGCTAAAATTCAATGCGACAGCTTTGCGCTCGACATCGACGCCTTTAACGGTGGCTGATTTGGTGTCGAATTTTTCTTCGGCTGGCTTTTCCGCATTCGCTGTGGTCGAAGCGGTTTGGGAGGTCTCCTCTGGTTTTTTCGTCTTCGTACAAGCTGCGGTGGCCGCTGCAACCGTCAGAGCTAGAATGCCAAAGCCGCGTCCGGATAATCCCAGGCTATTGCCTTTAAACATAAACTCTCCCAATTTTATGATTTTATAAAATTCCCAGGTGCGAATTTATAGGTGACTCGATGCCAGGAATCAACCCTTTTCATGCGCTGAAAGCCTTGTAAGACGCCATTTTGACCGAAGTTTAAGGATGTAAGTCCACACCTGCAAGGGGTCTGCAAGGAGCCTTGGGATTGCAGGTAACCCTGGGTGGGAGCCCGGCGATTTACACAATGAAATTAGTAGCCTATGGGAAAGCTCGGGCACAATACGAAATTTGTTAGTGTTAACAGTGGGATGCGCCTTATTTTTGACCTTCGATTTTCCGCTCTGGATGAAAATTTACGCGGGCTATTCTTCTCGTTAACAGAAGAACTTGCTAATATATTTGAGTAAGTTGAGAAATTGAGATCGAGAATTCTACCGGGCAGGTAATCGCAGGTTTGCAAAGGAGTTGAGAATGACGCTGACCAAGGACGCCTTGATTGAAATGATACGAGACAAAGTGGGCTATCCTGTCAAGGAAGCTAAGGAAATCCTCGAGATGATTCTTGAGGAGGTCAAGGCGAAGCTTGAAGTTGGCAGGGAAGTAAAAATTTCCGGATTTGGAAAATGGACGGTCAAGGAAAAAAGGTCCCGCCCCGGACGCAATCCGCACACCGGACAAAAGATTGAGATCACCGCCCGTCGCGTTGTAACGTTTCATCCTTCTGACAAACTACGGGAATCGGTAAATCGCGGTGAACATATCCGCGACGGCAACTTCAAAGATGACTAGACCAGGGCTGAAATCCACAGCTAACAGGCTTGCCCGGTAAGTTTTGTCCTGCGCTGATGGGTTAGGGTTAGGGTTAGAGTGATCTGGATCTCCGTTCATGAATGATTCGAAAATCATCGGACCGCCGCGTGAAGCTGGCGGTTTTTTTTTATCACGCGTATTCTTGGGATCGTCAAACATGCTACTGCAGAGAAAAGGCGTCACACATTGCGGCTGACAAAGATTTATACAAAGGTTGGAGACAAAGGCACCACTGGCCTCGCCAATGGCAAGGTTGTTTCCAAATCATCGCTGCGCATCGAATCTTATGGAACGGTTGATGAGCTGAATTCCGTTACTGGTCTGCTGCGGGACGAGTTAAATGATCTGAAAATCGACCATTTCAGCGGCTTGATCGAAAAACTTTTAATGATTCAGAATGAGCTTTTTGACCTCGGTGGTGAATTAGCGACCCCTGCCGAATCTCTGAAAGTGGAAAGACAGCAGGTCGTGTCAATGGAGTCGGTGTCGCGACTGGAGCGGGAAATGGACGAGTTCAATTTGCTATTGAATCCCCTTCAGAACTTTGTTTTGCCTGGCGGCCACCGCGCGAATTCAGTTGCCCACCTGGCGCGGACTGTATGCCGTCGTGCGGAAAGGCGGGTTGTTGCGCTTGCAAGTGAGGAAGAACTTCGCGTCGAATGTCAGATCTTTCTCAACCGCCTTAGCGATTGGTTTTTTGTTGCTTCGCGGGTCATAAGCCTTGGTCTTAGGTGTCCGGAACCGCTTTGGCGCCAGAAAGAAAAGAAATGACCAGAGGGCTTTTGAGCAAGTTGGTTTATTTGTTCCTGCTTATGCTTCCTTCGCTCGGAGCTGGTATTTGGTCGATTCTGCCAGCCCTGTCGGCTGTCAGAGCCGTCGCAGCGTTCCCAGACCTGAATGTCAAGGACGATGATATCCGCGACGAAAAAAAATTTCACGAGTTGCGTCGTACCATTCAAAAACACTTTCGTGATCAGGGGTTGTACATTCCTCTTGAGGATGTCATAGCTGGCATCAGGGCTCCCGGAGTATCTGAAAAATCAGCAATCGTTATACAAAAGGCCTGCGGACGGGGTAAAATCCACGTATGGATTCCCGTACAGTTCAGATTACCCGTCGTTGGTAGCAAGGTGGTAGATTGGTGCTGGAACGCTTCAGCCAAACTGATGTGAAACCTGAGCTTGATGGCGTGACTGTCGCCAATGCTCCGGTTGACTATACGACAGACGAGCTCGTCGAACGAGTTGTCGTGTGGGTGCAGAATATTGTTGGTGCGCAGGAATTCATTCGTGCGAAAGACGATTTCTACCTGCTTTTCGGCAAGGTCTTCCCTGAGGACGCGTTTTACGAAGCGCGTATGAACTATTTTCTCGAATACTTTGTTTTCGTTCGCCCGATCACCGAGGCCGTCAATCCCGCGCACGCTGGAAAAACTCCCTTTGTTTTGTTTCGTGAATCTGAGGCCGCTGTCGTTCAGGTGCCAGACAATGAAAGGGGTGTGACCCATTCACTGTTTCAGGTTGTGCGCCATCGGAAAGATTCCATGGTTGTCAGGGACCTGATGACCGGTACAAAACACAAAATTGTTCCGAGACATTCGGAAACTTTTTGCGGCTTTGGAAAAAGCGACATTTTTCAGGGTTTTGTTTTTTCGACCGGAGACTTATCCCATGTGAGCCATGGAGTTGTCATCCATCCGCGAAAAGTTGAGTCGATTATTAAAAAAACTATAAAAAACGTGAAAAAGTCCCTTCCGGATCGCAGCGAAAGCCTGCTTCGGGAATTGGCTCATCTGCAGATTCGAGCCGCTCGTCATTCACATGTTAATCCGAAACTCATCTATAACGCTCCTGCCCGCTGATCGGTCCCCCTCACATTTTGCAGCAACCATCCGATGAGATGGACGAATCGATTTATCCGAGAGGGGTGAATGGCGTCACCGACCCATGAAATTTTAATGTCGGTCCTTGGTGCAACGGAAGAGCAGATCGTTGCTGCAGAGACTAGTATTGCCACCTCCGGGCAGTCACTTATCGGCGCGCTCGAGGCGGCTGGATTTAAAGAGGACAAACTTCTTGAAGCATTTTCCAAAATTCACCGTCTGCCTAAAGCATACCTCGGAGACATGGAGATCCAGCGCCCCATAATCGACTTGATCCCCAAAGATCTGGCGATCAAGTTTCGTGTGGTGCCCATCGATCGCGCCGGTAACAACATCATCGTGGCGATGTCAGAACCAAAAATGGAAACACTGGATACGATTCGTTTCAAGTCCGGCTATTTTCCTAAGCCGGTTTTGGCCGTGGAAAGTCGACTCTCGGAAGCAATCACTAAGTATTATGGCAAGACAAATTTCGACTTTGCGTCCGCTGCGGACATGGCCACAAATGCAGGGGTTGTAAATAAAGCGGGCGACAAAGAACGCCAGCAGATTAACAAGGTCGATAAGAACGACGGTCCCATCATCAAGCTGGTGAACTGGATGCTCATGGAATGTAAGTCCCGTGGGGCATCTGATATTCATATTGAACCATATGAGTCATTTATCCGCATTCGCCTGCGGATCGACGGTGTCCTGCACGAGATTGCCAGGCCGCACGCCAATATGAGGGCGCCGCTCACTTCTCGGGTCAAAATTATGTCAAACCTCGATATTGCTGAGACCCGTCTGCCACAAGACGGAGCAATCAACATTAAAATTCACGATGCCGATGTTGACTTCCGCGTCAGCTGTCTGCCGACGGTGTACGGCGAGAAGATAGTTATGCGTATTCTCGACAAGTCCAACCTCCAGGTCGATATGACTAAGCTCGGCTTTGAGCGCGACGAAATGGACAAGTTTATTAAGTCCATTCACTCGCCCTTTGGGATGGTGTTGGTGACCGGGCCGACCGGATCTGGAAAAACAACCACGCTCTATTCGGCGTTGGCAGACCTCAATAAAGAGTCCGACAACATCATGACGGCCGAAGATCCGGTGGAGTATAACCTGGAAGGGATCAATCAGGTGCAGATGAAGCCTGATATCGGGCTGAATTTCGCGGCGGCGCTTAAATCATTCCTGCGTCAGGATCCGGACATCATCATGGTCGGAGAGATCCGCGACCTCGAGACGGCCGAGATTGCGATCAAGGCCGCTTTAACCGGTCACATGGTCCTTTCAACATTGCACACTAATAGTGCTCCGGACACTATTTCAAGGATGTTGAATATGGGTGTTGAGGGGTTCAATCTTGTCTCTGCATTGACCTGTATTACGGCCCAGCGTCTCCTTCGCCGGATTTGCCAGAAGTGCAAGGTAGTGGACGAGTCAGTTACGCCTGAGGCTCTGGTTGATCTGGGAATTCATCCTAACTTCGTAGGGAGGGTGAAAGCCTATAAAGGCGCGGGCTGTTCGGCGTGCAATAACACAGGCAACAAAGGACGAATTGCCTGTCATGAAGTGCTGAAGCTGAACGATCCCGTGCGCGAGGCGATCCTAAAAAATATGCCGTCTATGGAAATTAAAAAAATCGCGATGGCCACGGGGATGAGATCTCTGCGGCAATCTGCTTTGGTGAAAATGGTACAGGGTCTTTCAAGCGCGGTGGAGGTTGTCAGGGCAACTGCTGCGGATAGCGAGGGCGGAGACGTCAGTTCTGCGGCGTAAAATGGTCAGGCTTCAGGCTCCTTGAATGGGTGAGAACATGGCAGTAAATTACACTTTACCTCAGCTGTTGAAGGCCCTTATTGATCAGGGGGCCAGCGATCTGCATATTTGTGCAGATTCGCCGCCGCGATTACGCATCGATGGCAAGCTTTATCCATTGGACCTGCCGCCACTAAGTGGAATGGACACGAAACAGCTGTGTTATAGCGTTCTGACTGACGATCAAAAGCGTGACTTTGAGAATTCCAAAGAACTGGACCTTGCGTTTTCTGTGAAGAATCTCGCACGATTTCGCTCCAATGTTTATTTAGAGCGGGGGTTTGTTGCAGGTGCATTTCGGGTCATTCCATTCAAAATTCACTCATTGTCTGATCTGAGTCTTCCCCCGATCTTTGAGACGCTTTGTGGCCTGCCGAGGGGGTTGGTACTTGTGACAGGTCCCACAGGGTCCGGAAAATCAACAACACTGGCTGCGATGATTAACCATATCAATGAGTCCAGGCAGGATCATATTCTTACGATTGAAGATCCTGTTGAATTCATGCATGTGCATAAGAATTCGGTCATCAATCAGCGCGAACTTGGAGCCGATACGGACTCTTTCGCCCGAGCTTTGAAAAGCGCTCTCCGCCAGGATCCCAACGTGGTCATGGTCGGTGAGTTGAGGGACCTTGAAACCGTGCAGTTGGCGATCACGACGGCAGAAACCGGGCACCTTGTTTTGGCGACTCTCCACACGAATTCCTGCGTGTCTACGCTGAACCGTGTCATTGACGTGTTTCCGCCGCACCAGCAGGTGCAGGTTCGAACACAGCTGGCATTTAATCTTATGGGGGTTGTTTCGCAACTCTTGATACCAGCACAGAATGGTGGCCGGGTTTTGGCGATGGAGGTTCTGATTCCAAATCCAGCGATTCGCAACCTTATGCGTGAGGACAAGTTGCATCAGATTTACTCGGCGATGCAGACGGGTCAGGATACCAGTGGGATGCAGACCATGAATCAAAGCCTGGCTATGCTGGTGGAAAAACGATTTATCTCCCGCGAGGTGGCGATTTCCAAGAGCGGCTCGGTGGAGGAGCTGGAAGCTATTTTGGATAAGAAAATCGCCCAAAGAGGAGGCGTTCCAGTGCAGGCTCAGATTCCGCGACGTGGTGCGTAAGCTGGCCAGGCTAAGGCTCGGAGTTAGGAAGAATGCCGGAGTACAAATACAAAGTCAGGGATGCCTCCGGCAAATATAAGACCGGCACGATGTCTGCGTCTTCAAAGGCGATGGTCAAAGATCGTCTGGTTCGCATGCGCCTGATGCCGATATTGATTCAGGCAGTGGAGCTCGACAATTCACCCATAAAAGGGCCTTTCGCGAAGTTTCTGAAACGCGATAAAAACGGCGATCTGGCGATCTCCTTTGGTACTAAAAACCCGACTACAAAAGACCTGGTAGTATTCACCAAACAGTTTGCCACGATGTTAACCAGTGGTGTCTCTCTCGTTCAGGCCCTGGGAATTCTCGCCGGACAGCAGCGGATCAAAGATTTTGGCGAAGTTCTTGAAAAGGTTCGCGGCGCCGTTGAAAACGGCGCAACCCTTAGCGAAGCCTTGGAAGCCTATCCGAAAATATTCGACAATTTGTACGTGGCCATGATTCGTGCCGGTGAAGCGTCTGGTAATCTCGATACGATTATGATGAAGCTCGTAACGTACATCGAAAAAGCCGCGAAGATCAAATCCCAGGTTAAGTCGGCTATGATGTATCCCTTGATTGTCCTGGTTGTAGCCGTTGGTGTGGTTTCCTTGCTGCTGGTTTTTGTGGTACCAGCCTTCGCAAAGACATTTACCGATGGTGGCAAAAAGCTACCCGATCTGACTCAATTTGTTATCGATATGTCAGACTGGCTGTCTGCAAATATTGGCTACATTCTCCTGATTGTTATAGTCGGCGTCATGATTCTCAACGCCTGGAAGGCAACTCCAGCGGGGAGAGTTCGATGGGATGGGTGGATGATCAAATCGCCCGGCATCGGAAACCTCTTAAAAAAGATTGCTGTCGGACGATTTTGCTCGACCATGTCGACCATGCTTGTGTCTGGTGTTAACCTTTTGGATGCTCTGACAATTTGCGGGCAGTCATCCGGAAACAAAACTATTGAAGCTTTTATTAACGGCGTCCGTGCCTCCGTAGAGCAGGGAACTAAACTGTCGGATCCATTGGGAAAGGGCGGACTGTTTCCTCAAATGGTTGTTTCCATGGTGTCTGTGGGTGAGGCAACTGGCGCAATGGATGACATGTTGTTTAAAATTTCGGAATTTTATGAGGACGAGGTTGACCTCGCCATCAAAACCCTCTTGGGGATGATAGAGCCCATCATGATCGTTGGAATTGGCGGAGTTGTTGGATTTATCGTCATCGCCATGTATCTTCCAATCTTCGATATGGCCAATGCTGCCGGTGGCTAGAAGCGTTTCAGGCCTCGGTTGTGAAGATGTACTCCTGTTTTCAGGTGTCTGTTTTTGCTTCCCATCCATTTTGGCAGTCGGCGCACCGATACACAAAACCCCCGTTTTTATAGGTGACCGAGTCGAGGTCACTGCCTTTACACCGGGGGCAGGTGATGCCGCTGTGATTGTGGGCACAAAGTGAATTTCGGCACTTGATTCCATCGGCAAATTTTTCGTCCGTTATTCCAGGGCCCTGACATAATGGGCAACGTTGGTTGCCTCTTCTTTCAGCGTCGGACATAAAATCACCTCATCAGAGTGGAAAAGACTGCATGGATCTTGATGGATTCTGGAATTTTGCCATGACATACTCAGCGGATGCAAAGACAAAGGAGTTTTAAATGACTACAAAGAAAACCGACCTGCGCTACGCTGCTTTTATCGCGGGTGAATGGGTAAAGGGGACAAAGGAATTTCAATCTATTAATCCAGCCGACTCCAGGGATGTCGTTGCTGTATTCGCAGAAGCAGACAAAGTGACCGTGCGGGAGGCAGCGCAGGCAGCTCGACAGGCTTTTAAAGCTTGGTCGAAAACTCCAGCGCCAGTTAGAGCCGGTATCATTGGGAATTATGGAAAATTAGTCGAGCGCAATAAAGTGGCTTTGGCCAAGGTGTTGAGTCGTGAAATTGGCAAGCCATACCGCGAAGCACTTGGAGAAATTCAGGAAGCGGTCGATACAGCCGATTTTTTTGTTTCGGAAGGACGCCGGTTGTACGGACAAACCGTGCCCTCCGAAATGCCAAACAAAGAACTCTATACCTACCGGCGACCCATTGGGGTTTTCGGGTGTATGACTGCCTGCAATTTTCCGTTTGCGGTACCAGCCTGGTATTTTGTTCCAGCATTGGTCGCGGGTAACACCTGTGTGTGGAAACCGAGTGAAGATGCCCCATTGACCAGCTACTATTTTGCTGAACTTTTTGCAAAAGCCGGCCTTCCCAAAGGCGTGTTCAATGTCGTGATGGGTGGCGGTCCGAAGACCGGTGCTGCGATGGTTGAACTGATTGATGAGAAGCTTTTCGACAAATTTGGTTTCACTGGTTCAACTGCAGTGGGTGAGCGCATTGGAGAGATTTGCGGGCGCAATCTTCAGGTCCCCTGCCTTGAGTTAGGAGGTAAGAACCCTCTGATCGTTTGTGACGATGCAAACCTTGATCTGGCCGTTGAAGGTGTCATTTTTAGCGGGTTTGGTACCGCTGGTCAGCGTTGCACCTCGCTGGGGAACCTCATTCTGGATAGTAAAATCTACGATCAGTTCGTTACGAAGCTGGTAAAGCGCGCGAATGAAATAGTCATCGGCGATCCGATGAAGCCCGGTATCACCTATGGGCCATTGATCAGCGAGAGATTTTTGAAGTCCCACCTGAATCATCTGGAAACATTAGTTGAAAAGCACCATGAAACTCCGCTGGGCAAAGGGGGGTGGATAGGACACGGAGCGAGTTGGTCAAGTTTTTCCGGAGATGGTGAGCATGGAGTTTATGCACGTCCTAATTTTCTTTTGAATGTGAAGATGTCCGACAAGGTCTACAGCACGGAAACATTCGGGCCTTTGTTCAATGTTTTGAAATATAGCGACTTTGACGAAGCAATGGCGATGGCCAATAACCATGGGTACGGGCTGTCTTCCGCGATATACACGAATAACCCACAAAGGGTCTATGACTTCAAAGTCAACATTACTGCAGGCATGTCCAGCATCAACAACTCGACTACGGGGGCTGAGGCTCACCTGCCTTTTGGCGGCAACGGAAAGAGCGGCAATGGCGGGCGGCAATCAGGTATCTGGGTCATAGATCAGTTTACCAAGTGGCATGCGGTGAATTGGGATATGTCGGGGAAATTGCAGTTAGCCCAAATGGATACCCATTATGTTGAGCCGGACCTGACCTATGAAGTATAGGCGGCTCGCGATCGGAATTGCTGCGATGGCCCTGCTTATTTTTCTGGCCCGCAGCTTTACCGTGCCTGATTGCAGCTCGATTCAGGAAAGTATCAAAAATCTGGGGCTTGCGGCCCCTTTCGCCTATTTTCTTGTTTACGTCATAGCAACAATTGCATTCGTCCCCGGCACGATTGTTACTATGCTCGCAGGACTTGCCTTTGGCCCGGTAGTCGGAACGATCATGGTCATCATAGGTTCTGTCTCTGGAGCGGCATTAGCCTTTTTGATTGCGCGTTACCTGGCGAAGGACGCGCTGGAGGCCATCCTGGAGAAACAGGCGTGGTTTGGGAAATTCAAAGGCAGTTTGGAAAGTAATGGATTGAGTTTTGTGTTGTTTGTCCGTTTGGTGCCTTTGTTTCCGTTTAATGGCCTGAACTACGCTTGTGGCTTGGTGCCTATAAAATTTCGTGATTATCTTGTTGGGTCCCTGTTAGGCATGTTCCCAGGGACCGTCGCATACGTCTATGCGGGTTCCGTGGTTGGCTGCGCCATTATTGACAGCAAGGCTGGGATTGATCCCGAGCTTAAATTGAAACTCGGCATTGCTTTGGCGCTATTGGCATCCCTTTCTCTCCTGCCACTGCTTATAAAAAAAATGAGAAAGAAATCATCCATTCAGTAAGGAAGATGGTTTTGTTCTCAGGCTCGTTCCCGTCGCAAGCCAGCCAGTTGCGACGACAAAAAGCAATAATGTGAAGGTACTGACAAGCGGAAACATTGCATTAGGCTGCCATGGGGCTTGGAACACTATCCGTGAGATAGCGAAGCTGAACCCGGAGCCGAGCATGGACCCGGTCAGGCCGGTGGCAAATCCAATGAGAGCAAATTCGGTCAGAATCATTTTTCTGATGTCTGAAAAAGGCGCGCCGAAGACCTTTATCAGAGCGATTTCTTTTTTGCGGCGTTGTGCTTGATGATTTGCGATTGAAAACAGGACCGAAGACCCCACGATAAGAGTCAACCAGGCCATAACATTGACAGCGGTTGTGATTTTTCCAATCACATCCAAAATTCGTTCGACGCTGCTCCCAACATCTACAACGGATATATTCGGGAAGCTCTTGACCACGCTCATTTGAATCGTATTTTTGTCTAATGACGGCCTCGCCGGGATCGAGGCGACCCAGGATTTTGGCGTCTCATCAAACACTCCCGGTTGGACCTGAATGAAGAAATTTGGCTGAAAGCTGGTCCAACGCACGCGTCTGAGCGATACGACGGCGGCTTCAATGCTGACCCCCTGAACATCAAATCGCATTAGACTTCCGAGCTTCAGTCCCAAACGCTCCGCGAACCGCTCTTCGACGGAAGCTTCGACCGGCTTGCCACTATCCCAGTCGAAGGGGCCGGAGAATTCGCGACCGGCAGTCAGTTCCTCCGAGTCTGTCAACCGATCGCGAGATGAAAGGTTAAACATGCGGTTTTTGAACCGCTCTTCTTGTTCTCGTTCGCGGGTTCCTGGTGTGCTGTTGAAATTTTCGTCCGGGGCCGCGCCATTTATGGCTTCGAGGCGGGCGCGGATCAGGGGAGAAGGGTTTGAAAGGCTCACGCCCAACTCGCCTAGCTTTTCTTCCAGGGACCTGATTTGCTCGTCTTGAATATCAAACAGAAAGAACGCCGGCACCTTTCCGGCTTCCGCCTGTGTCAATTCCTGACTGATAACCGCGCGAAGCTGCGGGACCAGGGAGATAAACAAAGCGCCAAGCCCGACGGCGACAAATGCAGAGATGGTGCTGCTCCGGTCCCTGATTAAATTGAGAATAGCAAGCCGTGTGGGCCAGGCAGGTAGCAGTGTGCGAATTCGATTGTTATTCGCCACGATGGCCAGACACCGTATGACCAACATTCCAATAAGCGTTAGAAAAACTGCAGCCGCAACAAAACCTGCGACAAACAAGCTACCTACTCTGAGAGAGTTTGCCTGAACAATCGCTAAAGCCCACCAAACTAAAATGGCTGGTAAGTAGAAACGAACTTCAGTTTCGTTGCCTTCCGCGGCCTCTGTGGAGGCTTCCTGGAACAACAAAGCAGCACGCATGCGACCGACTCGAACCAAGTGGGGGAGGCAGAAGAGGACACTGCCTCCAATCCCCATTGCAAAGGCGATGACCATGCTACGCAGGCTTAAAGACACCAAAATAGTTTCTGCCAAAAAAGGCGCAATCAGCTTCGGCAGTATCGGCAACAGTCCAACACATATTCCTAAAGTGATGGAGGCGGCAGCAAATCCCATGAGCCCAAGCTGCAGCACATAGATCGTGCGCGCTTCTTTGTGCGAAGCACCCAGACTGAGCAGAATCGCAATCTCCTTGGTCTTTTTTGCGAGTTGGCTGCGAAACAAATAAGTCCCGCCAATGCTGCTGAGGAATAGCGAAACCAGTGCGACCAACCCCAAATAGTCGTTCAAATATTGAAGAATCCGCGACATTTGCTCGCTTGCTGATTTATGTGACCTGATCCGCACCTCGGTAGAACGCTGGAAGACGGTTTTCAATTGGCTTTCGAAGGTTTCTACATCAGCGCCAACAGGTGTCTTGAACAAACTGGTCTGCGATATGCGACTACCCTTGTCGATCAAGCCAGTTGAGGCGATGCCATTGACGCCAACATAAATGCGGGGTGCGACCGCAAAACTAACAGTTGAGCTCGTGGGGTCCACTTCGATCACATCGGAAACAACATAATACTTCTGGCCAATTTTGATTTGCTCACCAAGCTTTACTTCGAGTTGGAGCAGAAGCTCTGGTGCCAGCCAGGCTTTGTTGGAGTCAGAAAAATCCTTGGCGGCACCACTGCTGATCAGCCCCGTCTGTTGTAATTTGATCGATCCATACATGGGAAAGTTTTTGTCGATAGCGCGAATTTCCGCTAGTCGGGAGAATTTGTCAGAAGCAACCATGGACATGAAGCTGACTTCGCGGGCCTCATCCATTGTCCTTCCGATAACACTGCGTGCGCTCTGTAACTCGGTTTCAGTCAGCGGGCGATACGCAGAGACGGAGATGTCTGCACCCATGATGGCCTGAGATCTTGACTCCATATTGAGCTGAATCGAAGATTTCACGGCATCGAGGACCACGAAGCCTGTCATGCCCAAAGCCAGGTTCAGGCCGAACAGGATCGCAAACCGTTTACTGTTCAATGTTTCACGGAGGGCCAATCGCCAAACGAACGGCTTCATGAGTGTGGCCGATTTTTTAAGGCGGGAAGCCTGATTCATTGCCGATCCTGCAACCAAAGCTTGCCATCCTGGAGATTAAACTGCCTGTCGCACCAGGATGCCAGCTGCTCATTGTGCGTGACCAGAATGAGGGTGCTGCCTTTTGATTTCACAAGTTCGAACAGCATCTTCATGACTTCGTGTCCGGTTTTCTGGTCGAGATTCCCGCTAGGCTCGTCAGCGAGAAGGATGGGTGCTTCAACGGCCACTGCTCTTGCTATCGCGACGCGCTGGCATTCACCCCCACTCAGTTCGGTTGGAAAGTGTGTAAAGCGGTGGCCGAGGCCAACGGACGTCAACGCATTTTTCGCTTTGGTTTCAGCGTCCTGAATTCCTGCGATTTCCAGTGGCAGGGTGACGTTCTCAAGGGCGGTGAGATTAGCCATCAGATGAAACTGTTGGAAAATAATGCTGAGGTTTTTTGAGCGGAATCTGGTTAGCGATTCCTCATTGAGGCGATGTAAATCTTCTCCCTGAATGGAGATCCTTCCCGCTGTGGGTCGATCAAGTCCGGCAAGTAGGGTCAGGAGGGTCGATTTGCCGCTGCCTGATGGACCAAGAATGGCGATAGTCTCACCTCGGTTCGCGGTGAAGTTTAGTCCCTTTAGAACCGTGACGGAAGCATCGCCGTGGGAAAATGTTTTTTCCAAATCTGCTAATTCGAGAATCAAAGGATAGGCTCCAGGAAGTTATAGACCAAGTTACCGATGATTTTTGCGCCTTCGACATTAGGATGTATGCCATCCGGCAGATTATATTTTGGCTCGCCTCCGACACCTTCCAATAGAAAGGGTATAAGTGTTATCCCTTCCGCGGATGCGATGTCAGAAAATGTTTTTTCGAATCGGTCAGAGTACTCTTTGCCGTAGTTCGGAGGGACCTTCATGCCAGCCAGTACGACCTTCATTTTTTCCTTTTTTGCGAGGTGGATTGTTTGCTCCAGATTTTTGCGCATGGATGTCGTATCCAAACCGCGAAGTCCGTCGTTGGCCCCGAGTGCAAGGACTAAAATGTCGGCGCGTTCTTTTGATCGCAAATGCCAGCGTAAACGCGCCAATGCACTGGCAGACGTGGATCCACTCACACCAGCATTGATGATTTTTATGTTTTTGTAGCCGTTCTTTTGGAAAAGATCGCCGACAACCGCAGGATATGCTGCCTCGCGGGGGATGTTGTAGCCCTCGGTCAGCGAGTCGCCTAAAAAAATGATAGTTTTGGCGACCTCTTTAGGTGCTGCGAGAACGAGATTGGCGTTAGCTCCAGGGATCAGGAGCAATAACGCCAATATGAATGACTGTAGTCGAAGATATTTTGGTTGCGAAGCTTTCAAGGCGATTCCCTTTAAATGGAGGCAGTCGCCTATTTAATCACTCTGACGGGTAGATTGCAAAAACCGTCGCCTGAGCTGCCTTTTCTGGCTGATCCGACATGCTCTCGATGTGGATCTGTTCCAGCCAGTATTCGGCTGACAGAGGTGCTTGTCCATGATCCACAGTCGCGGTCCATTCGATTGAATACTCCTTCTGGTCGGCAATACGCTTCAGGTTCACTGAGTAAGCACCGCGGTATCTGGTTGAGTGCTCGACTGCTGTCAATGTTCCGCGGGAGACATCGCCGCAAGCGAATGTGTCCGAAATTTTTGCGCCATCTTTTATACCAGTCTCTCCCTTAAAATCCCATAAGCCTGAAGGGATAATCGTGAACGCCTGAACCCCGTCAGTCAAACTCCAAACCCCGGCAGTGACAGCAACGTCAAAGATTTTGTCTGTCGTCACCGATTTGTCCTCGCTTCGCGAAAGAATCATCTCTTTCTGCTGAGCATTGTTAAGTGGAGACCCGCAGCTTTGAAGCAGTAAAGTCTGAAGGAGAGGGGTGTCCAGGCTGGGGGCGGAGTTATTTTGGGCGTCACTTACAGCACTGTCCTCTGGTTTTGCACCAGAGGGAGCCACCTTTCCTGCTTGAGTTTCGTTGTGATCGCCATCGTCCTGGTCGTCTTTCGGTTTAAGGCCATTGCCTACCTCGGTTCCAGTGCAGCTTGAAAGCATTGTCACTACGAGAACGCTTTGGAGTCCCGTCAGCAGCCAAAGGGGGAGGATTTTTCTCATCTTCATGGCGTCGCTACTTTCTTCGTGTGAGGGTACATCTGCATGTTTACCTGGATGACACTTTCCCCGTTTGGTGTGCGCTCATTATTCCCGGTGCTGTTCTCCGCGGTAGCATTTTCGGCCACTGCAGCCATTGCCCATTCGTGAAGTTCTTTGCGGAATGCTTTCAGCTTCTGCTTGAGTTGATCGATCGCGTTGCTTGGCAAAATAAAAGTCAAAGCTCCAAACTCTCTCTCGCTCACAGGGAGGTTTGCCAAAGATTCCGCGGCCTGTCCGAGCATTTGACGGTGATAGTTACGAATCGCCAGATTTCCGACCTCGTCAGTCGATAGGACCATGTTATCGGTAACGGTGAACCCGCCCTGGTCATTTGCTGTGACGAAGCCCTCTTCAAGCAGGAAGTTCCACGCGCTCACGATATCGGTCATCGCTACCTGGGTATGCAGGCGTCTGGCAATCCAGTAAGGATCGAAACGAAAATCTCTGAGGTGAACCATTTCGAGGAGTGCCGGATAAAGCCAATGGCTCAGATACCGGAGATTTTCAGCTTGCAGGCTACGGCGCTTTGAGTGTGGAGTTAGCTGTTTGAGATGGTGAAACCATTTTTCTTTTTCGTTGTCGTCAGGGGCTTGGTTCATTTTGACCAACGAACGGAAGTATTCAGCCATCGGGCCTTTTAACTTCAGCGCAAAAATGAACTTTTCAATCGCGTCAGGGCTGATGTTGCGCTGGCCATCGATGACGAGCTTTAGAAAATTCGGCGAGGTAAAGCCCGCGGCTTTTGAAAAGGCCCGGTAGCTGTATCCATGCTGCCCTTCTTTTCGAAAGGCATAAAAATCTTTGAGGTAGGCGCGGTAGCTCGTGTAGCCGTAAACGGACAGGATCCGGTCCCGGGTATGCGACTCTTGCTCTATTTTCGGTGCTCCCATCCGATACTCCGGACCCATGGTTCGGTACTCATCAATGTATGTATTCGGCATTTTGCAAAAAAAACTTGAGCGTTAATCATAACTATCCGTAAATATTGTTTTTTTAGATGTCCGGCGTATTCTCTTTTAACGCCAATGAAGGGCAGAAATCCGCAACAGGTTGGCACCCAAAGCTTTGGCAATTTGCACCTGAGTTATGTTAGGGTCGCGGCCGTGAACAGATTGCGAGGACTGCCAGGATGATGTTTGCCAAAAAATATATAAAAACAATTGGTTGCGCTGTGTTGCGACTGGCCTCGTGTCTGCCGGTCCTGATATCCGGTGTGTCAACGGCTATGGCGGCCGAGTTTACCCAAGTGCATTGGTTTCAAATCACATTCGGTGAAAACATCAAGCACGTGGAGTTACTATCGCCGACCGGGTCCAATCAGGTGCCGGCCGTCGCAATAGCATCGGATCCATTTAAAGCGACCGGGATCATCCAAATCTACCATATCGAGATGCTTTCCGGAGTTACCACTGAAAGACATCAGATTCAAACATCGGCGGATTTTCCAAAAGTTTCTGTGGCACAAGCGCGAACCTCTCGAAATCGTGAGAAGTTGTTGATTGCCAACAGTTCCCACGAAGTTTTCCTCTATGATCTGGCCAACAGGACTCTGTTAAAAAGATTTAGCGGACACCGGCATGGCTCGACATTTGCGGTGTTTTCTGACGACGAGAAAAAAATCGCTGTTGTCGATGAATGGCGGAGTGTTTGGATTTGGGAAATTGACGGGGATTCGGAAACCCCGATTCAGGTTTTTGAGATGCCACAATGGGTAGGAAGGGTGGAGTTTACGGAAGGAGATTCAAAGCTGATTGCGTTCGGCGAAGAATCGATTTCAGTTTATAACGTCGAGAATGGACGGCTTGAGTCCCATAAAGAAATGATTCCCAAACTGAATATTTCCCGGATGCATCGCCCAGAAACCATTCTTATCAACGAAAGCAGCGATACGTTCTTTGCCGAGCATCACCATGATAATGGCGACAGCGGTGCCATCGGGTGCTTTGATCGCTCGACTGGCACTAAGATTTGGACGGCCGATTTTGGGAAGATTGACTCTCCCCCCGGATGGCCAGCTATGCCCAACCTTCCAACAGGCTACATCTTAACCAAAAACAGCAACTGTCTTGTGGTCGGTGATCATGGCGGATATCGTGTTTTGGACCCTTTGACGGGGCAATTGAGGTTCCGCCAACGGCTTAACGCTTCTGGGTATTACCTCCGGATTTCACCTGACGGTAAATATTTGTTGGACCTCGGGGGCAGCAACGTTACGGTTTATCGAGTACCCGCTGAGTGCGGCGGCTAACAGGAGAGGATTCGTGGGGCTAATTAAGCGACTGCTGATGGTTTCAGTGGTGTGTTTGGCACCTGAATTCGTAGCCTATGGGCAACACGTGGTTGGCAACCCGGGCGATCCAGTGCGGTTGCTGGTTGCGGAAAGCCGTGATGACGCCCGGATTATTGTAATTAAGGTCAAACCAGAAATTCTTGACGCGGTGAATGAAGCTGCCGGGAGCTTTTATCGTGATCACTATTTGGCATTGGAATCAGTTCTGAGGGATGCCCGCCTAGAGTGGCCGTTGGACGCCGTATGGACACACTGTGCGATGGCGGTCCGCGCAGAGTTGACGATTTATTTCTCTTATTCGAAGTGTCAGCAATCCGTTCGCGGAAAAACAGACGCGATCAAGCTTCTATTTCATGAGGCGACTCATCTGCTTGGCAATGAAAATGAACAACTTGCTGATGATGTGGCTAACTCGGTCTACAACACCTGGCTTAATATCGATTCGAATACCACTCCCCGCTGGGATGCACTGAACCCTAACGGATCGCCATTGGAACGGTCAGCTCATGCATCTGTAGAGTTTCGCGATACTGCAGGGAAGCAAAAAATATTTGTCTGGGGAGGATGTAACGAAAACGACGACATGGCCCTGGAATGCAGCAATTTCCTGGGGGATGGAGCGATTTACGATGTCGAAAGAAAGTCCTGGGCCCCAGTTTTGGAACCTATCTTCCCTGGACGGGATGAGCTCGAACTCAAGAGGGCATTTTCAACGGCTGTTTATACCGGGAACCAAGGGCCTGTTGCAGGAAAGATTATTGTTTACGGAGGGTGCAGCGGGCCCGATCACGTTTGCCGCAAAGCCTGGGGATCAGCGCTAATTTACGATCTTGCCACTGCGGCCTGGACCATCGAGGACGCTGCTACTGGGGTTGTCGGACGAATTAAGCATCACGCATTCTGGACTGGATCCAGAATGCTTGTTTGGGGAGGGGTCACCGATCCAGCCGGATCTGGGCTGGGCCAATCTTTAGCAGATGGAGCTGTCTTCGACCCGGCAATGAAATCGTGGCGTAAACTCAGTGCCGAAGGCTCTCCTTCGCCGCGCCGGTTTGCCAGTGTCGTGCTGACGGGATCAGAGGAAAACCCCCAGGATCGCAAGCTCATTGTGTTCGGCGGCTGCGACCGCCAGGTAGGTAGATATTGCCCCCGATACTTTAAAGACGGTGGCATTTATGACTTGAAAACTGACACATGGCGTTCATTAGACGCTGGGACCTTTGGTGCGCGAGCCTGGCATTCTGCAGTTTGGACCGGCACGCAGATGATTGTTTGGGGAGGGTTGAATCGCAGCCCTCTTAGAGATGGTGTGGTGTTTACCCCCGGAGACAATCAGACCGCTGATACCTGGTTTCAGATCTCTGGTGTTGTTGACGATGGACGATGGGGTCACGGCGCAGCTTGGACTGGCGACCGGATGTTGGTCTGGGGTGGCCAGGCGCGGCTGGGAGAGCCCGCCGCGAAAATTCTTGAATTCTACCTTCCGTCCTCGGCAGCTCCCTTTGGGCGGTGGAGTTCTCCGCAGTCTCTTGCAGCACCTGTTGGGCGGTGGCAGCATTCGATGCACTGGCTGGGGCATGGGCTTTTAGTTTGGGGTGGAACCAGTGAACTTCGCTCCTATTTGAATAGCGGTGGAATTTTTTATCCCCATATCGGGCCCTGACAAGATGTCACAATCTTTTTCTGATTTTTTAAAAGACGAGCTCACAAGAAGAGTGGAACGCAATCCTAGCTATTCGCTTCGTGCATTTGCCCGTGACATTGAATTGTCGCCGTCTCGCCTCAGCGAAGTTATTAGCGGTAAGCATGGTATTTCCCGGAGCACCGCCCGGGCGATATGCAGGAGCATCGGATTGGCTCAGGGAAAAGTTGAATATTGGTGTGATGTTGTCGATGCAAATTTTGCACGATGTGAACGGCAACGGGATCATGCGCAACGTCGCCTGAAAAAAGCAAAGAGCCAGCCGGATGTTTATGAATTTTCTGGCGATGAATTTGCGCTTATTGCTGACTGGTATCACCTGGCTGCACTTGAATTGATGAAGCTGGATGCCTTTGTTCCTCAGGTAACCTGGGTTGCGTCCAAGCTTAAGATATCTGAGGAAACGGCAGTAGAAGCCATCGATCGACTTGAGCGTCTTGGTATGATCAGCATAGATGATTCTGGTGAGTGGCATCTGGTGAGAGGTAGAAGTTCCGTGGGAGATCGCCTTATTCCCGATGCGATGCGCACGTTTCATGCACAGATATTGGAAAAAGCAACGGCCTCTTTGGTCAGCCACCCGCGAAATGAGAGATACCTGCAAGCTCTTGTGTCGGCAATTTCTGAGCAGGGGTTTCGAGAGCTCACAGAGGCGATGAGAGAGTTTCAAAGTCGCGTGGTTGATATCGCGCTGAAGTACCAAGGGAAAGATCGTGTCATTGGCTTTTCCATGCAGGCATTTCCGTTGTCGGAAGTGGCAAAACGAAGCAAAGAAGATGCTGATGTACAAGCGCATTGAGGGATTGATCAGCCGGGGTACAGTCCGAAAAGCTGTCGTAACGTTGACACTGGGCGTGGTGCCGGCTTTTCCCGTAAAAATCTTTGCCGCTGAAGTGCGTCGCATTGAGGACACTGTTCCGTTTCGGGTTTTTCAGCGCGGGACGACAATTGATCAGATTGTTTTTAAACCGGGTGACTCCAGCGTTGCGGTTGTTGCTCATCGAAATGACCATATTGCGCTCATCGACACCTCCCATCTTTCCACTTATTGGACGAGAACTTTCAGCCGCTACAACGGGCCTCTCGATTTCACCCATGATGGGCGGTTGCTTGCCGTACGAGATGGGGCCGATCTTGTCGTTTTGGATGTAAATACAGGCGCTGAATTCAAGCGCTTTCCGGTCAAGAATTTTACCCGGGTCAATGATGACAGTGCAGCAGCATTTGTCCGTTTCAATGCTACAGACAGCAAATTAATGGTGGCGACGGATTCCGATGTGTTTTTGGTTGATTTGGCTTCTGGCCAGGTTGAACAGGAATTCCGCAGCATCAGAGTTCCGGGGACATTGCATTTTATTCGTACCATTGAGTGGTCGGGTGACGAGCGATTTCTTTTCGTTATGAGCTGGAAGGGGCTTGTCGTATTCAATGTGACCTCCGGAACCTGGATCAGGACGGTAGATGTTCCGGCAATCACCGGGTTGACACTCAATACCGTACGCGACGTAAGGGTCACCTCGGACGGGGCTTTTGCAGCCATATCCAACGGTAAACACGTCTACGTTGTCGATACACAGAATGCGATGCTGGTTCGGAAAATTTTAGCGTCGGCTGCTGATATTCAGGACATGAATCTAACGGATGATCAATGCTGCTTCATCGTGGCTTCATTGGATGGCACGTCGAGGGTCTATGAAATCGCAACTGGAGAGCAGCTCACGCGACTCGATGATTCGCGACCAGCGGGTATCAGGTCTTCTTTAATGTCCTCATCGTCTCCCGGTCGCCTCGATATCCTCGCTACCGGCGACGCTGACGGCATTGTCAGAATGTGGAGACCAGCGCGGTGATTCGATGGGGGGAGTATGATTTTCTCTAGTTGGTCGGTTCCTGTAGGCATAACGCTTCCAACGTTGATATCTGTGCTGCTTTGGTCAACGACTGTTATCGCCACCGAAGTTCGACGTATCGACCAAACAGTTGCTGTGCCTGTTTTTGGCGACCCAAATGCTTTTGGCGATGCACTGGAATTCTCCCCTGTCGATTCAAGCCTCATAGCGATTACATCAAATGCCCGCGAAGTTTCGCTGATCGACATTGGCGGTATGACGGTTCAATGGCGTCTGCCGACGGGCTTTAACTCGCGTGCTCCTGCAGTCTTCAGCCATGATGGGCGTTTGCTCGCGGTTGGTCATGGATCTGATGTGTCATTTGTCGATGTATTCACCGGTGAAGTCCGCCAGCGATTTCCTATCACGGTCACCCCCTACGCTCCCCCTCAGCCATACCCGATTGGGCCGCTTCAGAAGCTGCGTTGGTCACGAGATGATCAATCTTTATTGGCCGTCAGCAACACTGACTTCGTATTGGCAGATCGGGCAACAGGCGCAGCGCTGCAGGTCTACTATTTGCCCGACCGTGGTGCGCTTTTTGGGAATGTCGCGGACATTCAGTTCTCTGAAGATGAGCGTTTTGTTTATCTGCTGACCAAAACACATTTGCATATCTTCAATGCTGCATCAGGTGTTTTGGTTCGAACCGTGGGTGTTCTGGATCTCCTTCCTCCCAACCCGGCACGGCAGATTGGTGCTATGCGCATCACCGCCGATGGATTGTTCACTATCGTTTCCGAGCGCCTGTTTTTGTATATTATCGACAATCAAACCCAGCAATTGGTGCGTCGCATACTCGCCGCCTCAGCACCAATCAGAGATGTTGGTTTCACGGTGGATCAGTGCTGTGTCCTGACGGCATCCCAGGATGGCACGTCGCGAGTCTACGATATCGCCACTGGCGAACAGCTAACCCGTTTGGATGATACCCGGCCCGCAAATCAGCGAATTGGTCTGACAGCCGTTGGTTCGCCTAAAAAGCTGGACGTCATTGCCAGCGCTGATTACTCGGGCCTGGTGCGGGTTTGGCGCCCTTAGGCTCCCAGGAAAAACTAGTGAGTTTTGTGGGTTTTCAAAGCGCTTTAATAGTTGTAGTAGATTCGCGGAAAAAAGTGATTCTACTAAACAAGAGGGTTAAAATGCTTAGAGGTTTATTGGTTAATCTTATCAGAGGGTTGGCGGCTATTTGGCTGGTGGTTCTTGTTCCGGATGTTGCCAGGGCGCAATTTCTGTCGGGCTGGGCCTGTAACAAAACCCAGTCATCCATCCAACTGGTAACGGTCAGTAATCGTGTCTGTCAGGAAAATGTCAATGGCCGGCTTGTGGGCGCAGTCTGCGGAACCCATACGGGATGGGCTCAGATCGCTCCTGGAAGCTGCACTGGCGTTGCGGGAGGGGCTGTTATGTTTGGCAGCGGTGCGATGGGCTTTGCCATGTCTTCCGACGGTACCGTATGGCAGGGAGCCGGTGGAAACCAAGCCATGCTTGCCTGCGTTGACTCGACCCGTGGCTTCTTTGTGCGAAACTCCGCGTGGACTTCCGAAAGCGGTGCGGTTCAATATGTTCGCCATGATTGTGCGCAAACTGAATGGCGAAATGCCTTTGATCTGCGGATCGGCCAGGGCAATGCCTACACTGACCTGCTACCCGGCGGAATGATTCAATATCGCTGATAAGGAGGCGTAGCCTCCACTAAAAATGCACTGACAAAAGTGCGCTTAGAGTCATTTTGGATTAAACTCTCGAGTGGAGTCCAAAGTGACATTTTTTTTGTGGAGTGTTGCATGAAACATTTGTTTGTCGTCGGACTGTTTGCCTGGGGCATCGGAAGTCACGCCGTCGCGGCTCAGAATTACGGAGCTGCCGGATGCGGATTGGGTTCGATTGTGATCGGGCCGAAGAAGGGGCTGATCCAGATTTTTGCTGCCACCACGAATGGCACCTCTGGCAGTCAGACTTTTGGTATAACAACTGGAACTTCAAATTGCCTGCCTGCGGGCGCAGCCGCTGACTTGCGGCGGCAGCAGGAATTTATCGCTGCAAACATCGCGGATCTCGAAAAGGACATCGCACGTGGTGAAGGAGAAACCTTGCGCGGTCTGGTACAGACTCTCGGGTGCAGCGAAGCCAGTTATCCGGCGGTGGCCAGATCATTACAGGCGTCCTATTCGGAAATTTTTTCCGCGCCCGGGTCGCTGGCTGTGCTGTCGGCAACCAAACAAAAAATTAATGAACAATCAGAACTTGCTGGTAGCTGTTCCAAACTCATTTAATTTTGGAGATTCGCCATGGTGAAGCAGATAAACAGAATATTCTCCATTGCTGGGGTTTCATTGGCTGCAATTATTTCTAC
>Ga0154020_10001662_pt1 | contig 27311 bp, 20 predicted proteins | sample Klosneuvirus_201_FD_109709 | JGI IMG/M metagenome (GOLD analysis project Ga0154020, IMG submission 109709) | Active sludge microbial communities from wastewater, Klosterneuburg, Austria - Klosneuvirus_20160825_MG | ecosystem: Engineered > WWTP > Aerobic digester > Activated sludge | place...
GATCGTATCCTCAAAGTGCTTGTTCAGAGCCTGATCTGACATTGAATCCGCAATTTTTGTGAGGGCCAGATCGTGCGTCGTGACAATGCCCAGAGCATGACGAGCGACGAGCGACCGGATGATAGCTTCCGCACCGCGACGGCGGTCGTTCGAATTCGTTCCGTTAAGGATCTCGTCCAGCAGGAACAACACAATTCGCGGTTGTTCGGTCAGATCAACAACCGTCTTGAGTCGCCGAACCACTGTAAAAAACAGCGAGCGGCCTTCCTGCAGTGAATCGCTGATTCGCATTGCCGTCGCCACCTGGAACGGATACGTACGAAAGCTTTTTGCACGCACTACCGAACCGCAAAGCGTCAGGACGACACTGGCACCAAGACTGCGAAGAAACGTACTCTTGCCTGACATGTTGGAACCGCTGATCAACAGCAAAGGCATGCCTTGGGTCAGCGACACACTGTTCCGCACACAGTCGGATTCTCTGAGCAGCGGATGTCCGAGGTCTTCGGCGATGAGTTCAGGGTGATCGTCGCAGATCACTGGCAGGCAGTCGTCAGGATGATCAAATGAGTAGCCCGCCACCGAGAGCGATGCTTCCAGACACGCGGTGGTCTCCAGCCAGTCGGCGACATCCCGTCCGTGCTTCTGACGCCATTGTTCGAGCAGAAACGTGACCAGCACAAACATGCCGCACGCCCATGCAATTGGAGCGAAGAATTGATTTCGGATGGCATTATTCAACCACTGCGTCAATCGACTCAGCCGTCCGATGGCCTGAGAGGCTGTTTCGGATTCGGAGTGAAATCGGTTTTGCAGGTCACGAATTGAAGGTTCTTCGACAGTGTGACGCTCGAACACATCGATCACAGCGCCAAACTGACGCAACGCGGAATCAACATTGTCCATCCGTTGAGCGACAGTGCGAATTTGCCGTCGCGTGGCAACGATTGCAGGTGCCTGCAGAATGATCACCATCAAGACAAATTTCAGCGGCAGGACTTCCATCAGAAAAAGTACGATGACCGGAATCGCGATGATCCCAATGAGCAGCGACCAGACGACAATCCACCAGGGAATTGGCCGCGATGATTCCTGAACCCATTCCATCAGCATCGATTCCGCGGTGGACCATTGAGCGGAATCGGGAATGCAGGCCAGGGATTCTCTCATCGCGAGTTCGTACTTCAACCCCTGGGCTCGCGCCTGGCGCAATCTGATCGCGTCGCCATCACAAACAGTCTGCAGCCAATCGGCCAGCTTACGCCGCCCTGGTTGCGTTCTGCATTCATTCAGCAGTTGGAAGAGGGAACCTGGTCCAAAGACATCCAGATCCTGCGTCCATGGATGGGAATCATTGGCGAATTCCGCGCCGTTGGAAACATCGACGCCAAATTCCCGATCCAGCCGTCTCAATCGACCAGCATGAAACGAGCCAACAGCATGGGCACGTTTCGAGCGTTTCAAACAGGACTGATGAAATGGCAACAGCGCGGTAAACAGTCCCACCGGGATCGTAATCCACCACCAGGAAACATATTCCGGCTCGCCAAGACACATAATGGCCAGGCCAATCCCGAGGAGAAAAATTCCGACGCGGAGGCGCACAAATCGCTTATCGCGGCGTGTAAGTTTCCTGACCTGCACCGAGATTTCTTCCTGCCGCGCCCGATACGCCGCCCGCGGATCCTGCGAGGCGGCTTTGGCGTTGGAAAGTGGAGCAAACAAATGAGGTGCCGACATGATAAATTCTGTTCCAGGTCGGCACAGATGGCCAATGTTTCCCGCATGATAAATCGACGCCGATCCGCAATCACGATCCGCCAACAAATTCGTCAATCTTGGAGTTGCGGCCGTTTCGCAATCTTGAAGAGATGTTGATCACTGCGGACGTACAATGCTCCGTTTGCAGCGCCGGGGCTGCACAGGATTTTCTCGGTCAGGTCCAGTTGCGACACGATCGTGCCTTTGTCTCGGTCCGGTTTGACGACGAACGCATTTCCGTCCTCATTGAAGAGGTAAAGAAAGCCGTTGGCAGTGATTGGAGTACTGCTGAATGAGCCCCGGAGTCGAAGTTGCCACAGTCGCTCACCAGTACCCGCGTCACCTGCCGACAATACTCCGCCTTTGTTTAACGCAAATGCTAAACCATTAGCAACTATCGGACTCGAGGTCGCGGGGTTGATTTCCGATGAATTCCAGAGCAACTCAAATTTATTATCAGCCCCTGGCCGAATTGCAGTCAGCCCATTTGAAGGGATGACGACAGAACCAGCGTCCACCGTTGCGGAAGGAATCGTGGATGCGCCTTTATCGAAATCCCATGCGATGGTGCCGGAGACAGGATCCACAGCCGTCAGCCCCTTTGAGGACTGAAGCAGGACAAGTGCCGGTTGATGATCGGTCGCCTGCAAAATCGATGGCGACGTCCAGTTGGCCGCGTGGGGGCGGTCAATTTGCCAGATCGTGACACCTGATTCAGCGTCAACTCCGCACGCGAAAGATTCCGCATCGCTTTCTACTTGCACGACAACTGTTGATCCAACAACAACAGGTGACGACGCCATTCCCAGACTGTTGCTGGCGTTGGGAAACTCGCTGCCGAGTCCTCGCATCCACTGTAGATTTCCCGCAAAGTCCAGGCAGATCAAGTCGTTGCTCGAAAAGAACGCAAACACTCGTTGGCCATCGCTGGCCATCGTGGGGGTTGCGTTGCACATCTTGTCGTGCGTTATCGTACGGCCTGTTGCAATAAACTGCCGCTCCCACTGTTGGTGACCGTTTGCCGCATCAATGCCAATCACGTGGAGTCGATCCTGCGTGTACCCGGAACTGGATGACACAAAGACCTGCTCGCCCACGATGATCGGCCCTGAAAGACCACGACCGGGCAATTCGGCCTTCCAGGCAATCGTATCACCGCTCAATTCCGTTGGCAGGGACTCACCGGTGGCCACGGAGTTCGCAGCGTTGCCGCGAAACTGTCGCCAGTCCGCCGCATGCGACACCGAAATCAATGTCGCGGAGATGAGCAGAATCGTGTGGATCGATTTCACGGTTGAACTCCTGAGCTGGTTTCGTTGCGCGCCGTGCTGGTCGATGGCTTGATTGCGGAACCAGTGCTCGTGCAAATTCGCATCTGAAACTGATACCGCTGAGCCCAGTCCTGAGGCTGTTCGTTCTGGCAAATCTTCAGCATGAGTGTATTTGCGCCAGCCTTCATCAGGACGGGAACGCGGTATTGGTCCAACTGCGAATTGCGGTGATACTCCTCTCGTTCAAATACCAACTTGCCATTCACCCACAGCTTCCACGAATTGGGCGTGCCCAGACGAATCTCAACCTGTTGATCTTTGTCACTTTTCCAGATCGTCATTGCATACATCAGAGAGCCCTTATAGTTCTCAATTTGCTTTGCAATATCGACCACACCGTAGTCATCTTTCGTGGTGATCGCCTGCCAGCGAACCTTGCTGAGCTGTCCGTCGTATTCCGCCTGCGGATCAGGAGCCTTGCCCGACTTAATGTCCAGCTCAGGTCCGTATGCAATCGCCAAACCTTTTTCTTCCTTGTTATCAAACGGCCCGACGATCGACCACTCTGACAGGAAGCCAAAGTGCGTCTGAACATCAACCTGTTCGCCCTGCTTGCGGAGGGCGTCAGAAATTATCTTGACCTGATCCTCATGCACGGCTCCACTGAAGGCTCGACGGTAGAGTGCTGTGGCTTTGGTCGCGTCGGTGACTTCACTCGCTTCACCAATAAGTCGCGCCACAGCGTCCCGCCGAAATTCGGGACTGGAGTCCAGCAGCATTTTCGGAATCAATCGGTCTTCAATTCCAGCGTCGGACCGTTTGAGCGTCTCGTAAACCAGACGCCTGGCAGACGGAGATTGACTCTGATCCTTTACGAATGCCTCCAGTCCTTGTTGAGGCAGTTTTTGACCGGCTTTGGTTTCTTGATCCACGATTTGTTCAAACGCATTTCGAAGCCAATTCTCTGCCAGCGGACTGGCATCGCGACAGCCGTGCAACAAAGGAATCAAGGCTTGTGCGCCGGTGGAAGTCAACTGATCGACGGCTTTCCGGGCCTTGGCAGAATCGACGGCTCCCGGTTGAACAGATCGAAGCACGGCGATGGCGTCGGAAGCGTCGTCACCGTGAACTCTGCCAGTCAATGCAGCAGCGAACATCGCAAGCACGATACCAATTTTTGTGAATATCCTCCTCGATCGCGCTGGCTTCAGGGCCGGAGCCATGGCAGCCAAAGGGCGAGTTTTCATACTCATGTTTCCTTGAGAACATCCACACGACACGTTGGACAGGGCAACAGCTTACCAGATTTGAATGCGAGCCGCCCTGGGCTTGAACAGTTTGTCACCGGACTTCACGTCAAAGGCATCGTAGAATGCATCCAGGTTGGAGATCGGACCGTTCGCTCGAAAACTCGACGGGGAATGTGGATCGATCACCAGACGACGAATGAGTTCGTCTTCACGATATTTGCGACGCCAGATCTGAGCCCAGCTAAGGAAGAACCGCTGCGCCGATGTGTGTCCATCGAGCACAGGACCCTCTTTGTCTCCGAGTGACATCCGATAGGCCTTGTAGGCAATTGCCATGCCGCTGAGGTCGGCGATGTTTTCGCCAAGCGTCAACTTGCCGTTCAGCTTGCGTCCGGGCAAAGGCTCGTAGCCATCAAATTGCGCAACCAGCCGACCGGTGAGTTCCTCGAACGCCGTGCGGTCTGCTTCCGTCCACCAATTCTGAAGATTGCCATCGCCATCATATTTGCTGCCTTCGTCATCAAAACCGTGGCTGATTTCGTGACCAATCACGGCACCAATGCCACCATAGTTGGCGGCGTCATCTGCTTTCGCATCAAAGAACGGCGGCTGCAGGATGGCAGCGGGGAACACAATCTCGTTCATGCTGGGATTGTAGTAAGCGTTGACGGTCTGAGGTGTCATGCCCCACTCCGCGCGATCGACAGGTTCGTTGAGTCGATTCAGCTGCCGATAATGTTCGAATTCAGCGGAACGGGTCATGTTTCCAAGCAAGTCATCAGGGCGGATTTCGAGTTTTGAATAGTCCCGCCATTTGTTCGGGTATCCGATTTTTGTGGTGATTTTGCTCAGTTTATGGAGCGCCTTTTCCTTCGTTGCCTCAGTCATCCATGAAAGTTCATAGATGCTCTGTTCGTATGTCTTGAGCAGATTTCCAACCAGCTCATCCATCCGACGGCGAGATTCGGCGGGAAAGTAGCGCTGCACATACAGTTGTCCCAGAGCTTCGCCCAGGATCCCAAAATCGCCCGCGCCGGCACCGGAGGTTGCATCCACCGCGCGTTTCCAGCGAGGTTGCTGCTCGGGCACGCCTGTGATTGCGCGGTCATGCAGTTCAAAGTGGGCATCCACGAAGTCTGTTGATAAATAGTCTGCCGCTGCGTCCAGCAACCGAAATCGGCAGTACTGTTTCCATGTATCGACCGGCGTTTCTTCCAGAATGTTTTCCAGGGCGGCAAAAAAGCTGGGTGTCATGACATTGACTTCTTCCAGTCGCGGCGCACCCACTGCTGTGAAGAATGCTGACCATGGCAGCTTTGCGGAAATCCTGTTCAGATCCGTAACCTGATAGAGGTTGTAACGTTTCTCGGCATCACGGAGTTCGGTTCGCGACCACTGGGCCTCTGCCAGAGCCGTTTCCAGCATCAGGATGTTTTCGGCGGCAGTGTCACCGTCCGGCAATTTCGCGAGTTCGTACAGTTTTTGGATGTAGGCTTTCAGTGCTGCGCGAGCCTGTGTGTATTTTTCGTCCTCTTCCAGATAGTAGTCGCGGTCCGGCAGCGTCGTTCCGCCCTGAGAAATCGCCGCCAGATAGCGCGACGAATTTTTGTCGTCAGTCCCGATCCCAAATCCGAATGGACTTCCAATGCCGACGATGTTGACCTGGCCGAAGTATTTGACCACATCATCTGTGGTGGTCAGCGAATCGATCGCCGCAAGTCTTTGCTCCAATGGCTGCAATCCTTTTTCGGCAATCAGCTTTTCATTCATAAAGCTGCGATAGAAGTCCCCGACCTTTTGACTGTTCGCGTCGGTCGGATTCTTCACGGACTCTTCAATGATGGTTCGGATGTTCTCCCGAGCCGCATCGTCCAGTGCCGTGAATGATCCGTAGTTGGATTTGTCGGGAGGAATCTCTGTCTTCAGAAGCCAGCGACCATTCACATGCAGAAACAGATCATCCTGGGGGCGCACAGTTGTGTCAAAACCATCCGGATCGATACCTGAATCGAGCCTCACGTCGTCAGCGAAAATCGGACAAGCGAGTATTGCCAGACTTAAAAGCGAGGAAATTCGCAGGAAATTGAATATGTGTCGCGTCGAACTCATTGAACTTGGATCCCAAAAAAATTGAAAGGCTGAATGGCGCAAACGACATTCAGAAAATCACGCCCACATTCTCGCGAACCCGCCGCGATTTTCCAGTCCTGAGCGAAATCGAGGGAATGAATCCCGACCGGTATTTCAAGTCCCTTAAACATTATCAGGAAAGCCCGACCGCCTGCTCAGCAATATGCTTGCCGATATTCAGGGACGCCGTCGCTGCGGGTGACGGTGCATTGCAGACGTTGATCACTCGCTCGTGACGAAGAATCACGAAGTCGTCGAGCAATTTGCCATCCATCCCCAGTGCCTGAGCGCGTACTCCAGCGGGCGCGGAATGCAAATGCTCAGCCCGGATTTCAGGGACCAGCACTTGGAGTGCGCGCACGAATGCCGCTTTAGACAGCGACCGCCAGACTTCGCCAAGTCCCGTTTTCCAGTTGCGCATGGCGAGCCGAAAAAAACCTGGGTAGGTCAGGGATTCAAAAACGTCTCGCAGATTGATCGTACGCCAGTTGTAGCCTTCTCGGGCAAGAGCGAAAACGGCATTCGGTCCGCATTCAACTCCGCCATGGATCATGCGGGTAAAATGGACGCCGAGAAATGGAAATCGCAGATCCGGGACAGGGTAGATCAGTGTCCGACACAAGTGATGAGCGGCGGGTTTCAGTTCGAAATACTCACCACGGAAAGGAATAATTCGTTCCTTCATCGTCAATCCACTTTGTCGCGCGATCCGATCACTGTGCAGACCGCCGCAATTGATCACATGAGCGGCTTCGATGTCGCCTTGTGAAGTCTTAAGACCGACAAAATCCGTGTGTTGATCAATCGCGTTCACGCGGCAATTGAGGCGGATCTCACCATCGACGGACTGGATGAGTTCTCCCAGCTTGTGGCAAACGCCGGGGTAATCAACGATTCCGGATTCCGGAACATGAATCGCTTCGATTCCTGCACAATGCGGTTCCAGTTCCTTGAGGCGGTCAACGCCGATCATGGAACATTCGACGCCGTTCTGCTGCCCGCGATCAAAGATCGTTCGCAGCTGAGGCAACTGGCTTTCGTGCGTGGCGACAATGACCTTCCCAGTGCGCTGCCATGCCACGCCGTATTCGTCACAGAATGCTTCCAGCGCGGACTTGCCTTCTCGGCAGTTGCGGGCGCGCAGTGAGCCCGGGCGATAATAGATTCCCGAATGAATAACCCCCGAATTGCGACCGGTCTGATGAAACGCCAACGTCGATTCTTTTTCGACAACAATGAGTTTCACTCCGGGTTTCAATCGCGTCAATTGCCACGCGGTCGCCAGCCCCACAATACCACCACCAATGATTGCAATATCGTAACGCGGCATTTTGAGTGACTTGAGATCTCAGATTTGAAACTGCGGACAGTAGCGACTCCGATGGCTTCAGACTCTCAAGTGCTCAAGAGCTTCACGGGCGGACATGATGTAGCTGACATAGAAAGGACCGAACTCTGCGTAGCGAGCCGAGGCTTTGTCGAAACGCATCGTGTACACAATCTCCTTAACGTATTCCGGCATTCGGCTCCACAGCGTCACGCCCCATTCCCAGTCGTCAAATCCAGTGGACGCCGTGATCAATTGCGAAACACGACCCGCGAACTTGATACCGGACGTCGCGTGCTCGGCCATTAGTGCGCCGCGAACACTGAATGGCTCGTCGTACCAGTTCGCCAGTGGATGTCGCGCTTTGTTCATGGGATAAAACGTCATCACCGGAAACGGCGGGAAGTCCGGGTAAAGGCGCTGCTGATTCATCGCAGGCAAACGTTGCCGATAGGCGTTCAATTTAGCCTGAAACGCGGGGCTATCCGCAGAAGTTCCCTCTCGCTGCAGTCGCTCGGCGTATTGCTCGGGGGTCGGGACGTATTCGCTCACTTCGGTGATCGATACGAATGAGTACGTTGGTTCGAGCACAGTTCCAAGGTGACTGGCCCGCAGCCGCTGAACCACGGCGTCAATCTTGAGCGGATCTGCGTCCATGAGCATCAGGCCAAGATCAGCACGGTGTCCGGACACGACCGAGACCTGCATTCGGGCTGGAACATAGTCCCCTTGCGGATTGAGGATTTCGATCACTTCGGCTCGACCATGAGCGCGATCCGGCGGGGCGATTGCCAGCAAAGCCGCCTGATTGACGCGATAATAAATGTGAAGGCAGTGCCAGCCTTCGGACATGACGACGGTGGGTTCAGGCAGCGGAGTGAAATGTCCTTGGGGGCGTTGCACGAAAATAACTTTCAAAAACGAGATTTTGGGAAACCGAAAAAAATCAACTTCGGCGGAAAGTCAGGCTTGAGTCGCCAAACACCGGTTCAAGTGGCGACAGGCACTGATTCGCGACGTGAGGAGTATAGGACAGCGATGGTTGTGATTCACTCGATTGCCACGTATTGGCAGATAACACCCGAATTTGGGGGAGCGTGGAGTGTTCTTAGGCGAGCGGCAGGAAAGGATTTACCATCGGCGAGTCATAGGGTCGAGCGGGCCCGTGCGACTGAACCACGCCAAAGGACGCAGATCTGAGGACAGATCTGCCTACGTAGTCCGACCTCTCTCAGGTCGGATTCCCTCGGCGACGCAATATCCCCGGTAATCCTGTTTCTGTCGTTCGCCTTTTAAAGATCTGCATGACGCAGCGAAATTATGTTCATTCGTTCAGTTTTTCGCGGCTCTTTGGTGATTCAGAAACAGAACATCCTGAAAGAAGAATGGGGCGATTTTTCAACAACGGAGCTCCCAAACCAGTGATTGAATGCAGGAATGTTCAGAAGTCCGTAGAATACTGTGGAATTCCTTTAGAAACACACGAACATCCCGAGCGGGGTGTGATGTATTGTATTTGGTGCCGCCAGTTTTTTGAATTGTTGGAGTTCCGGGAGTCGCGTGGCAATGCAGGGTGAATTTATGAAGATTCAGTGGGTTCGGTTACCGCGTTTTGGAATCGCCTGCGCAGCGGTGGCGCTGGTGGCATCTGCGGGGTTGCTTTCTCTTGATCGCGTAATTGCTGACGAGGGAGCAGTTCCCGCTGCAGCGCCGGAAGGTTCGCTCGTCGAATTTGTCGATGGGCAGTTGCGTCAGGGTTGGGCCGACAACGAAGCCGTTCCGTCGGAGCCAGCATCAGACGAAGAATGGGTGCGCAGGATCTACCTCGATCTGTGCGGGCGTATTCCAACTCTTGAAGAAACGAAGGCCTTCCTGGATGAAAAAAGTCCCCGCAAGCGCTTCGTGCTGATCGAAAAGCTGCTTGCCGATGAGGACTACGTCCGAAATTTCACGACAGTCTGGACAAACAACACGATTGGTCGAGCTACACCACGTCGAGTCAGTCGAGTTGGGATGGAGAAGTTCTTCCGCGAAGCATTTGCCAAGGATCGTCCATGGAATGAAATTGTCGTCGATACCGTCACGGCTTCGGGCCATTTCGAAGAGAATGGTGCCGTCAATTACACGCTGGCTCAGATGCAGAATCAGGACGACGGAGTTCAGCTTACAGCGATGACGACGCGTTTGTTCCTTGGCCTTCAGGTGCAGTGTACACAGTGCCATAATCATCCGTTCAACAAGTGGCAGCAGGATCAGTTCTGGGAATACAACAGTTTTTTTCGTCAGGTTGGAAAGCGCGATCATCGAAAGCTGGATCCAAACACCGGGCGGATGGTTGATGACTATTCAGAAGTCGTATGGCAGGACTTTCAGGGACCTGTTTATTACGAGAAACGCAGCGGGATGATGCAGGTGGCGTTCCCGCGTTTCGAAGGCCAGGAAGTTGATCCTGGGCTGGATACTGATCGCCGAATAGAGTTTGGCAAATTGCTCACGAAGGAAATTGACGGTCAGCCGCCGCATATCGCACAAGCAATGGTGAATCGCATGTGGAGCCATTTCTTCGGATATGGATTCACTCGTCCCGTGGACGATATGGGGCCACACAATCCCGCCAGTCACCCGGAACTGCTGGAGCGGTTGTCGCGTGAGTTTGTCAACAGTAACTACAATCTGAAGGAATTGATTCGCACGATCTGTGCCACTGAGGCCTATGGACTCACGAGTCAGTTTAACGAGAAGAACAAGTCCGATGATCCGGCTGCGGGTGAAATGCCGTTGTTTAGTCATATGTATCTGAAGCAGATGCAGGCAGAACAGATGTACGATTCGCTGATCGTTGCCAGTAACGCCCATCAGGCTGGCCGTGGAGGCTGGAGTGCTCAGGAAGAGCAGCGTCGCAAATGGATGCAGCAGTTTGTGGTCGCATTCGATAACGATGAGAACGCCGAATCGACAATGTTCAATGGAACGATTCCTCAGGCTTTGATGATGATGAACAGTGAGTTAATTGAAAAAGCCTGCAGCGTCGAACGCGGAAGTTTTTTGTTTGAAGAGTTCAGTAAGCCGGGGTCGGAGCCTCAGAAAATACAGGAGTTGTATATGGCGGCTCTCAGTCGACATCCGACCAAGTTTGAACTCAATAAGGTCATGAAGATGTTGAACGGGAACAGCTACCGAACCAACAAGCTGAATGGCTATCAGGACTTGTTTTGGGCATTGCTGAACTCGAATGAATTTGTGTTCATTCATTAATGGTTTGATCGCGGATCGGCGTGTCGCCGTCGCACCAGCTTTTACTTATGTTTTTCACCTGCGGGAGTGATTTAGATGGCTCTTTGGAATAACTACGGAATGAATCGTCGGCATTTTATGCAGCATATGGCAACTGCGGCGGCTACGGTTCCCGCCATGAATTTCCTGTCACACGTCCAGGCAAATGCGGACGTCGTCAGATCAAAGCAAAAGGCTTGTATTCTGATGTGGATGGGTGGCGGTCCGCCCACGATCGACATTTGGGACCTGAAGCCAGGTTCAAAGAATGGTGGAGAATTCAGGCCGATCGATACGGCGGCTTCCGGTGTGCAGATTAGCGAGCACATGCCTGAAACAGCCAAAATGTTTGGTGATCTGTCAATCGTGCGTTCCATGAGTACTCGTGAAGCGGACCATGGCCGCGGGCGGTACTACATGCAGACTTCTTATGTCCCTAACCCAACCGTTGTGCATCCAACGTTTGGCTCGGTTGTCAGTTACGAGCTCGGCAAGAACCGTAAGGCTCTGGAGATCCCGGCGTTCGTTTCTGTTGATGGTGGTGCTGGCCAGGCTGGTTTCCTCGGCATGACGCACGCTCCGTTCGTGGTCGATAATACTGGCCGGATTCGTAACTCGCCGTCGGAAGAGGGCAAGACCCGACTTGGTGATCGCCTCACCATGCTGGAAGAAATCGAATCCAGCTTCATGGCATCACGTCGCGGAGAATTGCCAAAGGCCCACAAGGATATTTACGCGAACGCCGTCAACCTGATGACCTCAAATCAGATGGCTGCCTTTGATGCGGCAAAGTCCGATCCGACTCTGGGCCTTGAAGCTGAATCAGAAGCCACAAAAGAAGCCTACGGCAAGAATGGCTTCGGTCAGGGACTGCTGATGGCCCGCCGCCTTGTTCAGGTCGGTGTGCCGTTCGTGGAAGTCAACCTGGGCGGCTGGGATCTTCACGCTGGCGTGTTTGACACGCTGAAGAACCAGCGTCTGCCAGTCCTTGACAAAGGGATTGCCGCAATCACGGCTGACCTGAAACAGCGAGGAATGCTCGACGATACCGTTCTCGTATGGATGGGTGAGTTCGGTCGTACTCCTCGTATTAACCAGGATATTGGCCGGGATCACTGGGCCAATTCATGGAGCGTTATGATTGGTGGTGGTGGTCTGAAGAATGGTCAGGCTGTTGGTGCGACCGATAAAGATGGACTGCAGATTGCCGAAGGCAGCAAGGCGTACCTGCCAGGCGACATTTGGGCAACTGTTGCTTTGGCTATGGGTATTCCAGTGAATACCGTCCACACGTCAAAACGTGGTCGTCCAATGAAACTGGCTAACGGTGGAACTCCGATTCAGGAACTGATCGGCTAAGTTTCATCGTGACAGGTAAGCGAAGAGATGATGTAACATCAGGAGCCCGAACTGTTGCAGTCCGGGCTCCTGAGCTGTAACGACTGTCTAATTCACGTCGCGGGAATGTCCATGGCGGATTCGGTAGGACAATCTTCAAGTGTCTCTGCGGATAACCACCAGGGTCCGAGCGAAGACTTTGTGCGGTTGTTTACGCAGTCTCAGCGCGCGCTCTATTTATTTATCCTTCCACTTGTTCAAACAACAGCAGATGCCGAAGAAGTGCTGCAGGAAACAAACGTCGTGATCCTCAGTAAGTGGACTCAATTCGAACCAGGAACAAACTTCCTTGCCTGGGGCCGGGCCATCGCACGCCTTGAAGTGTTTCGGTTCCGCAGATCGCGTCATCATCGCATGCATTTACTCGGTGACGACGTAGTTGAATTGCTTGCGGATCGGGTTGAAGAACAACCGATCGACTTTGAACAGCGCCGGGACGCATTGACAGAATGCATCGGCAAATTGCGGGCGCAGGATCAGGAACTAATTCGCCGTCGTTACGCGATGGGCTCAACTGGGGACGACGTGGCTGAGCAGCTTGGCCGTCCTGCGAATTCAGTGTATCAGTCCCTGGGACGGGTGCGCCGGGTTCTGCTTGAATGTATCCGCCGTCATCTCGCAACGGGAGGTGTTCAGTGAACAACCCGCAGGAACATTTTCTGACGTTATGCAATCTGTGGTGCGAGCAGCAGTTGTCCGATGAGAACTTGCTCGAACTGCAGTCATTGCTGCGGACTGACCGTTCGCTTCAGTTAATGTTTGTTGAGTTCACACAGTTGCACGGACAACTTGCCTGGGATGCCGGCGTTCTGGCCGGTTCAAATCTAACTTCAGTCCTGACCGAAGCAACAGCGTTACAGTACAAGCTTTCTCCCGTGGCATCGCCCTGGTCGAGATTCAGCGTTCGAATGGCGACAGCGGTCGCCGCATGTCTGCTGCTTGCGGGACTGGGGTCTATTCTTTGGCACCCAGCGGCACCAATCAATGTGGCTGACACTGATCTACAGTCCATCACAAAAACAAATTCAGCTATCGAACATCGGGTACCAGGCGAAAACGCAGCTGCCAATCCGAATGTCGTGCCTCCAGATGAGCCAAATCATCTGGCACCACTCCCATTAAACGGCATGTTGCCAGATTCCATTGCATCGACTTCTCGAAACGACGCTGGCGTACCCTTGCCGCCTGGCGAAATGCGTGTTCCGTCCGATGACGCACCAGCGGTGGCGCTGGATGATGCGGCAGTCATTGCTGAAATAGATCGACTCGTGGCCGCTGCCTGGGCCGACAACGATGTCGTCCCCGCACAACAGGCGGACGACTACGAATGGGTTCGCCGCTGCTACCTGACGCTGAGCGGTCGGATTCCGACCGTCATAGAAGCGTCCACGTTTGTCGCCCGGAAGTCTCCGAGGAAACGTTCCGAACTGGTTGATTCCCTGCTGGACGATCCTCGCTACGCCGAAAGTCTCTCGGTCACCTGGACCAATCTGCTCATCGGCCGCAGCAACGTGGGAAAAGTGGATGAAGGCGCGTTGTATGATTTCTTGTTGCGGCAGTTTTCAGCGAATCGCCCGTGGATGGAAACCGTTGGAGATCTGATTGCCGCCGAAGGCCGGAGCGATCAAAACGGAGCCACAAATTTTCTGCTTGCTCATTTGAACGATAAAGCCACGCCTGCAACTGCCGTGACCGCACGATTGTTTCTGGGTCAGCAAGTGCAGTGTACTCAGTGTCATGATCATCCGTTCGCCAAAGATCGCCACCAGGATGAATTTTGGTCTCTGAATGCATTTTTCAAACAGGCCGAACGAAAACCACTGGCGGTAAAGACAGTGGACGGACGAGAGAAGAATGTCCTTGTGCTTTCCGATTCCGCTCCGGCAGGAATGACGTTTTACGAGACCCTGCGCGGCCAGGAGAAAGCCGTACTGCCCGAATTTGACGGTCACGCTATGGCGGCGGACGATTCAAGTTCTCGCCGTTCAGAACTTGTACGACTATTGGCGGCGGACAGTCACCAGATGGTGGCGAAGGCGATGGTCAATCGGTCCTGGGCGCAGGTCTTTGGTTACGGATTTTCAAATCCAATCGACGATCTGGGCTTCCATAACCCAGTCAGCCATCCTGAACTGGTCAGTCTCCTCACGCAGTCATTTGTTGATTCAGACTATGACGTAAGGCGGCTAATGCGCTGGCTGACGCTTTCGCAATCGTTTCAGCTGTCCAGCGTTCAGTCGGGTTCCTCTCTCGCATTGGATGATCCTGAAGAAGGCGGCACGCCATTGTTTTCTCGAGCGTATCCGCGACAGATGGCACCAGAGCAGGTTTACGATTCGATTCGAATTGCGATCCGATCCGCAGCTGCCCAGCCGATCGATTCCTCGATTGGCTCGACGCATCGTCGAGAATGGGTTGAACAGTTTGTGCGAGCCTACGGGACCGACGAAAACGACGAACAACTGGCGTTCGAGGGTAATATTGCTCAGGCGATGCTGATGATGAATGGCGAAGACCTGCAGGCCGCCATTCCCATGACCGCCGCTGAAGTGACGAAAGCTGTCCATAGCGGCCCTCAGGGAATTGCCAAAACGTTGGAGCGTATCGCAATGGCAACGCTGAATCGTGAACCATCCGCCGGAGAGGAAAAAGTTTTCCGCAGTCGTTACCGGGCACTGACTCGTTCCCTACCTGCCGATCAGGCCATTCGCACTGCCACCGAGGACATGCTTTGGGCCTATCTCAACAGCAGTGAATTTACGTCCGTGCATTAGTCCGTCGTCGCGGTCGATGTGTTTCAGGTGACGTTCGGTCCGGTGGGGGCCAAAGTTGCTGCGGTCGGTGTGATGATCTCGACATTCGGCGCAACGAATTCCAATATGATCACAGGGCCGCGAATCTATCTGGCGATCGCCCGCGATGGCTTGGTTCCTTCGACCCCAATGGCCTCGTGCCATTGGTGAAGATGATGGTGAGCTAGAAAAGGAGCCCGCCCACAGCCCCCTTCTTCCAGTCCTGCCGCCTTCGGCGGCAGGACTGGACGAAGGGAACGGGTGATGGAGGCGAGTTCTTAGCTCTCCATCAGATTCACCAATCCGGGCAAGCCGGATGGGGTCTTTGGCACTTGGAACAGTCGAAAAAAATCCGTCCGAAACTCCTTGTTCGCTCGGGACTATGGTCCCAAGCCACTTCGAATTTGGGGACGAAAATCCGTGACACCGTTGCCAAATGGCTCAGTGATGGACTTTCGGGGTCACTCCTGGGATCATGGTCGAAAAATCAAAAGCAGGACGGGTCTCCAGGCCCGTCCAGAACCCGATGATTGCCAGGACGGGCCTGGAGACCCGTCCTACGGAAACTCTGATTCCCTGAATCAAACTCGCTTCAACTCAACAGGTCGGCCTCCGCGACAATCATTGACGAAAGACTCGTGGAGAAACTCTCGGAATCGCAACGCATCAAGGCGTGGGTCCGGCGGTCGTCGGAGCCCATCGAGGGCAACGTAGGAAACGAAATATGGCCAAGCCCAACAGCAAATCCGATGACGCTTATGCCAAAGTCCTGGGACAAATCGAAGCCTGTCGCGCACGAGGCGGCGTTCATCTCAATTTGAACGGTTTCCGACTCAGCATGCTGCCGCCAGAAATTGGGCAGCTCACCGCGCTGACGTCGCTTCACGTCGATTACAACCAACTCAGCACGCTGCCGCCGGAAATCGGCCAACTCACCGCGCTGAAGAGGCTCGACCTTATGAATAACCAACTTAGCACGCTGCCGCCGGAGATCGGCCAACTCGCGGCGCTGACGACGCTCCGCCTCAACAATAACCAACTCAGAACGTTGCCGCCGGAGATTGGGCGGTTGGTCCGATTGGAACGGCTAATTCTGGAAAACAACATGCTGAAGATACTGCCGGAAAGCCTGAACGACCTACGTTCACTCAAACAACTGACACTGCACGGTAACGTCGGCTTGAGCCTGCACACCGAACTGTTGGGGCCAAAGCTTGCCGAATCAACCGATTTGAATCCATCCGCCGATCCGCGGGCGATCCTGGATTTTTACTTCTCCCGGCAGGCCGAGGGCGAGGAGCCGATGCGGGAAGTCCGGCTACTGCTGGTTGGACGAGGGAGAGTCGGGAAGACGTCGCTCCTGAAGGCGTTGCGCGGGGAGCCCACCGACAAAGACGAACCCGAGACGCCGGGCATCAACGTGCTGCCGCTGGAACTGGACTGTGTGAAAGGTACTGCGACGGGACACGTGTGGGACTTCGGCGGGCAGGAATTCTTGCACGGCACGCACCAGATTTTTCTCGCCGAACGGTGCGTCTATCTGCTCGTGTTGCAAGGCCGGGAAAGCAATTGGGAATTGGAGACCGACTACTGGCTGCGGTTTATCCAGAGCTTTGGCGGCGACAGCCCGGTGATCGTGGTTCTGACGAAGTACGACGATCATTCCTTCTCGGTCGATCGCTTCCGTCTGCAGGAACGCTGCCCGCAAATCGTGGGGTTCGTTGAGACTGACGCCTTCTCGCGGCGCGGAATCGGGGAACTGCGCGAGCTGTTGGCGGAGACCGTGGGCAGCATGAGAGACGTGTGGCTGAGTGTCCCGAAGAAGTGGCACCGCGTGAAGCAAAAGCTGACCGAAATGCCGCAGAGTTTTTTGGAATACCGGGACTACCAGACGTTGTGCCAAGAGACCGGCGTGGACGACGCCGGCAAGCAAGACAGCCTGGCGCAGACGCTGCACCGGTTGGGAATCGCGCTGAATTTCCGGGACCATCACCGGCTGCGAACGACCAGCGTGTTGAAGCCGCAATGGGTCACGGAAGCGATTTACGGCTTGATCCGTTTCGTCCAGCAACAGGACTGCCACGGCGTGTTGCAGCTTTCGTCCATGACGCAGGCGCTCGACCCGGCCGAATACCCGGAGGAGAAACACGGCTTCGTGCTGGAACTAATGGAGAAGTTCGAGGTGGCGTTTCCGCTGGACGGCACTCGCTGGCTGATTCCTGAATTGCTGCGCGAAGAACAGCCGGAAGCCTTCACGGAATTCCGCGACCCGCAGGTGCGGCGGCTGCGGTTCTCGTATCCGGACGCACTGCCGCCCGGACTGCTGCCTCGGTTCATCGTGCGAACCCACGAGATGAGCGAAGAGCATCCCGGCTGGCGTTGGCGTTCCGGCGTGGTACTGGAATGGGCCGGATGCCGGGCGCTGGTCCGGCTCAACCGCACCGAACGCCGCACCGAGGTGGCGGTCATCGATGGCACGGCGGACGACCGACAGAGTCTGTTTGACCTGATCCGCGCGCATCTGACGGTCCTGCACGGCAAGGTCCGCGTGGTGGAAGAAGTGGAAATGGAAGATCACCGGGATTCCTGGGTGCGGGCGGGAAAGCTGCGGTTGCTCGAAGAGAAGGGGACGAAGGAAGTCGAAGAGGAAACCAAAGACGGCGAGTTGGCCACGGTGATGGTGACGGAGACGCTGGACGGCATCGAAAGTCCGCAAGCCCGCGCCGCCGACCGGGAATCCGCACCGCCCCGGATGCGGCTATTTGTCAGCTATGCCCATGACGACGAGAAAAAGATCCGGCCGCTGTCGAAGCACCTGACGATCCTCGGCGAGCGCGGCTACATTCAGACCTGGCAGGACACCCAATTGGTGGCTGGCGAGGAATGGAAGGACCGCATCCTGGAGGAATTGGCAAGGGCGGACATCGTGCTGTTGTTCCACTCGATCAACAGCTGTGCTTCAACTTTCATTCAGCAGACCGAGGCACCGGAAGCGGTGAAGCGCGCGCAGGCCGGGGATAATTCCTGCACACTGATCGTCGTTCCGCTCGACCGAAAGGACTGGGACAAGAACGTCCCGCTGGAGCAGGAATTGAAGAAGTTCCAGACCGCCACATGGAACGCCAAACCGGTGCTGGAGTATTCTCCCCAGCGTAAAGGCTGGCAGGAGGTCGAGCATTCGATCCGTAAGGCGGTGGAACTGCGCCGAAAAGGAATGCTTGGAAGTTAGGAGCGGATTTCGAAATTGTTGGCAGTAGAATGCCGCTGAAGTCGTTTGCGATTCAGGCCTGGAGGTGTTGTCTTGAATTGCTACAAGGGCGACACAAAGGGAGTTGATCGTTATGGAATGGGCGAAAGCCCCGGCAACCTCACGCGAATTCGCAGCAGCCGAAAGCTCGAAGAGGCGTTGCAGGTGCGGCTGGATTTTGGCCTACTGCCTCGCTGTGGTAGGGGCAGAGCGTGAGATGGTTGTAGCGATTCGGCGTCGCCAGGCTTGTCTGGACCAACTCGACAGCCAGTGATTCCACGTCGGCCTCATCCACTGCATCATGTACTACAATGAAAGATCTGAGCATTTTGGTTCCGTCGATTATGAGGAGAGTGCAAGTGATGAATGCGGCAGCACCAGTTCAAGTCGTCCTGTGTAGCGAGGACGGCGAGCCCATCGGGATGGCCGATCGGATGGAAGCGCATACCGCGCCTGGAATGCTGCATCAGGCGTTCTCGGTGTTCGTTTTCAGAAGCCAGGGTCGTGAGTTGCTGATCCAGCAGCGGAGCGCGGACAAACCGCTGTTCGCCGCCCGCTGGGCGAACACATGTTGCAGTCACCCGCGTCGTCCGGCACAGGATTTGGCGGAAGTGGCAGCGGAACGTCTGCACGAAGAGTTCGGTTTTCGGGTGCCACTTCAGATTGCCGGCAGCTTCGTGTACATCGCGGAGGAAGCTGATCACGGTGTGGAGCATGAACACGACACGGTCTTGACCGGACACGCCACCAGCGAAATCGAACCGCGGCCGAACCCGAACGAGATCATAGATTGGAAATGGATCGAGACCAGCGAATTGATGGCCGACATGCAGCGACGACCGGAGACATATGCACCGTGGCTCAAACCGGCCCTGGAGATCGCTGTTCGGTCCTTTTGACTTGTCAATAAGTGGTATCAATTCCGATGAGGAGTCTGATCCTCAGGCCGTCCGCTGGCGAATTGGAAGACAAACTTCCAGTGCAGGCCCAGTCCAGCGAGCACGGCCACATGCCACAACTCGTGGGCACCGATGATACCGGGGATTGGCGTTGGCCAATTCAGGTCGAGGATAAACACGCCAGCCGTGTAAGACAGGCCGCCCAACAATACGGGCCGGACGAACGAGAATCCGTATCTCCTCCATAACCGCACGAACGAGACGATTCCACCCCAGCCCATCAGTAAGAAGATGCTCGTCGCAAATCCAGTTGCAAGGCCATCCGGGTACATCGTCCTCAGCAGGATTCCCGTCGCCGCCGCTGACCAGATCAACAACAGAGGTGCCCAGCGGTCGAAACCGCGAAACAAGATTGTATGTACCGGTGTCACAGTTCCGGCAATCAGCACAAACACGCCCGCCACGTCAAGCTGCCGCATCAGGTCACGGGTGGCACCGTGCTCCAGCAGATGATAGATGCCGCTCATCGAAAGCAGGAAGACAGACGAAAGAACCAGAATTGCGAGGCTCACCGTGCGACTGATACTTCCTCGCCCGCGCCGCACAAGAAAATAACCCAGCACCGCAAAGACAGGCGCTGCCGCGAGATGAGTGAAGCAACTGAATGGCTCCCGGAAGCCGGGGATAGGATACGCTTCAATGTTTTGCATATGGTGAACTCAAGCAATCAACTGTCACATTTGCTCAGCGGAAGGCGCCGCAGAGTTGCGAGACACCCTCCCAGCAACGCCATCGCTTGTGGCACTACGTTTCGCGTTGGTACTGGATTTCTTCCCCGCGAATGTCATCGATCACTTTGCCGTTGGCAAAGACGGTTTGGCCCATGACCCATGTCCGGACCGGCCAGCCGATGAGCGTTTCGCCGTGCCAGGGAGTCCAGCCACATTTGGTCAGCTGGTCTTCGTTTCGGACGGTCTGACGTTTGTTGAGGTCTACGAGAACAAGGTCTGCGTCGTAGCCTTCACGGATATGCCCCTTGTTCCTGATGTTCCAGACCCTGGCAGGCGCGGCGGTGGTCCAGGACACGACCTGCGAAAGAGTACAACGTCCAAGGTTGACCTGATTGAGCAACAGCGCCAGATAGTTTTCTACGGCGGGCAGTCCGCTGGGGGATTTCGGATACGGCTGGCGTTTTTCTTCCAGAGTATGCGGGGCGTGATCCGTAGCAACAACTTCCAGCGTGCCATCCAGCAGACCTTGCCAGACAGCGGCGTTGTCGGCGGCCGTCTTGATCGATGGATTCATCTGAATCAGCGTTCCCAGCCGTGGGTAGTCATGGATGTTGAAAAACAGATGATGCGGGCACGCTTCGGCGGTGATCAGATCACTGGTACTTCGCAGAAATTCGACTTCATCGGCTGTCGAAACGTGCAGCACATGAAAACGGTGCCGATGCCGCTCCGCCAGTTCCACGGCGCGTTTTGTGGCAATCAGCGCGGCTTTGTGATCGCGGATAAGGCTGTGATCTGAGACGTCCCGACCTCCTTCGAGTCGCGCGGCGTTTGCTTTGACGGTGGCTTCGTCTTCGCAATGAGCACAAACCGGCAAAGAAGTTTCGGCGAAGATCCGCTCAAGTGCCGCCTGCTCATCAACGAGCAAATCGCCCGTACTGGAACCGATGAAAATCTTGATGCCCGGCGTTCGCGTGGCCGCTTTCAGGACATCCAGATTCGCCGGAGTTGCCCCGATGTAGAATCCAAAATTGACGTGACACTTCTGTGCGGCAAGCGTCAGTTTGTCGTCCAGTGCCTGCAGCGTCGTCGTCGTTGGCTTTGTATTCGGCATTTCAAGGAATGACGTGACTCCACCCTTCGCACAGGCGCGGGTGGCGTGATGCAGATCTTCCTTGTGCGTCAGTCCCGGTTCACGAAAATGCACCTGATCATCAATCAGCCCAGGCAGCAGGTGGAGCCCATTCGCATCCACGACTTCATCAGCTCGCGAGGAAACCGGAGCGCCGATGGATGCGATGCAGTTGCCATCAATCAGGACGTTAAGTTTTTCAACCGCATCGGGCAGAACCACGGTCGCGTTGCGAATGAGCGTTTTCATGGGGCCGTTAACCCTTCAACTGCTGCTGAGCCCAGTCGCTCAGGGCTTGCTGCACGTCCTTCATGGCCTTGTCACCGGCAATCCGAGCCGCGTTCAAATCGCCGTTAACGATGTCTGACTGACAGAAGAAGTAGAATTTAATTTTCGGTTCCGTGCCGGACGGACGTCCGGCGATTTGAATGCGAACGGGCTGCGACGCGTCGGACTTGTAGATCAGCATGTCGCCACGCGGCTGCGTGATTTCGCCGATCTGGCTGCCCGACGGGACTGCAATGACGCGGCCAGTTTTGTAGTCGAGGGCTTCCGCGAAACGCACCGGGCCGAACTGCGCTGGTGGAGCATCTCGCAGTGTCTGCATCAGGCCGTCGATTTTTGCCTTGCCGGTAGGCCCTTCGCAATAAATCGACTTCTGGCCTTCGCAATGGTAACCACAATCACGGTGCAACTGGTCAAGCTGATCGAGCAGTGACTTGCCTTCGGCCTTGAGTTCTTCGGCGAGTTCCAGGATGTACAGGGCTGCGACACTGGCATCTTTATCGCGACAGTACGAACCAGCCAGGAAGCCAATCGATTCCTCCGTCCCGAACACAAAGTGATCGGTGCCCTGTTCTTCCATTGTTTGGGCGATGTATTTGAAACCGACCATCAGTTCAGAGAAGCATCGCGCCCCGTGATGTTCGGCCACGGCCTTCGTCAGCGGCGTCGTGACCAGCGTTTCGACGACGTAGTCCTGAGGAGAAAATCGTCCGGACGCTTTGCGTTTTCGAAACAGGAAATCGGTGATCAATGCGCCGACCTGGTTGCCGCTGAGAGGCGTGAAACCTCCCGCCGGATTTCGAACCATGACGCCGAGTCGATCGGCGTCCGGATCGGACGCGAGGATTAGTTCTGCGGGATGTCCTGTCGCTTTGATCCAATCGATGACCGGCGAAAACACTTCAGTGTTTTCGGGGTTCGGCAGATGATTGGGTACGTTCGGGAAATTGCCATCCGCCGCGCGATGTGGTTCAAAGATCGCGACGTTGTGGAAGCCCGCAGCCTTGATCACGGCATACACGGAGGTCTCGCCTACTCCGTGAAGTGGAGTAAACACAGCGCTCAGGGAACGGCCGGGCGATTCGGACAGTTTCAGAACCTCAGCCACGTAGTCATGATCAATGTCTGAACCAATAATCTGAATCCGACCGTCCCCAACTGCAGTCGCAAAATCCACGGTCGGGATGACGTCGGCTCGTTCAACCTCTTTGACAATCCCTTTGTCGTGAGGCGGAATCACCTGGGCACCATTGTTCCAATAAGCTTTGAAGCCATTGTCCGCGGGCGGATTGTGAGACGCTGAGATTACAACGCCAATGTTGCAGTTGAGTTTCCGCACTGCATAAGACAATTCCGGCGTCGAACGATGTCCATCGAAGAGGTAAACCTTCAAGCCATGGGCGGCCAGCGTGCAGGCCGTGATTCTGGCGAAGTGCGGAGAGTTGTTTCTCGTATCATGAGCGATGACGGCGGAACCTCCCGAGGTGGCGCCTGTTGATCGCAGGTAGACCGCCATCCCATGAGCGGATTCGGCAATGGTTCGATCGTTGATCGTCGCTGGGCCCATTTCTCCCATTGGACCGCGTCGACCGCCCGTTCCAAACGGAATGGCCGTCCAGAACATCGAATCCAGCTTTTGCCACTCGCCAGCGTTGACGAGTTCAACGATTCGTGGGCGATACTGAGAGAAGCACTCGCGGGTCAGCCATGAACGTAGGTTCACTGGGGAATCCGCCGTCAGTAGTCCGTTTTTAGCCGCCTGATCAACCAATGCCAGCACATCATCACTCATAGTTTTCAGTTCCTGATGGATCGTCACAAGCCATTTGCAGATCGTCTCCAAGGCAGAATGCTCTCAGGGCAGGCGGTGTTCAGCCAGTCTGAAGGGGCTGAAAGCCTTGGTTGGGAACAAGGTTTCCCGCAAAAAGAAGTCGCGAAAACCATCTCGGTCGCCAATCTGGCATTTGACAACGCACATGTCATCGAGCAACATAACGTCGCAAAGTTTGTCCGACAGGAGAAAGCTGGACGAATTTTGCTCCGATCAGCCGAGATGCATTGGCGCGGTAAGCTCCGCGAGACAAGCATTCGGAACCTCCCGAACCGGTTTGTGCTGGGCAAAGGAACGCCACACGTCCGGCTGAAAATTCCCATCCAGTATTTCTCGCATCCGCGAGTCTCGTCTTCTCATTGATTTCAACCGTTGTCATCCGTCCACTCAGATTCTTCCAGGCCTGCGAACATTCCGATCGTCGGCATTGTCGGAGGTATCGGCGCTGGAAAAAGTTCTGTCGTTCAAGAAGTTAGGGGCGTTCAGTTGTGCGTGATCGATGCGGATCGCATCGGGCACGACCTGTTAACACAGGATGATATTCTTCAAACAATTGTTGAGGTCTTTGGAAGCGAGGTTCTCGACAACACCGGACAAATCGACCGAGAGCAACTGGCTCAGAAAATTTTTGGTGTCGCCACTGAACAGACGAAGAACAGAATGCAGCTCAATGAGATTCTGCATCCGGAGATACGCAAAAAAGTCCTGCAAACGATTCAACAGGTTCCGCATGACGTGGATGCCATCATTCTTGACGCGGCACTGCTGCTGGAAGCAGGCTGGGCAGCTGAATGTGATTCAATAATTTTTATTGATACGCCCGTCGAGTTACGACAGCAGCGAGTTGGGGCAACTCGGGGATGGTCGCCAGAGGAACTTCGGCGACGTGAATCGTCTCAGTGGAGCGTTGCTCGTAAACGCGAACATGCTGGGCATATTGTGGACAACTCCGGATCACCAGCCGCTGCGGCTGAGCAGATGCGGAAAATCCTGACTCAGATTATTCAACAAAAAACCGCCAACAATCCGCTTTGAATTCTTGCTCGACCGGATCGCACCAGTTTCCGATCGATCAACATTACCTGTCTCTTTTCGCTGGTGTAACTCTCCCTCAATCCTGTCTGGAGGCCCGACGCGGCCATGTCAACACGAAGCACTCGCCCTGATGAATCTCGTCCTGGTGGATCTCCGCGGCTTCTTCGCCGATCCGATGTTCGTCACGAATCCGACGGCATTGAGAAACCGGTTGAGGAAACGTTTGCGCCACCCGAAGGCACCGAAGTCAACATCGCTGAATTGCAGCGAATGTCGATGAAGGAACTCATCGGAATCGCTGAAAAGGAACAGCTGACCGAATACCACGGGATGAAGAAACAGGATCTGATTTTCAAGATCCTGAAGGAGCGGACGCGACTCAACGGACTCATGTTCGGCGAGGGCACGCTGGAGATTCTGCCAGACGGTTTCGGTTTCCTCCGCAGCCCGGACTACCATTATCTTCCGTGTCCGGATGACATCTACGTCAGCCCCAGTCAAATCCGGCGCTTTGGACTTCGCACTGGAGCCACCGTCGCTGGGCAGATTCGGCCGCCCAAGGAAAACGAGCGTTATTTCGCATTGTTGCGAGTCGAAGCGATCAACGGTGAAGACCCGAATGAATTGACCAACAAGGTCTTCTTCGATGATTTGACACCACTGCATCCGGAGCGACGACTGCGACTGGCGGACAACGCCGAGTTTCTCAGCACGCGCATCGTTGATCTGATCGCGCCGATTGGACTTGGCCAGCGGGGACTAATTGTGTCGCCACCGCGCGCCGGCAAGACGATCCTCCTGCAGCAATTGGCGAAGGCAACGCAGCAGAATCATCCCGATGCCTACGTCATTGTCCTGCTGATTGATGAGCGTCCGGAAGAAGTGACGGACATGGAACGCAAGCTCAAAGGGGCCAACTGCGAGGTTGTCAGCAGCACGTTCGACGAACCGACATCGCGACATATCCAGGTGTCGGAGATGGTGATCGAAAAGGCCAAGCGGATGGTCGAATACGGCCACGACGTCATCATCTTCCTCGACAGTATTACGCGACTGGCGCGCGCCTGGAACACGGAGATACCAAACTCCGGCAAGACATTGTCCGGCGGTGTGGATGCCAACGCCCTGCAACATCCAAAACGTTTTTTCGGAGCGGCCCGCTGTGTGGAAGAAGGCGGCAGTCTGACCATCATTGCGACGGCTCTTGTCGATACCGGCAGCCGAATGGATGAAGTCATCTTTGAGGAGTTCAAAGGCACCGGGAATACGGAACTGCACCTCGATCGTCGCATGGTCGAAAAACGCATCTGGCCGGCAATCGACGTGAATCGTTCGGGAACTCGTCGCGAAGAATTGCTCCTGAACGAAGAGGAATTGAAACTCGTCTGGGTTCTACGGCGAGTCCTGAACGATATGAGTCCAGTTGAAGCAATTGAGCTGCTGATCAATCGCCTGAAACGCACAAAGTCGAACGAGGAATTTCTGCTGTCAATGAATCTTGGTTAGGATGCACAATCTGCTCCTTGCTCCGAGGCTCCAGCCTCGGAGCAAACTGCCCGGAGGCTCCTGCCTCCTGTGTCGATCCGGGAGGCAGGAGCCTCCTAGGCGGTGCGTTCCAGGGCTGGAGCCCTGGAACGAGGTCATAAACTATTTACTATTCCCAATTCACTATTCTCCATCTCTCCCATGCCTACTGAACTACACGGACAACTCAACGCCGCCGATGCCTCATTCGCCATCGTCGTGTCGCGCTTCAATGATCTGATCACGAAGCGCTTGCTTGAAGGAGCGATCGACACGATCGTGCGACACGGTGGCAGTGCCGATAAAATCACGATCGCCTGGGTTCCAGGCTCATTTGAGATTCCGCTCGCCGCGTCCAAACTCGCCAAGTCCAACAAGTACAGCGCTGTGATCTGTCTGGGAGCCGTGATTCAGGGATCAACCACACATCATGAATACATCAACAGCCAGGTTGCCGCCGGGATCATGAGCATCACGCGTGAAACCGGAATCCCTGTCACATTCGGCGTCATCACCTGTGAATCCATGGAGCAGGCGCTGGATCGAGCTGGTGGCAAAGTTGGCAACAAGGGGCATGAAGCGACTCTGGCGGCGATTGAAATGGTGAGTTTGTTAAAGTTGATCTAATCCGATGGTCGCAAGCAATGTGTCGCTGAACAGATTCTGGCATGTGTAAGCCGTTTGACCCGAGCCAGCGGCGAGGCCGTTTTGCCTTGCAGCCTCGCCGTTGGCTCAGGTTAAACGATGGCAGTTACGATCTACTACTTTTTTTCTTAACCTGAATTCCATCACTTATGGCCGGACGTTCTGACGCTCGTCGTTTTGTACTGCAGATGCTCTATCTGGTTGACCAGAATCCTGACGCGGATCTGGACCGCGTGCAGATCGAACTCCGCAAGGAATTCACTGACCCGCCGCTCCGAGAATTTGCCTGGTCGCTGCTCTCTGGCGTCATTGCGGCGAGAGAGGAACTGGACGAAGTCATCTGCCGTACGGCGACGAACTGGCGTCTCGACCGCATGGCTCCCACAGATCGCAACGTGCTGCGGCTTGGTTTATTTGAAATGACAAAGCTCGGGACCCCCGCAGCCGTCGTTATCGACGAGTCGATCGAGATCGCTCGCGAATTCGGCACTGAGCATTCGAGCAGTTTTGTCAACGGGATTCTGGATAAGTTGATTCCGGTCGCTGTCCCCGCAGCGGCGGAGATCGAATGACGAGGTACTTTCAAAGGCACTGTTTTTCATGTCCCTTCTCCCCCTGGCAAGGGGGAGAAGGTGGCCGATAGGCCGGATGAGGGGGCTGGCCTGGAGTGAATATTTTGAACCAGAAAACAATTGATTCTTCCCCCTCACCCTAACCCTCTCCCCCGTGGAAAACGTGTCAAGGTGAGAAATCAATTGCGGGGGAGAGGGGACAATCGCA
>Ga0154020_10001663_pt1 | contig 27310 bp, 21 predicted proteins | sample Klosneuvirus_201_FD_109709 | JGI IMG/M metagenome (GOLD analysis project Ga0154020, IMG submission 109709) | Active sludge microbial communities from wastewater, Klosterneuburg, Austria - Klosneuvirus_20160825_MG | ecosystem: Engineered > WWTP > Aerobic digester > Activated sludge | place...
CGGGGCTATTCCAGCAGTCTTGGTTGCCTTTACGCAGTCGCCAACCAAGGCGCTTATTATTGCACTTGGATTTTTAATAATACAGCAATTTCAAGGTAATGTTATTGGCCCACAGATTATGAAGCGTGCGCTCGGCTTGCCGCCAATTGTGGTTTTCGTTGCGGTACTTATCGGCGGTAAGTTACTTGGTTTTGTTGGGGTTCTGCTTGCGGCACCAGTAGCAGCTGCAATTGCAGAGATTATTGAGGACGTCGTAACCGATAATCCAAGGCTCGGTAAGTCAAAACCCTCGCAGAGCTAAGCTGATTTTGTTACAATAGCTAGGTTATGGATATTACATTCTCAAACCCAGATAGTTTTAAGGTTGTTACTAAGCAACTTAGTATCGGCCTCGGACAACATGTAAAGTCTAAGGTTGATCTTCGTCTTCTCAATCAAGAATCGCCTTCATCTCACGATGAGGAGGTAGTATTTGGTGGACCTGGTGAATACGAAGTAAAGGGCTGCATGGTGACCGGTGTAAGTTCTGAGGGTAAAGATGCTACGATCAACACCGCCTATCAGGTGACTGTTGATGATTTGCGTCTTGGTTACCTTGGTGATCTGGCGAAGCCGCTGACTGATCAGCAGTTAGAGCAGCTTGGTGCCATTGATGTATTGATCATCTCTCTTGAGAACATGAAGATCGATGAGATCGCGAAACAAATTAGCACTATAGAGCCTTCGATTGTTATCCCGATGTCATTTGATGAAAAATCACTCGCAGAGCTTGCCAAAGATATGGGCGCAAAGGTAGAGCCGGTCGAAAAACTCAAAGTCACAAAAAAAGAACTGCCGCAAGATATTACTTTGACAGTTCTTCAGTAGAAGAGCGCTAGATTACGCGCTAGCTTCTTTTGGTGCAGCAGTAGCTGCTTCCTGGGCGCGGTATTTTTTGAGTGTTCGAATAGTCGAAGCAGCTAGCTTTAGTCGTACTGCTTGGCCGTCGATTATAAGAGTCTTCGTTTGTAGGTTAGGTTTCCACACTTTCTTTGTGTGACGCATCGAGTGGCTTACATTTGAGCCGTACTGCTTGCCTTTACCTGTGAGATCGCATTTGTGAGACATAATTACTCTTCAATTTGAAGTGATATAACTGGAATATGATAGCATTTTATACGCTTCAATGCAACCATTTGACTGGTGAAGCGGCCATACATAAGCTACAATATGCCTATGGCAAATCTTAACCTTTTTAGCATCGTTGCATACATCGTTATTGTGGGAATTGTGATCACGATTCATGAGTTCTCTCATGCGTGGGCAGGTCATGCACTTGGTGATGTGACCGCGAAGCGGGAAGGGCGTCTGACACTCAATCCATTGGCGCACATCGATCCATTCCTTACTCTTTTGCTGCCAATCATACTTATTCTGGTCGGATCCCCAATTGTTTTTGGTGCTGCTAAGCCGGTGCCATTCAATCCGTATGCGGTTAAGTATGGTAAATTTGGTGCTGCAATGGTGGCATTTGCGGGCCCGCTTAGTAACTTTCTGATGGCGGCATTTGTAGGAGTGTATTTGCGCTTCTTCAGCCTCGGAACAGCGGCGAATTCGATATTGGTCGGCTTTGTTCTGATTAACCTCGGCTTTTTTGTATTTAACATGATTCCGATACCGCCACTCGATGGCTCAAGACTACTCTATGCTATTGCTCCTGATGGCCTTGCCGATCTGATGGATCGCTTCGAGACAACTGGACTTATCGGAGTGTTTTTCGTCTTCTTTTTATTCTTTAGCTTCTTGCAGCCAGTGCTTAGTGGCATTATCAATGCACTCGCAACACTCCTGTTGGGCCGTGGTGTACTATAGTTTGCTATGGTAAAATAACCATGAGCTCTACCGCACTCGCAAATTAACAGCTACAACTTTTCTGCTTACATATTACATCGGGACTCCTAGATTGCTACTGGTCGATACACGATCTGTATGCTGCGGACACCCACCTGGCTATTTGTCAGGAAGAGTTGTAGCCGAGCGGTGCCTGGTGGAGCGCGCTTATTCTCTATCTTATATAACTAAAAAACATCCTATATGGATGTTTTTTAGTTATAGTCGGTAGTATCGTTTGAGTTTAGTCTCATCATCGAGCTTGTGCGCCACAATGATCTTTACGAGACCCTTGAGGCCAAGGTGGTCACTTAGGTCCGTGATGAATCGACGGGGGTCGTAGGGAAGTATCCAGAGCCCTTTTGTATAATTATAGAAATTTTGGTTTTTGAGGTGGGTAATAAGACTATTGCGGGCAACCTTCTTGCTTTCGGGGATATCAAAGGTGACGATATACCACGATCTATCCCAGCGAGCGTGCCGTGTGACACCAGATTTGACGATAAGATAGGTCTGGAGGTGCTTCCTGCCTTTGACGGAGAGCTTATAGATCTTCTCGCCGTCGATGTGGCCGACCGAGACAAAGCCCTGGCGTGCGAGTAGTGACATAGTGTCGATTATTCGTCGTTTGGTCGCTGATTCACTCCGCGTTTGGAAAATCGAACGCAAACTTTTATCGACCGTCAGTTCGCTGAGCGAGGTCACGCTTTTTCGAGATATAACTTCTAATAGTTCGAGAGATTTAACAGTTTTAAACATACATAAGTATTATGTCAAAGCATTACTACTATGTAAATACTGTACATTTATTTTGTGTGGCAAAACAGATAAAATACGAGTTAAGACAGGGTGTGGCGCAGTTGGTAGCGCGTACGGCTGGGGGCCGTGAGGTCGCAGGTTCAAGTCCTGTCACCCTGACCAGTTTAAGAACTATGATGATTGATACCAGATGTAGTACACTAGAACAAATGGGTGAGCTTACAGAAAAATGTGCGGTATTTGGGATATACGCGGCGGATTCAGACGTCGCGCGTTTGTCTTATTATGGGCTTTCGGCTTTACAGCACCGTGGCCAAGAGAGCTCAGGCATCGTGACGACCGATGGCGATCAATTTTACTCCCATATTCGACCGGGCTTAGTAGCTCAGGCGTATAACGATGCGGCGATCGCCAAGCTCAAAGGCTTTGCGGCGATTGGACACAATCGCTATTCTACATCTGGAGCGGCACACGATGCCCATGGTCAGCCAGTGCTGCGTAGTGATGACGTGATCGCATTGGCTCACAATGGCAATATTCCTTCGACTACCCGACTTCATGATTTTCTCTTGGAGCGAAAAGTTCTCAAGCGCGGCAGCAATGACACCGAGATGATGACTGATGCGATCCGTTACTGGCGATATCATGGCAAAACGACCGTCGAGGCATTGCTCGAAGTGTGGGATCTGTTAACCGGAGCATTTTCTTGCGTCATCCTATCTCGAGATAGTCTTATCGCGTTTCGTGACGAGTATGGCATTCGACCACTCTCGATTGGGCGACTTGCAAATGGTGGCTATGTCGTCGCTTCTGAGACCTGCGCCTTTGACATTATTGGTGCAAAATTCGAACGTGATGTCCTTCCGGGTGAGATTATTGAGATTGAGAAGGGGAAGCTGCGCTCTACTCAGGCACGACCCAGCCAAGAAAAGCTTGAAGTTTTTGAGTATATTTACTTTGCCCGACCTGATAGCATGCTGCAGGGTCAGCGAGTTAATGAAGTTCGACGACGACTTGGTCGTATTCTGGCACAGGAAGCACCAGTGAACGCCGATGTGGTGATCCCGGTGCCCGATTCGTCGATTCCCGCGGCGATTGGATACTCGGAAGCATCCGGTATTGAGTACGACAACGGTTTGATTAAAAATCGCTACATACACCGGACCTTTATTAGTCCTGGCCAGGAACTGCGAGAACGTGCTGTTCAGATGAAACTCAATCCACTTCCTGAAGTTGTGGAGGGTCGAAGTGTCGTACTGGTTGATGATTCGATCGTGCGAGGTACGACCACCAAGCAGATCGTTGCCATGGTGCGCGAGGCTGGTGCATCAGAAGTCCACGTCCGAGTGAGTTCACCACCGGTACTCTATCCTGACTTTTATGGCATAAATACTCCTGATCAGAGCAAATTGATCGCAGCTCGTCTGTCGAGTGCCACTGCGATCGCACAGGAGATCGGTGCTGATAGTCTTGGCTATATGTCGGTTGAGGGTATGCTTGCGGCAATTGAGCGCCCAGCTGAATCGCTTTGTCTGGCCTGTTTTGATGGTAAGTACCCAATAGATCTGCACGAACGCCGTGAGATCGTACAAAAAGTCGTATTTGAACGTACTCCCCAAAAAGAATTACCCCTCTCGAGCTAAATCCTCATGCTTGCCCTTATCTGATTTCGGGCGTACGATTGAGGCGAAAATCGTGGGGATTTTTTATGGGATGGAAAATTAAACTTTGTATCGTTTGCCTAGTGCTATTTGGCTATTTTAACTATGTCAGTACCAACATACCGCGTGCGCTGGCAGGTATTGAACAGCTACGAACCTTATACGCAGCAGGTATTGACCAAGCAGATACTATTGCAGCGCAGACTGATCTTCGTTAGCTATTTTTTGGTGATCGTAATTTGGGCGTAAGCTTGATGGTGACTTTTGTACCATTGCCCTTGGACGATTCGATGTCGATTGTACCGCCGAGCTTCTCAATGATAACTTTATCGAGGTAGAGACTCAATCCAAGACCTTCGTAGTTGAAGCGCAGGGCAGATTCTGCTCGTGAGAAGGGTTTGAAAAGTTGTGTGAGCTTATTCTTTGCAATGCCGGTGCCATTATCGACCACAACGAGACTTACTTTACCTTTATTTACTTCTGAAGCGATTCGAATTAGCCCATCTTCTTTGGGTGAGAACTTGATAGCGTTGTCGATCAGGGAACTGACAACGAGTTCGAGCATCTGGCGGTCTTGGTGGACGTGGAGAGATTTGGGAATATCGAGTTCGAGCTTGATTTTCTTGGTAGCAAGCTGTGGTTTGTACTGACTAACGACATTTTCAATCGCTCGCCGGAGGCTAAAGTCGCTGATGTCGCCACGATGTTGGTCTTGTTCGATCTCTGTGAGTAATTGTAAGCGGCCTAGGATGCTTTGTAAGCGAGCATAGCCGTCTTTGACTGCCTTGGCGTTTGGAGCGGCTGCAAGGCCCGGTAGATTGCGTCTGAGACCAGCTACCTCGGCCTTGAGTTCACCAACCGAACCGCTCAGGAAGTGGAGGCGAGCTTGAGCCATGACCATCTCGTTATCAAGTGCATTTTGTGCGACGGCGAGGCTGTGCTTGGCTTTTTGGTGGTGACGGTAGGTCGAGAAGAGGGCTTGCATGAGAAGTCCAAAGGCGAGGATCTGGGTGAAGATGTTGATAATCGAGATATCGATCACACCTGCACTGTTAAAGATCCAGTTGGTAGCTGCAGTCATAGTAGCGACCAGGATGACTGGCGCCATGACGGCAAACGATTTGTATGGCTGGATGGTGAGTGGGATCTTGGTCTCATCTGGTTTGGCATTTGATGTCTGAGAGGTACTTGTAAGGAGGCTTTTTACTTTTTGGCCTACTGACGTAAGGGTCTTTTGAAGGCTGTCAGTCATGCTCTTTGGTGCGCGCTGGAGTGTGGCGATCAGGTCAACTCCACCCTGCATCATGCTAATTGGTGTATTGAGGTAGTGGGAAATGAGGCTAACGAAGTTGTTGCGTTCATCTTCGAGGCTCTTGCGTCGCGCCATGATGTGCTTGATCTCATGGGCTTTTTCGAGCTCATCACGAGTCTGTACTAGGAGACTAAGGATCATGACGATAAGGACGAGTAATAATAGGTAGGGGAAGGCGAGGGCAACCTTGGTCGGTACGAGGCTGACACTGGTCTTGAGCGCACCAAATGCGTTGCCAAGGAAGCCGGCGTTGGTTTTGCTCGATTGATCACTTGATTTGTTCTGTAACCCAATCAGGGGTGCTAGGTTAGGGAGGTTGAGATTTGGACTAAAGTTAAATGATGGCATTGTGAACGGTTTGATGACGGTGAGGTTAAAACTAGGAATCTTGAACTGTGGAAGCATGGAGTATGACGTCGTACCTGGCGCACCGGCCGCTCCGCCGTAGATAGTGACCGACCGAGTCGCCTCAAAGGTATGTAGTGGGGTAGCCGCGATCCAATTTGATCCAACGTTCTCAGTGAAACCTCCGGTTTGAATAGGGTATTTACTGCCAGCCAAAAGTCCAGTAGGGTTTTGAATAACGTCGACATTACCCCAGCCTCCATTGTTAAAGTTCGTGACAAATAGCTTGCCTCCGGCAAGCGCGCCAGCATTTTTTGTGGCAGCCATTCCAAAGCCCCAGTCGCGAATCTGAACTTGACCGACTGGCTGGAAGGTCGCGGTGTCGACTATAGATACAAAATTTAGGTATTGTCCAGGGTTAGTCTCGACCCTTACTCGAGAGATTCCATATTGTCTTGCAGAGTCCGTAAGGGCGCCTGTGAATACCACTGGAGTTCCTTGAGTGTCGGACGTGTATGTACCAGTAGCCTGACCGGAATTGTTGAGGTAAGTCGTGACAGGATTGATGGTTGCCGTGGCCGTAAATGGAAGGGCGGCAAGCTTATTATCCTGGAAGTAGATTACCTGCATCGTGGGCCTACCAACATCGACTTGAGTTGTGGATAGGTCATTCGTATTTATAATATTTACAAAGTCACTACCTGGGTTTGGCAGGAAAACTTTACTGCCGTCGTCGCTTATCGTGCCAATTTTAAATGGAAGTTCCTGACTAACATCACCAAGGTTAGGTTCGGTTTTTTCGGCAGTAGTTTGCATACTTTGTAGGTCTATTTTGTATATTTTCTTAATACCACTTTGAGTCTGGCCAGTAAGGTAAGCGTAACTACCCTGCTTATCGATATTGATAGAGCTCAATTGGGTATTCGCCAATTCGTATTTTCTTTCAAATGAATTCGTCAAAAGATCAATTTCGTAAATAACTGATGTATAGTCAAAACCATTTTGGAAATTGATTTTAGCACCGAAGGCGTAGCCTTTTGTGCCATCCGGATTTATTTCAACTGACCCGAAGAAGTAATGATCGCCTGGCGCATTGCTCGGTGCAGGTGGCTTAATGGTACCGACCACCAGGTCAGTAGCGGTATTAATGATCGATATATCGCCGGTCATTACATTTGCAACGTAGGCATACTCTCGGGCCGCTTGCTTGATCGATGCTTTAAAACTATGCGCACCAGAAGTAAGATTAGTAGCCTCAAAGCTCCATTTACCATCACTGCCAACCTGGACATCATATGGGTTTTGTCCATCGATCGAGAGTTGGATGGTTGAGCCAGCCGGGGACGCAGTACCAGTGACCATCTGGGTGCCACCGCCAAGCGAAGATCCATTTGATGGGGAAGTAATGACTACTGATGTACGAGCTGGTTCGGGTGGAGTTGCCTCTATACGCAAGCTATATTCTTTGGTGCGACTATTGAGGCCGTCACTAGCTGCGAGAGTAAAGGTAAAAACACCGGCTTGGGTTGGAATACCTGCGAAGTTGCCATTTTGCTGACCCTCTTGGTAGAACGAAATTCCTGGCGGGAGGTTGCCAGAAACAACCGACCAGGCGACATTGCCTAGGAATCCCGTTGCTGCTACTTGGGTATTTGTGTTCTGGTTATACTCGACGTTTATTCGACCCTTCTGAAGAGTTGGGGTAGAAATTGTTGCATTTGGGTTTACACCAGAATCAATGTTAATCGTAAATTCTCGATCAATACTACCAGTTCGATCGGTAGAGCGGGCAGTAAAGACGGACACGCCTGAAGATGTCGGAGTGCCGCTAATCTCACCGGTATCTGAGTTGAGATTTAGTCCGCTTGGTAGGGTTCCGTTCGTAATACTGAATGTTCGAGGCAATTCACCGCCTGTTGCGACCAAGATTTGTGAATATGCAGTACTAAAGGTGCCATCCGCAAGAGAGTTCGTCTCCCAACTTTGAGGCGTTGAATTCATATTCATACAGAACTCTTTTTGGGTACTGTTATAGTTGTCATTGGCAGCGAGGGTGAAGCATACTCCCTGGAGAGGTTGGTTTTGGTCGATCGTGCCAGATAGATTTATGATTTCATTTGAGACTTGATTGAGCGACAGTCCTAATGGAAGATCACCTGACAACAAGCCAATTGTTGTAGCACCAAAGTTGTGCTGGACGCGAATGTCGTAGTTGTAGGCTTGGCCGATGACACCCGACTGGATAGGGCTCTGTGTTTGGAATTCAATACCATTGTCGACGACTAAGTTGAAGTTCTTTGTAGAGCTGGTGATACCGTCTGATATCTCGGCGGAGATATTGTACGTGCCGACAGTAGTTGGTATACCGGTAAAGCAGGGGTAGCTAGTGCCGTCATAGCACATGATGAGCGACATACCGTCAGGAAGCGAGCCATTCGTTACATTCACGCTCATTGGCCCGAGTGCATACTGGGTAGGAGCAGCGACGTAATATGGACCAACGTTTTTACTGAATTGGAAATTACCGTCGCCGGTAAATATGACCGGCTGATTAACCGAGAAGGTTATTGTTGTGGATTCTACAGCGGTAACATTATTTGATAGGGCGATCGTAGCTCCGGTAATCGATGTATACTCAAGACCTTGAATACCGATGAACAGGTCGTTCACGGTGTCGAACTGGGCATAGACGACGCCGGGTAGGCTATTGACTGGGGCAGCATAAGCCATAAAAGCACGTTTGCCGTCTTGCGAGAAGACGAGGTCATGTCGCGGGTTGGCTGGCGCAGCATCAAGTAATTTAATTGACGTTGGTGTTGCAGCCCCAACATCGAAGATTTCCATTTTGGCACCGCCACCGATATAGAGCTTTGTAGCCTGTGGGTTGAGCGACATGAGGTTACGGGTAACTTCATTTTCGCCAATGCCATCTCGAATAATAGGATTGGTTGCGGTTGAAGTAGCCGTGTTGTTAACAACATCGTATTTTACTACCCAGTAGCCATTCGCAAGAAAGATGAAATTCCCATCTGGGCTGACGCGTACTGCACTATTACTAACGGCACCGTGCCCATCATTGAGATCATAGGTTGCGATCGTGCTACCGTCACTGGAGTTGTAGACGCGTACATTACCGTTGCCGTCGCCACAGTAAATCTTTGAGCCATCACTATTGATGTCATAGGTGTTGGTGGCACAGTCGAAGTCTTGGTTAAATGACGACTCGATACTGAGGTTGGCAGGATTGATACGGAAGAATTCTTTGGTATCACGGTTATATGCAATGATTCTGGAATCGTCGATACTGAGCTTGAATGATGCGAGTCCAGGGCCACCGATCTCAACCTGGTTTACTTCCTGTCCAGCCTGCGCATTGCCACCAATCTTTCGGATGCGACCGTAGTCATAGGGACTATCGCCATTAGTGTAATAGTATTGTTGTGTATGATCAGATACAAATATATTTCCAGCATTGGGGCTGGCATAGATCGTGTTAGTAATAGGATTGGAGTTATCAGTAGCGTCAAGGACACGTACCTGGGCGGCGGTAGGGGATGCCAACCAGAGTTGATTCCCGTTCGGCTGCATGTAAGGGTAGCTAGTATAGGTGTTGTCCAGCTGAACTGTTTGAGTAATAACGTTGTTCATAGGGTCATAGACCTCGACCTGCGCAGTGGCGATATTTGGTGGATTGGCTTGCGATGTAACGTAGATCTTGTCGGCAACCCCATTGTCATGTATCTGCATGCCAGTAAAAGTTGTCCCGTAGGTGATGGTCGGGGAGTAGCTAATGACACCCATGTTTCCAATACTTACTTTCGTGATCCTTTTGTCGCCAGCACAGTATATGTAAAGGTCATCACCGTATTGAGATATGGAATATGGACCTTGCCCTATACTCGGAACACTGAGTACGTAGTTGAGATCGGTATCGTATATATCTAAGTTGCCAGTATTGGCATTTGGTATAGCAATCTTTTGTCCATACCAGCTTATTGGGAATACGCTCTTGTCATCGGGGCTTGTATTGTTCCAGATATTACCAGATATACCAACTTGAGAAAGAATAACATTGTCTGATGGACGGTAAGTATAGACGCTTGATGTCGTTGCGACCATGAGCAGGTCGTAGCTGATTTCCTGTACTTGCTTGATCGAACTATCCCAATTGCCTCGCCAGTCATGACCGTGCTGTTCAAGTGTTCCGACACACACATAAGAACCACCGCCACAGATATTGTAGTACGTGCTATTGTCGCTACTGAGAGTCATTTTGCCGGTGGCCATGTCTATAGGAAAACTAGAGGCATAAGACTGTATGTTTGTTGTATCAATTACATCGATATTTTGATTATCACCTGTTGGAATATAGAGTTTGTTTCGTGATTGTGAATAAACGATGTCTTGAGCCTGGCCCGAAAGGGTGACGGTATTAAGGATTTCTTTGCTATTTGTATCGATGACATTCACTTTTTGCGATACATTGTCAGCTACATAGGCTCGGGTATTGTCAGCGTTAAAAACCGTCTTGAACGGAGATGTCATTTTAGCGGGGTTGCTATTAATTCCACTTAGAATTGGGTTATTAATATCGGTTTTAACGAAGTTGGTATGTGAGAGCTGGGATCCAAATGCCGCTGAACCATCAGTGATAGAAGCCTGGACTGAATGAGAAGCGTTACTAAGGTTCTGTGCTTGGTATGACCAATTACCATTGTTATTAGCCTGCACACGCGCTACATATGTATCGTCTATGCGAATATTGATGAATTTATTTGGTGTTGCGGTACCTGCAATCAGCGGGTTGGCAGATGTAAGGCTCTCACCTTGTGATGGGGAGGTGATGACTACTTCATTGTCAGCCTTAGCGCGAAGATTGCTAACAATCATGAAGAAGTTACTAAGTACTATTAGACAACAGAGAAATATACGCCATGAAAAGCGTTTTTTAGTCGTTTCTGAATCTGGGAGAGGCATTGTGTTTTGCATCCGTCCGCACATCTATAAAATATGTATTCATTGTATAGCTAAAACCCTTATGCTGGCAAGGTTAAAATAAGATTTCATAAAACAAAGTTGGTTCGCTATAATGATAGTCATGCAAGACAGCATATTTACTCAGATTATCAAACGAGAGCTACCAGGAGAGATACTCTTCGAAGACGAATTCTTGTTCGTCATACTCACGATCATGCCGCACCATCCAGGTCACAGCCTTGTTATACCTAAGAAACAGGTAGACAAGCTCTATGAACTTGATGTGCAGGTGTATCAACGAGTTATGGATGTCGCTCAGAAGCTTGCAAATATGCTTGATGAGCTCTATTCGCCTAAGCGGGTCGGTATGTCTGTCGAGGGACTGGCTGTGCCGCATGCTCATGTACATCTGATACCGATCAACAATATTGGCGATATGGACCACGATCGAGCACGACCAGCGACGCCTGATGAGCTAAAAAAAGAGGGCGATAAGATCAGGGAAGCAATACGTAAAGGAGAGAAACTATAGCATGGGAATTTTTGTAATCATTTTACTTTCAGTCGTTCAGGGAATAGCTGAATTCTTACCGATCTCATCATCGGCGCATTTACTGCTCGTACCGTGGCTATTTTCACTACAATCTCCGGGCTTAAGCTTCGATGCAGCCATTCATATTGGTACTGCGATCGCACTTTTAATTTTTTTCTATAAAGATTTCTTAAATCTCATCAAAGAAAAAAGCCCTTTAGTTAAGTATATTGTAATTTCTACAATACCTGGTGCTGTTATCGGGTTTATTGGAGATAAATGGATCGAAACAAACCTCCATGACAGCAGCTATGCACCCTTAATTGTTGGCATAGGGATGATCGCATTTAGCGGCGTGTTGTATTATTCGGACAAGCTAGCCGCTAAGACGCAAACACTTAGTAAGCTATCATTTAAGCAATCGCTGTTTATCGGTTTTTCGCAAGCAATTGCGTTGATTCCTGGGGTATCCCGATCGGGTATTACGATCAGTGCAGGATTGTGGAATGGACTCAAGCGTGAAGATGCTGCACGATTTAGCTTTTTGCTAGCAACACCAATCAGCCTCGGCGCAGGTCTCTACAAATTTTATGGTCTGGTAAAAAATCCAAGCCCAAATCTATCAATATTTGATGTCATACTCGGTATCGTGCTATCCGCAATAGTAGGCATTATTGCGATCAAGTGGCTCTTACAATATTTGGCGAAACACGATATGAAGCTATTCGTGTGGTATCGGCTTGGTTTAGGGGTAGTCGTCATACTGGCTTGGCTTTTTCTGCGCAAGTAGACTAAATTTGATGATATTATGGACAGCATGACAGCTCACGAGAAGATAAAAATATACTGCGATGGTGGATCAAGGGGCAATCCGGGCCCTGCAGCTTCAGGCGTTGTCTTTTTATCAATGAATGACGAAGTTTTGGCATCATTTCATGAGTATTTGGGCGTTACGACGAATAATCAGGCGGAGTATCGAGCGGTAGTCTTGGCACTTCGGAAGATGAAGGAAATGGGCTATCAGGCTGCTGATTTTTATCTTGATAGTGAACTCGTCGTCCGACAACTTACTGGACGCTATAAGGTGAAAAATCCGGATCTCCGCCCAATATACGAGCACATCATAGCCGAAACTACTGCAATGGACGTATCTTTTACCCATGTACTTCGAGCACTCAATAAACTCGCTGATGAACAGGTCAATATTTGCCTCGATAACCTCGACAAAAACGCCCAAAAGTAGTATAGTAACATCACTAATAAGTAAGTGGGCAGCCGCTAAAGCTTTGCTTTAGAGGAAAGTCCGAACAGCATAGAGTAGGATGGTTGCTAACGGCAACCGAGGGTAACCTTAGGGAAAGTGCCACAGAGACTATACCGCCGACCTCGGTCGGTAAGGGTGAAAAGAGTGCGGTAAGAGCGCACAGTGCCTTGCGGTGACGCAGGGCAGTGGTAAACCCCATCTGCTGCAAGACTATGGGCCTTTCTGCGCAAGTAGAGGAGTTACTCGCTTCATGTAGGTAAGTCGCACGATCAAAGCCTCTTAAGGGTGCTGACGTGGTCGTAAGATCAAGATAGATGGCTGCCGTCTCGCAAGAGATACAGAATTCGGCTTATAGCTTACTTATTAGTTGCATGATAGTCAGGGCTCAAACCTGACTACTTTGCGTTATAATAGGATGCATATATGAAAAAACGCAGCGAATTAATCTTTAGTCTCATTCAAGTTCCACTTGATTACGCCATGATGGTGCTCGGTTTTGTGGTGGCCTATTTTGTGCGTATTGGTGAGTCGAAACCTTTGGCATTCCCAATCGGCGGCCGTGCTTACCTGGACTTGATGCTTATTGTGCTGCCCATCTGGGTGCTGATCTTTGCCATGGTGGGGCTGTATAACCTCGATAGTAATCGTGGTCGGCTGCGCGAAGCTGCTCGAGTTGGTGCTGCTTGTATGGCAGGTACCATGGTGCTTATTATGTTGGATTTTTTCAATATAGATCCAGTTTTTCCTTCAAAAAGCATCCCAATATTCGGACTCGTTTTCGCGTTTATTTTTGTACTTATTGCTCGGCTGATTGTACTTGGTATACAAAACTTTCTTCATGCCTACGGAATAGGGGTGCAGCGCGTATTGATTGTTGGGCATAGTGAGGTTGGGTTGAAATTACTCAGTACACATTCTAAGTATTCAGGTGTGCGATTTGTGAACAGCGCGAAAGGCTTCGAGATGCCAAAGACGCTTGATCAGCTCGTGAATCTGAAAGAAAAACTTCCATTTGATTCGGTAATTCAGGTTGTTGATACGAAGCTATCAATGGGGCAAGACGAGATTATACAGTGGTGCCACCAAAATCATGTCGGCTATAGTTACGTACCAGGTGTATCTGGAGTTTTTCGTTCAAACATTAAGACAGGATTGTTTTTTGGAGTGCCAACTATTCAATTACCGCAGACTCCGCTTGATGGCTGGGGGAGAATATTCAAGCGAATTGTTGACTTTTTTGCATCATTATTCGCACTTGTTATCTTGTCGCCATTGTTCTTACTTATTGCGATAGTGATAAAGATAGTTGACCCAGGTCCAGTATTTTTCTCACACGAACGCCTTTCACGTACTGGTAAAAAAATGAAAGTATATAAGTTCCGTAGTATGCGCTGGAAATATTGTGACGGCGGACCGAATGGTGGCAAATCAGCACTCGAACTTATTGAGGAATTTGGTAAAAAGGAGCTTGTTGAAGAGTTCAAACGAGACCAGAAGCTAAAAGAAGATCCTCGGGTGAGTTCGGTTGGGAAGTTTTTACGACGCTCAAGTCTTGATGAGATACCACAGTTTCTTAATGTACTGAAAGGTGATTTGAGTCTTGTAGGGCCACGACCGATCGTCGAAAAAGAGTTGAGTCGCTACGGTAAGCGAGCGGGAGCTTTTCTAGCTATTCGACCAGGACTAACGGGACTTTGGCAGGTTTCGGGACGCAATGACGTTAGCTATGAGGACCGAGTGAAGCTCGATATATTCTACGTCGAAAACTGGAGCCTAGGCTTGGATATCTCTATTATCCTCAAGACAATCGTGGTATTGATGCGGGGTGGCAGTGGCTACTGAGCCTAAAGTCGCAATTGTACATGATTGGCTAACCAATCTCGGGGGTGCTGAACGGGTCGTTGTGACTATGAAAAAAGCATTTCCTCAAGCCGATATCTATACGAGCGTGTACCAGCCAGGTTCAGTTCCGGGTTTGTCGGGTCCTGTACAGACAAGTTTTTTACAGAATTGGCCGCTCGCAAAGCGTAAACATCAGCTCTATCCGACTCTACGGCCACTTGCATTCGAAAGTTTTGATTTTTCTGATTATGACATAGTAATCACAAGTGCCAGCGCTGAAGCAAAGGGTATTATCACGCCGACCGAGACCTTGCATGTGAGCTATATCCATACTCCAGCCAGGTATTACTGGAGCCATTACGATGAGTATCTTCGTAGCCCGGGTTTTGGTGCACTCAATCCACTCATTCGCCTGTTACTCCCGCGTTTTGTTGGAACTCGGCGAAAATGGGACTATGCTGCTGCCCAACGTGCTGATATTGTGCTCGCAAATTCCCAGGAAGTACAAAAACGTATTAAAAAATACTACAAACGAGACAGTATAGTCTTGAATCCACCAGTCGATGAGTCGCGCTTTAAGGTAGATAAGAGCGAATCCGGGGACTATTTCTTAGTCGTGTCGCGACTTATACCATACAAGCGTGTAGATCTCGCTGTAAGGGCATGTACGGAGCTTGGTGAGCAGCTAATAGTAGTAGGAACCGGGCCTGAGCTTAAATCGTTACAAAAGATGGCCGGTCCAACAGTGAAGTTCGTTGGGGCACTCGACGATGTAGCGACGACTAAGTACTACTTGGGCTGCAAGGCCTTTATCTTTACGGCCGAAGAAGATTTTGGAATTACGCCCGTTGAGGCAATGGCAGCAGGCAAGCCGGTGATCAGTCTTGGCAGGGCGGGTGCAGCGGAGACAGTAGTTAACGGTAAGACTGGTGTGTATTTTGAAAAGCAAACTGTTTTGGCAGTTGTCGGCGCTATACAGGCATTCACGGAAATGACTTTTAGTTCAGAACACATAAAAAAACATGCAGAAAATTACTCCGAAGACAAATTTATAAGCAGACTTCAGGATATTATTAATTCGGCACTCAATGAAAAAAAGAAGTAGCCATAATTCCTTAAAAATTAACAAAAAAACGCTACCGATTACTGTATTAATTTTTAGTGTATACCTGGTTGTAGTGATGATATCATCGGCAATCAATAGTGGTGTAAAAAATACAGCAGTAGGTAATTATTTTGAAGTGTATAATCATCTCTTTGCGAACAAACAGCCGCAAAAAACGCTCATATTATTTCAGAACAATGCCGAGATGCGCTACGGCGGCGGTTTTATTGGCTCTGTCGGACTACTAAACTCAGGTAAGGATGGGTACAAACTAGATCCGATTCGTAGCGTGTATTATTTTGATCATCGAATTGATGATCGGGCATCATTAACGCCAGTACCACCTGAATTTATTGGTTTTATCGAGCGAATGCACGTTCGCGATAGTGGGATCTATCTTAACTGGAAAGATAGTGCTGAGCTAGCGGCGTATTATTACGAAGCAGAATCTGGCGTTAAGGTTGATAATGTCATAGCAATTACCCCGACGACTTTTAAGAAACTGCTTGCAATAACTGGCCCAATTGAACTCAAGGAATACAATATGACCGTTACTGAGGATAATTTCCTTACAGAGGTACAGCTAGAAGTTGAGAGTGGAACTGACAAACAGGAGAAAAAAGACCCAAAAACAATCCTCGGTACACTGGGCAATCAAGTGATCCAGAAAATTCTCGATCGAAAACTTAATGATTTGGGAGAATTCCTACCTGTTTTACGAGATATGGCAGAGCAGAAGCAGATTGTAGCCTATAGCCGAGATGCGGATTTTCAGAAAATATTAAATCAGATTCGGGTCACAGGGGAAATCGGTGATTATTCAGGTAATAGTCTGCTAGTCGGCGAAGGGAATACCGGGGCGAATAAGAGTAGTCCATTCATCAAACAGACGATATCTCAGCATCTGAACATAGATCCATTGGGTAAGGCGACGGTCGATGTCTCGATAGTTCGAGAGCACACTTCTGATTACCAATACTTATATTATGACCCAACGGACAAAGGGGATCGCTGGTTGGTCGCAGAGAATATTAATCGAGCAAAAATCTTGATCCCACCTGGGAGTAAACTAATAAACACTTCGTTAACATCAGATCAGCTGAGGGTTGAGCAACATGATGATCGATTGAGCTTAAATTATCTTGTGGTTACCTATCCAAAGCAGTCAACTACCATATCCTTTAGCTATGAATTACCATTCCAGTATCAGATGGGCGATCGTTTGGGCGTTGATACGCTGTTTGAGAAGCAGGTCGGAGGCTTTGATCAGAGCATCAAGTATTCTGTAACGCTACCCTCGACGTACAAGCTGTTGCTTGTCTCCGAAGACAAAATCAAGCAGGATAATAGTGATAGTTCATCGACATACTCGATGGAATTTACACAATCAAAAAACCAGATGGTGAGTCTGGTTTTTGAGAAGTAATCTGTTTTGCTGTTATTGAGCAGCTTTTACGACTTCAGCGAAAGCTTTGGGCTGTGATACAGCGAGTTCAGCAAGGATTTTACGGTTGAGCTTTACTTCGTTCTTGCTCATTCCGGCGATAAAACTCGAGTAACTCACGCCATTTTCCTTACATGCAGCGTTGATACGAGTAATCCAGAGAGAACGCATGTCGCGTTTTTTGTTGCGACGATCGCGGTACTGGTAGGAAAGTGCCTTGAGGACAGCTTCATTCGCTTTTCTAAACGAAGCACGGCGAATGTGTGACATTCCTTTTGTCGCTTGAAGTATTTTTTTGTGACGTCGTCGGGCGCTAACGCCTCTTTTTACTCGCATGTTACTTGATTCCTAATAGTTTCTTAATATTCTTACCGTCACCCTTGGCATTTTCATGCTCGAGAGTGAAACCACGCTTACGTGATGCAGACTTTATTGAAAGCTTATGGGCACGGCTAGCTCGGCGGTGTAGGATCTTGCCTGAGGCAGTGATCTTTACTCGCTTGGACATTGATTTATTTGTCTTCAGTTTTGGCATCTTTGCTCCTACTCAATACGATTGACATTTCGCGACCCGATAAGCTTGGTGCCTGTTCGAGCACAGCAAGTTCTTCGAGTGACTTGTAAAAATTATCTAGTACTTGCTTAGCAAGTTCCGGGTGAGTGATCTCTCTTCCACGAAAACGAAGGTTAACTTTTACCTTATTTCCTTGATTGAGAAACTTCTCAGCCGATTTGAGCTTAACATTGATGTCGTGATCATCAATCTTGAGGCCAAGTCGTATTTGCTTAACCTCAATGCTCTTTTGCCTTTTGCGACTTTTTTGGGCCAACTTACCTTGTTCATACTGGAATTTGCCCCAGTCAAGGAGTTTTGCGACCGGTGGGTCTGCAGATGGAGAAACTTCAGCTAGGTCAAAACCACGTTCTTGCGCAATCGACAGAGCGTCAGAAAGTTTGACGATGCCGAGCTGTTTCCCTTCCTCGTCGAGTAGACGAACTTGGGATGCTGATATCTCGTGATTAAGCCGAAACCGTTTTTTAATTGTTTTTCTCCAAAAAGCTCCTGGCTATGATACCATTTTGAAGCTGATAGATCAATACTTAAGTTGGCTATGTTTTCCGACAACCAATCTTATGAGCTTATCGCTTGTAGAAATAGTGCACGGGGTGGCAATTTTATCATTTGTGCTAGCAAATAATTCGTGGGTTGAGTTGCTTATTTCAATCGTTTCGGCGTAGAGCCGCACAACAAGCTCTGAAGAGTTACTGCTACTCATTGATGTGCTTGAAAGTGCCGGAATAAGAGATTTTTTAGAAAGCATTTTTCCGCTTTGGGCGCCTTTTTGCGAAAATACTTCCAGCAGAAAATTGTGATTTATACCTGAACTATCATTTCCAAGGTAATGAACAAGAATTTGGTTCGCATCGGTTTTTATTTTGAGGTTTTTGTTCAGCTCAATTACGATCGGATTGGATGATGATTCCTTCGTCACGAGGTTTTCTTTAAATATGATGTAGCCGTGAGGTCGTTTGGCGAGCTTATAGTCGGCCAACTTTCTTCCAATGAGATTTTGGGCGGCAACTTTCCAGTTTGGTATATCGAGTGACTGTGCGGCGAACGTGCCGCGTACGAGAGGGATGTAGCCTACTGCCGGATCTTTGCCGCTTTCAAGGACGCCGTTGATGCAGGCCAGGAGAGATCGATCGTCGCCAATTGCTACGATAGTTTTAAAATCGCGATTGGCAGCCCGACTACTCAGCTCTGTAATCTGTTGAGGGGAGTGGCCGTGCTCAAACTCGCCTGAAATGTCATGCTGTTTTAGCCAGCTTATTATTTGCTGCTCAACGCGGCTACTTAGCTTCGCCTCCATACTTTGATCGAATATATAGTAGAACATCGCGGCTAGACCTTTGTTTCGAGAGTTGCGTTTACGACCGCACCAGGACGAATTTCAATCTGTCGAGATTTGAGTGAACCGTCAACTATAGCACTGGTGCCTATAGATACCTGCTCTTTCGCAGTGACTTCGCCTGATGTTTTACCTTCAATTATGATTGATCGAGCGTTAATTGTAGCTTTGATTAGCGCGTTAGTGCCTACTTCTATGAGTCCATTTGTTGTAATATTACCAACAAATTCACAGTCAAGGAATATGTCGTCATCTGTAGAGAGGGTTCCTTCAACAGATGTGCCGCCCGCAAGATGCGAACTAAATGAACTTACAAGATGGGAATGATTGGTTTTACTGAACAATTTCATACTTTAGGTAACGGTAATTTTTGAGTAGTTGCCTTCGTGAGTGCCAATGCTTCTTCGTCAGATAGATGGTGAGTACTCTTGCCACTGATTATTTCCTTGGCGTACATTCGTGTGCCCGTGCGTGCATGGATGCTAGAAAGCACAAAGCCAGTTTCAGAACTGTCGATCAAGGCCAAGCAGAAACTCTGGTCGCCACCGGTATCATCAAAGGGGTTAAATCGTACAAACCCAACACGCGTTAGGGAAAGTGCTGTCGTTTTATGGAGTTGGGCGCTAAATCCGGCCAGGGCATCGAGTTTGCGATTGACGTCTTTGACTTCAGAAGAATAACTCTTAAGCAGCTGCTCAATAGTCTTGGACTCGCCACCTTTTAGGAAGGAGGAGTACTTATTTCGCAGCTCATTCAGCTGCCAAAACGTAAAAGCTAGTCCAGCGGCTAGTATAACTGTCGCAATAACTAAAAATGTCTCCACACAATTGGCCTCTTATCTACTAAATTATATCATGCTGCTATCAAAAGCAGACTAGTAAAGTTATGACCAAGTCGCTACAATATAGTTAATATGGCAAAGAAGAAGAAAAGTCAGAAAAAGAAGTTTCGCAATCAAGCTCAGGCTACTCCCAAGAAAACAGCTGTTGCTACTCAGCAAGGCGGAGCAGATGTTCAGTCTTTAAAAAAAGATTCTGACAAGCCTGCAGTAACTTCTAAGAAGTCTACGCCTGAACTCAGTGGTGAGTTTGCATACGTTAAAGGGGAAGTGAAGCATGCGCTTTTTATTGTAGCGGGAATTATTGTCGTCTACATCGTGCTTTGGTACGTTTTTACATATACTTCAGTCGGACCCGCTACTACCAAGTTATTTAAGATTTAGTTCTAGCGTCTGACAAAAAATTGCATAGCTTCAGTACCATGTTCCATTTGTATATACTTGGAATCATCAAGGTCTGCAATAGTGCGGCTTACCTTTAGTAGTTTATGGTAACTTCTAGCAGTAAGGTTGAGTCGTTCTGCCATAGTTTTCATTTTTTCAGCGACGTCAGCCGGGAGTCCGAGTAGTTTTTCCTGTTTTGGTAATTTTAGTCCCGCATTTGTAGCTGTTTGTCCATAGCGCATTCTTTGTATTGAGCGTGCATTTAGTATTGTTTTTGCAATATCGATAGAACAGACAGAGCTAGCTGCATTGCCACTCAATGTTTTTGGTGTCACGCGATCCACTTCGACGTGCAAATCTATACGATCCATGACTGGTCCCGATATACGTTGTGAATATCGCAACAATTGTGATGAGCTACAGAGACAATCTCTCGAAGGATCGCCAAAATATCCGCACGGACATGGGTTCTGTGCGGCCACCAACATGAAACTTGCCGGGAATGTTTCGTGCTGAGCAGCACGGCTTACAGTGACAGTGCGATTTTCAAGAGGCTGTCTCAGCGATTCTATAGTTGATCGTGGAAATTCGGCGATTTCATCAAGGAACAGCACGCCATGATGGGCGAGACTGATCTCTCCCGGTTTTGGATATGTACCTCCTCCGACGAGCGAGACCTGACTAGCAGTGTGATGCGGTGATCGAAATGGTCTTCGATAAAGAAGCGAGCGAGTATCGAAGCCAGCTAGACTGTGGATTTTGATGATGTCAGCTATCTCGTTAGTATTGGGCGGCGGCAGAATACCCGTTATTGCCTGCGCAAGCATAGACTTACCGCTTCCTGGCGGACCGGTCATTAGAATGTTGTGTCCGCCTGCGGCAGCAATCTGGAGTGCGCGCTTGGCGAGCGCTTGGCCCCGGATATCAGATATATCTATATGATTATTTTCGTCGTTTGTATTTGCGATACTAGGTCTTGCGCTAAGCGGGTTTAGTGTCTTTTCGCCAATCAGGTGTAGGTATAGATCTTTTAGATTTGCTGCAGCAATAATGGTAACGCCTGATAGCTCACTGATCACAGGAGGGCAATCAGGTCCTACATATAAAGTTGAAAATCCATGCTTGCGCGCATCGATCGCTACAGCTAGTAGGTCTGGAGTTGAACGAATCGTACCATCTAGCCCAAGTTCTCCATAAAAAAGTGACGATCGATCAAGCTGTTTGATCTGTCCGCTTGCGAGTAGTATCGCGATTGCTACCGATAGGTCTAGACCCGTGGTGCGCTTGGGTAGGTCAGCAGGGGCTAAGTTGATGGTAATGCGCTTAACAGGAAGCTCGAGGTTTGAGTTTTTCATAGCGCTTCGAATTCGCTCTCTAGCTTCGTCGACCATTTTTTGGGCCATTCCAACAATGATTATGCCGGGCAGACCATTTGATGTGTCGATCTCTATCATGATTTTGTGACTAGTATAACCAAAATGGGTAATTGTAGATGTTGTTGCGTACATGCTGTCCTCCATACAGATCATAACCAAACAAGTAGCGAACATGCAAGCGTAACCAAAATATACGAAAAAAGTTCTAATACGTTGTAAAAAATACTATAAAAACATGTGATTTTATAACACAAAATATATCGCGATAAAAAACTGCATCATAATCTGGAATTTTACTTGCAAGCATTACCTTTTTGCCTGTAAAATGAACTCAATCACAGAACGCTAATTGAGACAAAATGTCAGATAGTAAAACAGAACAATACCTGCTCAAGCAGTTCAGACTCACTCGTATCTTTGCGATCGTTGTGATCGTGCTTGTGAGTCTGTCTTCTGTTATCTCGATCATCTTACTTACTATCAGTCTCACAAAGGCCGATAAGCCGAGTGCCGACTATGTTATCGGCCAGTATGACGCTCAGGATAAGCAGGACTTCACTCGAGCAAATCGTAATAATACTCCAGCTCCAAATGCGGCTGGTCTCGATCGTGCTCAGTCGGTCGCTCAAGATAATACACGACATCGACTCTATGTGGCTGACACAAACAATCATCGTGTACTCGTCTATAATCTCACTAATCAAAATGAACTGATTGATCGCACGGCTGACTATGTGCTTGGTCAAGCGACTATGAATGATAACATTCGCCACGATGAGGCGGGGCTTTCAGCGAACACGTTGTATAAGCCATTGAGCCTTGCGGTTAGTCAATCCACGGGTGAGCTCTTCGTGCTAGACGGTATGTTTGATTCGTGGATAAGACGCGTACTTGTGTTTGATACGACTAACCTTGCAAATAATATGATGGCGTCTCATGTTATCGGTCAACCGACCTTCAACACGGTTGACTATAATGTAGGGGCCAACAAAGGCCTTGCTAATTCAACGACCCTGACGCTGGATGACACAAATCGCTTTCTCTATGTAAATAGTAATTGGGGCAGTAATCAGTGGCACATTCTTAGTTTTAACGTGTCGACTGTGTCAGATAATATGGCGGCGACGACTGGGTTTGGTAGGGTGTTTCTCGATGCTGACCTAAATATCGACCAGAATGCCTCTGGCACGATGAACGATAAGTTTGGGGAAATATCAGGCATAGCAGTGGACGCTATTCATAATCGACTCTATGTGGCGGATAAAATCTGGAACCGCGTACTTGTATATGATGCTGCCTCCACTCGTACTTTCGGTGATGGTACCAACCAGGCGATAGCAGTTCTTGGCCAGCCAAATTTTGATGATCTATCAACCGAAGATCCCAGCGAAGCAGCTGCAAACAATTTTACACCAGGAGGAATCGCAGTTGATCCAGTCGCAAATAGATTGTATGTCGGGGATACTCACAGCTGGTGTACCCAGGTAGATCCAGATAACGCCTCGAATTGTTTGACGTTTACCAAGGATGCCAACCGAGTACTTATCTTTGATGCTTCGAATATTTCCAATAACATGAATGCTGCTAATGTACTTGGCCAGCCAGATTTTACGACAGTTGGCGGCGGTTCTACTAAAAAACAGGCAGGGAAGTTCACGGGATTATATGTGACGGCTGATCAAAAAATGTATTCTGTTCATGTAGACGTAAGTCGTGTAATGAAGTTCAATGTAGCGACGCCGCAAAACAATCAAGATGCCTATGACATAATTGGCCAGACGAAGGGCAACGGCGAACCAAACTGGGCTGGTACTTCACGTAACAATCAAGCGACTAATGCCAAGGGAGTCGATCGTGTGTCCGGCCAGATAGTGGACTCAGTACGTCACCGCATGATTATTGCTGATGCGGGCAACAACCGTATCCTTATCCGAAATCTTGACCAGAATAACCAGCCTATAGCGAGTTCGGCGGATGTCGTAATTGGTCAGCCTGATATGTATACAAACAAATCGGCTGCTGAAGTTGGCTTGGCATTACAGGCAGTGCCAACTGAGTCAGATCTTGAGGGCTACATCGGCGCTAATAAATTTGCGAGCCTTTCATTCCCGAGCGGAGTATTTGGAGATAACCCTTTTGGGGATGGTGCGCCAGAGCTAGCCACGAATGCCATCTACGGACTACTCAGCGCTTCAAACCCTATCGCGTTTGATGAGACACGCAATCGATTGTTCGTTGCTGACATGCTCGGTGGTTGCATCATGGTGTTTGATCTCAATAACCCGACGAATGGGATGAATGCGAGCTATGTCATTGGTAAACCAAGTTTTAATGCAGCGCCGACATTATTCTCTGCCATAGAAGGAGTTATTACGAATGGTAATATTTCTACTGCACTAAACCAACAAAACATGCTCATCCCGATGGCAATCACGGTTGATACTGCGACCAATCGTCTGTTCGTGGCAGACGCGGTGGGCGCTCGTGTTACGGTCTACGATCTGAATAATATTGCCAATGGTATGCCGGCGAGTTATGTACTCGGGCAGGCGGACTTTAATACATCGAGCTTTGGGCTCGTTGGTATGCTCACAGGTGGCACCCCTACCTTGCCGCAGCCGACAGCGACCAACTTCCTCCTGCCAAACAGCATGGCATTTGATCCGGTACAGCAGAGGCTCTTTGTCGGTGATATCGCCTACGGTCGTATCTTGTCCTTTGATGCATCACAACTATCCAACAATAAGGCAGCTTCAAATGTAATCGGTGCAAAATCGATGACTGAATCCAATGGATTGATAGCACTTGCTTTTGGGGCGATAGCTGGCCAAAGTGATCCGACTGCGCTGATTCAGGCAGTCTTAAACGACCCCAATACGGCTCTGCTCACTCCGATGGGTATGGCATTTGATCCGGCATCACAAGGCTTGATGATAGCTGATCCGATGCTTGGGAGGGTGAATATATATGACACCAATACGATCGATAACGGAGAGCCGGTATGGGGCGTATTAAACCAAGCTGAGAGCGGTATTACCGGCTTCTTTGCCCTAATACTATTTGGTGATTCCTCACAATTATTAACTTCGCGTAATAATGTCGTGGTGCCAAACTCGATGTACTATGATGCTTCGACAAAGACTATGGTCGTCAGCGACCTGGGCGCTCAGCGTATCATGGGCTTTAGTAACGTGAAGATGCCTCCGCCACCGACGATCAATCGCCCGCTTGTCATTACGAGTCCGACTTCTGGATCGAGCATTACCTCGAACCTCACCGTACAGGGAACGGGTAATGGTGGTACGGAGATTGATCTTATCGTCGACAATAAGGGTCCTATAAAGGTGCGTATTGCAAACAATGGTACCTGGAGTACACCAGTTCAGGGTCTTTCGGCAGGATCGCATACATTTAAAGCGGTGTATCGAAAGCCAGAAAGAGAATTCTTACTCCTAACCGCCTATACGACTCAAAGTAATTTCCTCCTCCCGCTCTTTGGAGAATATGGATTCCTAGCACTTATCTTCCAGCAAAAACCTCGGGCGGCCAGCATTGATGTACGCACCGGTGAGACTGAGGCGATATATGACATTAGTAAGAGTGAGCCGACCTTTAATGGTCCAATCACGCTCAATCGTGCGAGTACACGTGGCTATAGCGTCAGCAACTCGTTTAGTAATCTATTTGGATTGCTCCTGGGCTCCGAAGCTCAGAATCAGGCTCTTCCAGAACAGATAGTCTCGTTTATTAACAAACTGAGCTCAGATGTATCTATCATCGACACTGACAACAAGAAGGTAACCGGCTCCATTAAGATCGATCCGGCAAATTATGGTATTGGTGAGTTTGTTGCGCCAACACCTGCCCCATCGGTATCGGCAACTTCGAGTCCCGACCCAACGCCAACACCAAGCGATTCGCCGTCACCAACACCTCAGGCTCCAACTAAAGGCAATAGTGTATTCGGCGTACTTGGTATTGGTATGGGGCCAACAGATGACAAAGCCTATGCCTACGTCGTCACACTTACTCCAGGTCAGAATGACTTTGTACTGAAGACCTATTTGCAGCCACTCGACCTGGTGCGCAACACCGCAAGTGGTGCGCCAATCCAGATTGGGCAAGACTATACAGCAAATAGCGCGATTGATGCGGGCAGCTATTTCTTTGCAACCATGTTCTTCGGTGTACAGATCAAGGCACAGCCGAATAGCAATCGAGTCTGGGTCAAGGATGGCGGCGGTATATATGTTCTTAACTCTGCAAATGACACATTGGTCGCCAACCCACTGCCGCTCGGAGTTGATCTCAATCAGCAAGACTTTATGTTCTTTGGCCTCAGTGATTTTGATTTCTCGCGTGATGGCAAGCATCTCTATGGCTCCTTAGTTGGCGCTTCGTCGATGATCAATATCAATACAGAAACGCTTCAAACTGACAGTAGTCTGCCGATTATGGTGATTAGTAATGATTCGGCCTTCTTGCCGCTGAACATATCTACCAACAAAACAAATGGCAAACTCTACGTATCTGGTATGAAGGTGTCAGGGATTGATGGTTCGATTCTTTCGCCATCGCCGACACCAGATCCAAGCGCAAGTCCAAGTTCTTCACCATCATCATCTCCATCGGAGCAAATCCCTACTTTTGGCTATGCGGTCATGGAAATGGATGAGATTCCGACCAGCTTTAGTTCAGATCAACAAATCGTTGATTATCTTGGTTCGATCAAGGAAGTATTTTATGACACAGAGCGAGGCAATCTGTCGGGCATAGGCGGGGAGAGCGCTGAAAGCGTAAATGCCATACTTACGTTACTGTCGCTGCTAACCTCTGGACACACCAGTATGTCATATGATGATCGACATCTCATCATGCCATATATGCAATATCGACTTGAACCGTTCCTTGGTAGTCAAGATATGATGCTGCCTGTTGGGACCTATGAATACCGCATGCTCAATCTTGAGTCAAAACAGGTCGATCGCACTCTAACGATAAGTGATAATGACGTTACTTTGCCATATATCTTGATTCTCATGGGAACATTTGGGCTTGGGAACAATCGTGGTTCAGATTACGTCGGCTATCTACCGGGTAAGACATTCTCCCACTCGGTGACCGCATCTGTTCCCGGTGGTCCTCAGCCAACATTAACTCCTGTGTGTTGTGATCCATCACCTACCACCACGGTTGAACCTACACCATCAGAATCACCAACCCCAACTCCTTCGGTTTCCTCGGCAAGCCCAGGTACGGGCAGTGGTAATAATGGCTCAGGACCAAACAATACTATTATCGTGACTGGTTCGGTTGCTGATACGCTGGCCAAAGCTGGTTCGTATCTAGGTCAAGTAGGCAATAATATCATTAGTGGCGTGAAGCTCATCCCAGCTCCCGCAGCACTCGGTTTCCCATGGCTCCTCCTGTTCCTTCTGTTATTCCTAGCTATTCGCTTGGTATGGCAAGCACGACGTGAGGTACAGGCGAATCATCGTTTGCGCGAGCTCCTCAAGCGTCGTCAATTGCTCAATGAAGAAGAGACCAACTTCGTATCTCTCGCATCTCATTATCTCAATACGCCAATCACCATCATCCAGGGTGCCATCGATGTACTCTATACAACCAAGAAACTTCCTCAGACTACTGCCAAGAAGTTGCAAGATATGACCAAAGCCATCGCGAGCAAGGC
>Ga0154020_10001664_pt1 | contig 27308 bp, 18 predicted proteins | sample Klosneuvirus_201_FD_109709 | JGI IMG/M metagenome (GOLD analysis project Ga0154020, IMG submission 109709) | Active sludge microbial communities from wastewater, Klosterneuburg, Austria - Klosneuvirus_20160825_MG | ecosystem: Engineered > WWTP > Aerobic digester > Activated sludge | place...
CACTGTATTTTTGTCCGATATTTTCTTTTGAATCAAAACGAACGAAGACAAAATCCCGATACTCGCAAAAGCTAAAACGACAACCCAAATTAATGGAACACGCTTTTCAAATAATAAATGTTTCCTAGTTGACATATCCCCCCCAAATTCAATTTTAAAGGCTGCAAAGATAAGCCCAACCAACACTTGAGTCCAGCAATTGTTAAGTAAAAGGATATTTTAATGGAAATGTTCAATAGAATAGCGGTTCCGTGCTTCTCAAAATGCCTGAAGCCCATATTTGAAGCCACTTTTAGCGTTGTTTTTGCTGAGAAGTGCACCGCTTATTAACAATGGAGCCTTGTTCTATGACAAAACCAAACAAAATGGGAGGTTTTGATCCATAAAGCAATGAGGTTATTAACAATGTCGGTTAATAAGGTCTTGAATTCGATCTTCTTTTATGAAACACTACTGGCCAAAAGGGCGTTAAATTTGCTTAGAAACCAGTCAAATCCGAACCGAATATGTCACTGAGCAAGGAGCAAAAGAAACAATTGGATGAATTAGGAAAGCAATTAAAAAAAATCGAAGAATTAACGGTTGTTGAAAACCTTGATTTAGATGTATTTATCTCTGAATACAAGGAAAGTGGTTTCGCTGTTTATGCCACAGAGAAAGTGAGCATGAACGATAAGGCTGCCGAAAGAAAAGAGGTTTTTAAAAAAGAGGCCAAGAAAAGAGAACTGACGGCTCGGTTAAAATAGCCCCAAGACTCATCACGGATAATATATAGCAGCGACAGGCTTCACCTGTGGCTGTTTTTTTTTGTCCATAGAAATAAAGCTTTTCAATGCCCAAAGACTTTGGATGATTGAAAATTGATAAATTAAAAATAGTGCTACTTTTGCCGCACAATAATAAACACAAATGATGCAGCTGATAGGGCTGATTCCCGCTTTTCCACTAATAGGATTTCTCGTTATATCATTCGGGCAGAAAAGGCTCAGCGGAAACTCCTCAGGAATTTTAGCCTCCCTGACAGTTTTGGCCTCCTTTTTTTGTTCATTGTTTTTGTTCTTCAACTTTAATGGCGAAGCTCAAACCGTTCAGATCTTCAATTGGATTCAATCCGGAAATCTTTCCATTCCATTTTCCTTCCTTGTAGATCAGCTATCTCTACTCATGCTTCTGATCGTTACGGGAGTCGGGTCATTAATACACATATACTCTATAGGTTATATGAAGGGAGACGAAGGCCTCGCCCGCTTTTTCTCCTATCTTAACCTGTTCATTTTCTTTATGCTCTTGCTGGTTTTAGGTTCCAATTACGTGGTACTCTTTGCTGGCTGGGAAGGGGTTGGACTGTGCTCCTATTTGCTAATTGGTTTTTGGTTTAAAAATCAAGAGTTCAACAAGGCAGCAAACAAGGCGTTCATCATGAATAGAATTGGGGACCTTGGGTTTTTGCTTGGAATAATATTAATGTTCGTCACATTTGGCTCGGTTTCATTTGACAAAGTCTTTGATGCCGCCAAGCTTGTTACAGATAATCAACCGGTGATAATTGCCATTACCATGCTCCTGTTTATAGGTGCAATGGGAAAGAGTGCACAGATTCCCCTTTACACCTGGCTGCCCGATGCAATGGCGGGCCCAACTCCGGTTTCTGCTTTGATCCACGCCGCGACGATGGTAACAGCCGGAATCTATATGGTGGTTCGCTCAAATGTTCTTTATTCAATTGCTCCGGCCACACTAAGTTTTATAGCTATCATTGGTACCATCACCGCACTGTTTGCAGCAACAATTGCGATGAAACAAACAGATATTAAAAAAGTACTGGCCTACTCCACCGTAAGTCAATTAGGCTATATGTTTGTCGCCCTTGGCGTTGGTGCATATTCTACGGCCATGTTTCACGTTACAACCCACGCATTCTTTAAAGCCTTGCTTTTCCTTGCCGCAGGCAGCGTGATACACGCTGTCGGTGGAGAACAGGATATCCGAAAAATGGGAGGACTCAAAAAGAAACTGCCAATAACCTTTGCTGTCTTTATGATAGGAACTCTTGCCATCAGCGGAATGCCTCCTTTGGCCGGCTTCTTTTCTAAGGATGAGATTCTTGCGAAAGTGTCTATGCAAAGCCCGGTTCTTTTTTATGTTCTGGCTTTTACCTCTGCTCTCACTGCCTTATATATGTTCAGGCTGCTCTTCCTAACCTTTTTTGGAAGCTTTAGAGGCTCAAAAGATCAGGAGCACCATTTACATGAATCGCCTCCGGTAATGACCTGGCCACTGGTGCTGCTTGCCGCCCTTTCAACCATAGGTGGTTTTATGGGTATGCCGGCTGTATTTTCCGAGCACCATATGTTGAACCATTTCATGGAACCCATCATTTCGTCTCCTGCCGGATTAATGATTAGCGAACCCTCCCATCTTTTCGAATGGCTGTTGATGGGTGTTTCAATTTTATTGTTGGCGATTATCATATTCTGGTCTTATAATCGGTATGTCACCAAAGAAAAAATTCCGACGCTTCACGAATCTGAGATGAGCGCTCTTACAAAGCTATTGTATAACAAATATTATATTGATGAATTATATCAGGCTGTTTTTGTTAGGCCTTTGCAGGCTTTAGGAAGGTTCTTCCAAAAGTTTATTGATAATGCCCTCATTGATGGTGTGATCGGTGGCGTAAACAAAGGGGTGATACTTGGTGGCCAAACCTTCAGGCTAATACAAACAGGCAGCACCGGCTTCTATATTTTCGCAATGGTATTTGGAATCATAGCGATATTGTTGTTTAATCTCCTGCTTTGAATCTGTTAGTTGACAGATCAGCATTCATGCGCCTGCCATTATTTCCATGTAATAAATTTTATATGGATTAATTATTATGATGTTAAGTATACTTTTATTTTTCCCTTTAGTGGCCGCCATTGGTGCGTTGTTTTCCGGAGCCCGTGCAAAGCAAATTGCTCTCGGTGCAACAATCCTGGAATTTGTTTTTTCCATAGGTCTGGCATTGAGTTTCCTGCCCAATGGAGGAACACAGTTTGTGGAAAATTATTGGTGGGTTCAGGGTCTCGGTATTTCATACCATGTTGGAATGGATGGAATAAGTCTCTTGTTGGTATTGCTGACAACCTTTCTCCTTCCTTTGATTGTGCTTTCGTCTTTCCAGCATGATTATAAAAACCCCGGACTCTTTTATTTCTTGATTCTTGTGATGCAATCTGCATTGCTTGGTGTTTTTGTCTCACTGGACGCATTCCTGTTCTATGTATTCTGGGAGCTGGCGCTGATTCCTATTTATCTAATCTGCCTGGTCTGGGGTGGAAAAGACCGGGTTCGAATTACACTGAAGTTTTTTATCTATACACTTTTCGGAAGCCTGCTCATGCTAGTAGCTCTGATCTGGCTTTGGGCGCAGACACCCGGTGGCCATAGCTTTGACATAAATGCCTTTTACGCCCTGAACATCGACCCGGCCAGCCAGGCGTGGATATTCTGGGCTTTGTTTCTTGCCTTTGCCATTAAAATTCCAATATTCCCTTTTCATACCTGGCAACCCGACACCTATACAGATTCTCCTACAGCCGGTACCATGTTGCTTTCGGGGATCATGCTAAAAATGGGTATTTACGGTCTGCTTCGATGGATGCTGCCTGTTATTCCCGAAGGAGTGCATGAATGGTCGAATCTTGCTATCATCCTTTGTGTTGTAGGAATTATATACGCATCTTTAATAGCCTGGGTGCAAAAAGATTTTAAAAGACTTATCGCATACTCCTCTATTGCACACGTTGGATTGATCGCAGCCGGAGTTTTCAGCTTGAGTTTTCAGGGCCTGCATGGAAGTGTTTTCCAAATGCTCAGTCATGGAGTGAATGTTGTTGGCTTGTTTTTTATTGTTGACATTATTGAAAGAAGAACACAAACCCGCGAATTTGATTCTCTTGGTGGTATCAGGCTGGTTGCCCCCGGATTCTCTACGTACTTCATGATAATACTTCTTGCCAGCATAGCCCTTCCACTGACTAACGGGTTTGTTGGAGAGTTTTTACTTATTAACGGACTCTATCAATATAGTACGCTGGCGGCTGCGGCAGCAGGATTGACCATTATATTCGGCGCAGTTTATATGCTCAATGCTTACCGTAAAATTGTTTTGGGCCAGGGAAAAGCGCTCACGGAATCATTTACCGAATTAAACCCCAAGGAAAAATTAGTACTTGTTCCGATTGTTATATTGATTTTTTGGATGGGAATCTTTCCGGATTTCTTTCTAAATATTTCTGAACCTTCAATAAAAGCATTGCGTGATATTATTTACTCGGCACCCGGACTCGTTTCGAATTAAAATTAACTATTACCAGTTTTGACAACACTCATAATATTAACTGCTCTTGGACTAGGCTGTCTCTTTTCGGAGATATTTGGATTTAAAAAAATCCTTCATGCACTTGTGCTTACCGGTTTAGTTGCTGCCCTTTCTTCCACCGCAATGGACTGGAATAGCAATACTCCATATTTTAATAGCATGGTTCAAATGGACAACTTTTCATTGGCCTTCACCGGTCTTATGATTGTTTTGTCCTTGATTTGGTTCATCATGTCCCCAACATTTTTTGAAGAACCCTCGAGTAAAACAGACCATTATGCTTTAATAATATTCGCTCTCATAGGAGCGCAATTAATGGCATCGTTCTCAAACATGCTTATTCTCTTTCTGGGTATCGAAATCCTGAGTATTTGTCTGTATGTACTTGCCGGTAGCCGTAAATCTGACCTGGCATCCAACGAGGCCTCACTCAAATATTTTCTGCTTGGCGCCTTTGCAACCGGATTTTTGCTTTTTGGCATGACTTTGATTTATGGAGCTACGGGATCGTTTAATATTCAAAAAATTTATTCCTATTTCCTGGAGAATGCTGCCGCACCCTCTACACTCGCGGTTGCCGGAGCATTGCTCATGTTGACAGCCATGGCCTTTAAGGTTTCTGCAGTACCATTTCATTTTTGGGCCCCGGATGTGTACCAGGGCTCCCCGACTGTAGTTACGGCCTTTATGTCAACTGTCGTGAAGACTGCCGCCTTTGCAGCCATGTTTCGACTTTTTCAGGATGCATTTCAAAGTATATCCGGCGTATGGGAGAATACGATCTGGGTGATTGTTGTTGCCACCATTCTGCTTGGAAACATCACCGCAGTATATCAAACAAATTTCAAAAGGATGTTGGCTTATTCCAGCATTGCTCATGCTGGTTATATGCTGATGAGCATATTGGCCATCACTCCGGGATCCGCCTCCTCATTATTTTTTTATACTGCCGCATACAGCATTTCATCGATAACTTCATTTGCTGTGCTGTTGCTTGTTTCCAGATCGTCCGGAGACGAGTCCATCAATGCTTTTCGCGGAATGGCAAGAACCAACCCTTTCCTTGCCGGAATTACCATTATTGCCATGCTATCACTGGCAGGAATTCCGCCACTTGCCGGTTTTTTTGCAAAGTATTACATCTTCTCTGCAACTATGCGGGCTGGCTATACCAGCCTGGTGCTGGTAGCTATTGCAGGTTCTTTGATAGGTGTATTTTATTATTTCAGGGTCATCATTGCCTTGTTCGACAAAGAAGCTGAAGGGCCTTCTATCATAAGCACGGGAGTTTTCAATGCGCTACTGTTTATTACGGCACTTGCCGCAGTGGTTTTAGGGCTTGCTCCGGGTCTCATTGCAGGAATCATTTAATCGAACACATGGCCTGCCCATGTTTGTACTAACCCGGAAGCATATTTGTTTTCTGGAACCCAATTCAGGATTAAATGACTCGTTCTCAAATTTTTCCCCGGATTGACTAAAGCTTTGCGGAAACCCGGTAAAAAAAGTAAATAGGCCTAAAAACTAATGATCAGGGTCTTAGATTGTCATGACAGCGTTAAATGAAGAGGTATTCAGGCCATTAATTTTTGTTTTGATCTAAATTTCCTATTATTGTCGACTAAAATTTCCACTGAAGAGAGAAATTTAAGCATTTCAAAGACGTTATTGTTGAGAATATCTTATCGTTAAACATCCAAACCTAAATAGTACATACACATGAGCAACGCATCATCTAAAGGCGGAGGCCTTAAGTCAATTTTATCCATGTTGGTAATTCCAATCGCTTTATTGCTTGGTTGGGCTTTTTGGAAATTTGTATTAGGTAATCCCGCAAATTTTGAAGGAGGAGACGTGACCAAAAATCCGCTTCCCGAAAATGTTGTCGGTGCCGGAAATCACTATTTAGCGGTTATGTACCACGGAGGTTTCGTTGTACCTTTTCTATTGTGTACACTTTTTACGGCCATCATATTCGCCATTGAAAGAGCGATCACAATCCGTAAATCTAAGGGGACAGGAAACATTGAAAGCTTCATTCAAAAGATTCGCACCTTGATGATGAAGGGCGATGTTGAAGGTGCAAAAAAAGAATGCGATAAGCAGAAGGGATCAATTGCCAATGTGGTAAACGCAGGCCTGACAGTTTATAGTCAAATGGAACAGGATAAAACATTGGATAAGGAGCGTAAGATTCTTGCCATTCAAAAGGAATTGGAAGAGGCTACTACTTTAGAGCTTCCCATGCTTTCTAAAAATCTTGTAATTATTTCAACTATCGCCTCTATTGCAACACTTCTCGGTCTGTTCGGAACAGTATTAGGTATGATCCGTGCCTTCTCCGCACTCGCAAATGCAGGAGCACCTGATGCCGTAGCCCTTTCCACCGGTATCTCTGAGGCCCTCATTAACACGGCTCTTGGGGTAATCACCTCTGCGATTGCGATCATTTTCTATAATACTTTTACAAGTCGCATCGACAGCATTACCTATGGTATCGACGAAGCAGGTTACACAGTTGTTCAGTCCTTCAACGCAAGAGTGAAGCACGACTAAAAAATAATTTCCATTATTTATGGAATTACCGAACCCGCTGAATCAACCTATTATTAACCGATAATGCCGAAGATAAAAGTCCCCAAGAAAAGTCCTTCACTGGATATGACGCCGATGGTCGATCTGGCCTTCCTGCTTGTGACCTTCTTCATGCTAACAACGAAGTTTCGCCCGACAGAACCGGTAACAGTAGACCAACCATCGTCGGTAAGCGAAGTTCCTCTCCCGGACAAAGGAGTGATCATGTTGACGGTTGATGCAAGAGGAAGAGTGTTCTTTAACATAGAGGGCCAACAGTTAAGAGCTGATATTTTGGACAAACTTGCTGCACGGTTCAATCTGACTTTTACAGATAAAGAAAAGAAGCAGTTCACCCTGTTAACATCCATCGGAATGCCCAGCAACAAGCTGAAAGAGTACCTTGATGCAGATGACCCGACACAGAAAATTATGAATGCAGAAACTGCGGGAATACCAATCGATTCTGCAAATAACGAGTTGACATTTTGGGTAAATGCAGCCAGGAATGTAGCGCCAAGAAATAGCATAGCTATCAATGGTGATGGTGACGCAGACATCCCGACAATAAAAAGAGTAATAGAAATACTTCAGGAAAATAAAGCAAACCGATTCGCCTTAATTACTAATCTGGAGAGTTCAGAAAAGACAGAGGAATAATATTCAATAACAATAACGGTTAGTTTAAATCGTTTTTATAAATAGTAAAAAGGATCTTCTCAAATGGCAGAAGTACAACAGCAAGACAGCGGTTCCGGAAAGGGCAAACACAGTAAACTCCGCGCGAAGAAAGCCTCCACACACATTGACATGACGCCAATGGTGGATTTGGCTTTTCTCTTGCTTACCTTTTTTATCTTAACTACTACGCTCAGTAAGCCACGTACCATGGATATCACCATGCCCGTGAAGGATGACGTGAAGGAAGAGGATCGCTCCAAAGTTCCCGCTTCTCAAACTTTGTCAATTCTGCTTACAGAAAACGATAAAATTATCTGGTACATGGGGGTTGACAATCCTGAAACACCACCTGAAACAAATATTGCCGATTTTTCAGCATCCGGTCCCAAGAGCGTTCACCAGATGCTTTTAGAAAAAAACAAAGTTGTACTTGACCTGGTGAAAATGGTTGAGGACTCCGTACGGGCTGGCTTAATTCCCAATAAACCGGAAGATATTAAACAGCACAAAGCGGCTGTAAAGGCTGCCGAGAAAAAGGGTCTTATTGTTTTGATAAAACCTGATGAGAAAGCTAAATACAGAAATCTCGTTGACATACTTGACGAAATGCTCGTAACGAATGTTGCCAGATATGCAATTGTCGATCTTTCCGATTCAGAGAAGGAACTTATATTAAACGCCAAGTAAACATTCCAGGATGAAAATATTTAGTTGGAATAATGCGGTGAATCCTGAGCGGGTTGAGTTGGTTTTCGAACAGCGAAACAAAGCTTACGGAGGGTATGAACTGAGAAGGGACTACACAAAACGTGTAGTGCTTGCCTTGATTATCTCTATCGTTGGCATAGGTCTCCTTGTGGCAATTCCCCAAATAATATCTGAGTTGTCCAAAAAAGATTTTGCGACAAAAGAAAAAATGACGGATGTTCTGGTTATGCTGGAACCTCCACCGATTGATAAAAACACACCACCACCTCCACCGGTCATTCCACCTCCACCGGTACAACAAACCATTAAGTTTACTCCGCCAAAAGTTGTGAAGGACGAAGAGGTTGAAGAGCCACCGCCAACACAAGAAGAAATTAAAGACGTTCAGGTTAGTACACAAACAGTAGAAGGCGATAAAGACATCATTGACCTTCCACCTGAGAATCCGGTTGTAGGTAGTGATGAAGGAAAAATCTTTACTGTGGTTGAAGAGATGCCTGGTTTTCCCGGAGGAGAAGCAAAACTCTTTGAATACCTGCAAAAGAATATTAAATACCCTCCTGTTGCCCGTGAAAACGGGATCCAGGGTCGTGTTTACGTAACCTTTGTCGTTGATAAAGAAGGCAAAATTCGTGACGCAAAGATCCTTCGCGGGATTGGCGGCGGATGTGATGAAGAAGCCTTGCGTGTAGTTCGGGCCATGCCTGACTGGAAAGCCGGACGTCAGAATGGACGTAGCGTACAAGTTCAATACAATTTGCCTGTCAATTTCACGCTGAAATAATCCTTCTCTCATGAAGGAAAGCGGCAATCTTTCTAAGAAAATTTATTTCCTCTTCAATCTGAGCATGATTCTCCTGTATGCATGTGCAGGATTATTGCTGATATTTGTATGGCCTCCTGCGGAGGTTCTTCCCGAGTTTAACAGAATCGGTTTAGGAATTGTACTTTTGATATATGCTGTTTACCGCAGTTTCAAGATTTACAGGAAACAGACGACGGCTCAAATCAACACAGGATCTAATGAGCAATAGGTTGAAATTTATATTATTTATCTTGCTTTCAGCCATAGTTTCGGCTTGCTCTGAGAGTACGGACAAGAAAGAGAAAGACTCACCTGTTGCAGGCGATATTCTTATTCTTTGTGATGAATCATATCAGCCACTCATTCAGGCTCAGGTAGAGACCTTTCATGCATTGTATCAGTATGCAAATATCCGAGTACGGTATCTTCCAGAAGCAGAACTGTTCAGGGAATTTGCGACGAATGATTCCGTTCGCATTGCCGTCACCGCACGATCACTAAATCAACAGGAAGAGGAACATTTTGTGGGAATGAAAATTATACCGCGCGAGACAAAAATAGCCATAGATGCAATAGCCTTTGTTCTAAATAAAGCAAACCCCGATACGCTTCTGACCTATGAGCAATTGAGTGGAATTCTTCGTGGCGATATCAAAACCTGGAAATCGATTAACAGCAAATCCTCTATAGACAGTATCCAGGTGGTGTTTGACAGAAACGGAAGCAGCACCGCCCGATTTCTCAAAGAACACTTTGTGCAAGGAGATAACCTGCCAGGTAATTGGTATGCCATTGAGTCAAATGCTGAGATGATTAACTTTGTAAGTACCTCAACAAAGTCAATTGGTGTGGTCGCCGTTAATTGGATAAGCGATAAAGACGATCCTGAAGTAAACGAATTCTTAACCAAGGTGAATGTAGCAGAGATATCTTCACCGGATACAGGACAGACAGCGAAAGAATATTTTAAACCTTATCAGGCATATATTGCACTAAAGAAATATCCTTTGACCCGCGATGCTATGATTATAAGCCGTGAGGGCCGAAATGGTCTTGGCACGGGCTTTGCTTCATTTGTGGCCGGTGATCAGGGACAAAGACTTGTTCGCCTAATGGGTATGTTACCTGCAACCATGCCGGTAAGAATTGTAAAAATTAATTGATAATTATGAAACGAATTATTTTGATTGCCCTTTTCATGGGAAGTTTACCGCTTTTCTCGGTAGCCCAGACACTGGAGGATGCAAAAAAACTGACCGAGAACGAACAGTATGATGCTGCCAGTAGTATTTATAAGCAGCTGATCAGCCGTGAACCGAGCAATGGCTCCGTTTTTTATTATTATGGCGACAATCTATTGCTAAGTGAAAATGTTGATTCGGCAAGAATTGTATTTAAAAATGGCCTGCTTGTTGACCCCTCAAATCTTCTCCTGAAAATCGGTGAAGCAAAAATACTTCTCGATTATACCAATGTGCTGGAAGCAAAATCCGCTGCAGACAAAGAGCCCAATGACCAGTCATTAAAGAGCAGGTATGAAGAAGCCCGGACAAGTGTTGCTACCGGAACAGCTATGGTTCAGGCGGCAGTTGCTGCAGCCCCTCCAAAAATTGCCACGGTTTATGTTGAAGCTGCAGACGCATTCATTAAATACAAGAACAAGAATCTTGAAGAAGCTAAAAAATACCTGGACAAAGCCCTTGCCCTTGATCCCAAGAACGTTCAGGCCAACATCTTATACGGAGACCTTTATGGGGAACTTAATAATGGATCTTTAGCAGCCGAATTTTATAATAAAGCCCTTGATCTTAATAGAAAATCTGCAAGAGCCATTGTTAGCAAGGGTCGCTTGTATAAAAGAAGCACCAACTACGACGGAGCAGCAGCGGAGTTCGAAAATGCTATTCAGGTTGATTCAAATTATGCACCGGCCTATCGTGAGCTGGGTGAAACGCAGTTCAAACAGGGAAAACTTACAAAGGCAAAAGAAAACTATAAAAAATATCTCGAACTGTCTAAAAACAACTGTGCTGCACGCATACGCTACGCATCATTTTTATATTTAAGCAAAGACTACAGCGGTGCATTGACAGAACTCGGGCAAGTAGAGAAAAATTGCGACGACGGAAACCTTACACTCTTACGAGTATATGCCTATTGTTATTACGAAACCAAAGACTATGAAAAAGGCCTGAAAATGATTCAAAGACTCTTTGATCGTTTGCCTGAAAACAATAGAGCAGCATACGATTATGAATATTATGGAAAAATTCTCGTAGCCAGCGACCAGGATTCTGTCGGTATAATTCAACTTCGTAAGGCTTATAACCTTGACCCTAATCGTACAGATATCCTTTCGGAAATTTCCACCGCATACTTTAAAATTAAGAACTACACTGAAGCGGCAAAGGCGCTGGAGGAAAAACTTGCCACAGGAAAAGATGTAAGTCCGACCGATTACTTTAATCTGGGAAGATCCTATTTTTTCAGTGCACAATTTATGATGGCGGACACCGCATTAGGAAAGCTAACAGAGATCATACCGACCTATGCCAACGGTTGGTTGTGGAGAGCTAAAGCAAATGCAAATATTGATTCTACATCGGAACTGGGACTGGCTAAACCTTACTATGAAAAATACATCGAAATAGCGATAGAGGATTCAATGAATATCTCCCGTTATCAAAACGGACTTACAGAATCCTATGGCTATCTGGCCTACTATTACATTCTGAAAAAAGACAATGCTAATGCGATGCTGTATCTGCAAAAGAAATTAGCCCTTCCTCTTGAGCCCGAAGAAAAGAAGAGTATTGAAGATGCAATAAACCAACTGAGGAGCAAAAAATAATTCATGGTTTATATTAGAAGTCAAAGCCCCGAAAAGCAATTTCGGGGCTTTTTTGTATTGAGGGTTTTTTTCTACATTGCGTCTTCAGGACTTCGGTCTATTGCCTTGCGAGATGTTTCATAGCCACACAGCGAAAGGAAGAAATTAGTATTAGCGAACCTTGTCACAAATAATAAATATCCTATGAGTCTATTTGTCAGAAAGCCAATGGCAGCATTAATGAGTGAAGCTGCAGAGACCGGTGAGCATACATTGAAAAGAACATTGGGAGCCGGAGGTTTGGTCGCTTTGGGAATAGGCGCAATCATAGGAGCCGGATTATTTTCAATCACTGGCATGGCAGCAGCAAGTCATGCCGGACCGGCAATAACTATTTCGTTTGTTGTTGCGGGACTTGGCTGCTTATTCGCCGGGCTTTGTTATGCTGAGTTCGCATCGATGATCCCTGTTGCGGGAAGCGCCTATACCTATTCATATGCAACCATGGGAGAGTTCATGGCCTGGATTATTGGTTGGGATCTTGTTTTGGAATATGCCGTAGGTGCGGCAACGGTAGGAATAAGCTGGAGCCGTTATCTCGTAAAATTTCTGGAAGGCTTTAACGTCCATCTTCCTATGGAGCTTACTGTCGGCCCCTGGGATGGAGGTCTTATTAATTTGCCTGCAGTTTTTATTATCGTATTAATGAGCATGCTTTTAATAAAAGGAACAAGAGAAAGCGCTACGGTTAATGCTTTTATTGTAGCACTAAAAGTAACCGTTGTCCTCGTTTTTATTTTTCTTGGCTGGCACTATATTAATAATGACAATTTCAACCCATATATACCTCCGAATACAGGAGAGTTTGGTGCATTTGGATTTAGTGGGATTATAAGAGCGGCCGCCATTGTGTTTTTTGCATATATTGGTTTTGATGCAGTAAGCACAGCTGCTCAGGAGGCAAAAAATCCTAAGCGCGACATGCCTATAGGTATACTCGGATCACTTCTAATTTGTACGGTACTGTATATTCTTTTTGCTCATGTAATGACCGGTGTTACCAGTTATACATCATTTGCGGGTAAAGATGGAATTGCGCCGGTTGCTGTCGCGATTGAGCACATGGGTACGAATGTAAATGCAGCAGGGATTATTCAACCGGATTATCCCTGGTTGAACCGGGCTATAGTAGTGGCAATATTAGCAGGCTATTCTTCTGTAATTCTTGTTATGTTGATGGGGCAGAGCCGGGTCTTTTTTAGCATGAGTAAGGATGGCTTGATTCCGAAAATATTCTCCAGCGTTAATCCTAAATCACAAACACCCGCAAAGAGTAACTTGTTATTTATGGTTTTTGTCAGCCTGTTTGCAGCATTTGTTCCTGCGCGTGTCGTTGGTGAAATGACAAGTATCGGGACTTTGTTTGCATTTATTCTTGTATGCGTTGGTGTATTGGTGATGCGGAAAAAAATGCCTGAACTTCCACGTGCTTTCAGAACACCGTTCGTTCCTCTTGTTCCCTTATTAGGTGTATTTGTTTGTTTGTTCATGATGGTCTTTTTACCAATGGACACCTGGATACGTTTGCTTGTGTGGATGCTTTTAGGGATGGATATTTATTTGGTTTATGGAGCCAAGCATAGCCATTTAGGGAATGGAACGGACAATCGTAAAGGAATGAAGATTGCCAGACTTACGGGGTTGGCCTTGTCGGCATTGCTTATTCTGGTCGGATTCCTTCACCAGAATACCGTTGGTTTTGATTCTGACAGAACCCTGTTTTATCTGTCCTTGATTTTTGCGGTTGTTCATTTTGGCCTGTTCGGAAGAAAGCTTGGAAGAATTGAGCCGGCAAAATAATACGTTGCTATCCTGTTTTACTGAACAACCATTTAATTTTAATTAACCTATATATACAGTGTTAGTTAATTTGTACCTGGGTCGTCTCCTTAAGAATCCTGAATTAATTTTTGGTGCCTGTCCGATAGCCCAATGACTTGAACACTTTATGCATTAATCCCCCATTCTTTAATTTGGGGAACTTTTTTAAGCAACATTTTTACTTCTTGTCAGTACAATAAGATGTAATTGATTCAAGATTGATTTAAAGACACTCTTCAAAAAGGAAATTGGATTATGGAGTCGGACCCGTTCTGGAGAGACATATGGCTGATTATCATCAGTTTTCTGATGTTTATCGGCACGATTTACATTTATTTCAGGTTAAGATCCAGTACTTTTCGTCGTGTACGAAAATTGTTGGAAGAAAGAGTTATTGTCAAAACCAGGCAGCTCGTAGATAAAAATCTTGAGCTTGAAAAATTGTCACTCGTAGCCAGCCGTACAGATAACGCTGTATTGATAGCAAGTGCCGAGGGTGAGATAGAATGGATTAATGATGGTTTTATCAGAATGATTGGAATGCCCAAGGAGAAAGTTTTGGGAAGAAGAGTTTCTGAGATCAATGTTTATAATGCGATTAACAAGGAGATCGATACGGCAGTTGCCGAAAAACATTCGAGAATCTTCGAGTCTAATGTGACCACACATCACTTGAAGAATATTTGGATATCGACAACACTTACACCCATTTATAGCGAGTTCGGCAACCTGAAAAAACTTGTTTTTGTTGATACCGATATTACTTCGGGTAAGTTGTTGCAAAAACAGATTGAGGAGTCGTTGAAAGAGAAGGATGTTTTATTGAAGGAAATACATCACAGAGTAAAAAATAATCTTCAGATTATTATAAGTCTCTTGAATTTACAATCGGGTTATATAAAAGATGAAGCGACACTCAAAGCTGTACAAGACGGTCAAAACCGGGTACGGTCTATGGCTTTGGTGCATGAGAAGTTTTATCAGGCCGAAGAACTTTCTGAAATTGATTTTGGTGAATATGTTGAAAAGCTTACCCAATACATTTACCAAAGTTACGGTGATAAAACCGACAGGGTAAAAATGATTATTGAGTCTGACCGGGTTGGGCTTGATATGGATACCGCAATGCCAAGCGGACTGCTGGTTAATGAGATCGTTTCGAATGCCTACAAATATGCCTTTCCGGGGGATTCAAAAGGGGAAATAAGAATTTTCCTCAAAAAACAGCAGGGAAGGGTGATTTTTAAAATTTCAGATAATGGGATTGGTCTGCCCGGTGACATCAATCTTGAAGCTGCAGAATCGTTAGGAATGCAATTGATACAGGCATTAACCGCTCAATTGGATGGAGAACTTGAAGTTTCCCGAGAAAATGGCACAGAGTTTACCGTGAGTTTTGCCTACCCTAAAACACATTCTTAAAGTATCACTATCCATTAAATGAGTATTAAAAATACATTTTTGAATAAGTAAACGCTGTTATTTATTCAATTTAACCAATGTAAATCATATCCTTTTCACATCAATGCCATGATCGACCGGATGCTTTATTGCTCTCAGACTGCATGTTTGCCATGCATCGTGAGGTAACCCTTGAGGGATTATTGATGTAGAAAGAAATTAACTTTGAACTATGGCCACATTAAAAATAATGATTGTTGAGGACGAGATCATCGTCGCGAAGGACATTCAACGAATATTGAAAAAACTGGGATACGAAGCATTTGATCCATTTGCGAATGGAAAGAAAGCGCTGGACTCTATTGAAAAACTTAGTCCTGATCTCATACTTCTGGACATCAATCTCAAAAGCAGTGAGATGGATGGTATCAATGTCGCGGAACAAATCCATCAGCATTATCAAATCCCTTTCATTTTTCTCACGGCCTTCTCCGACAAAGCAACCCTTGAGCGCGCTAAGTTGACAGAGCCATATGGTTATATTATAAAACCTTTTGAAGAGGATGATATCAGAACAGCCATAGAGATTGCCTATTATAAATATACCAAGGATCTTGAAATGCAAAATAAAGGCAATCGTTTTGCCGCTGCACTAGATAGCCTTGAAGTGGCAGTGATCATCACCGATGCGAATGAGAAAGTGATTTTTATGAACAAGATGGCTGAGACACTCACAGGCTGCCTGAAACAGGAAGCACTCGGGAAGGACATAAGTATTGCCATGAAGAATTCTCCTCTTGAAACAAAGTCAGCGTTTAAAACACTTGCACATACTGTGGTAGGAGAATCTCCAAAGCAGGACCCCGAATCGCAAATTCATATTTCCAATGGCGCAACAGATCACGCTGTTGCCGTTAATACATTCCCAATTTTATCAGTAAATAATAAAATTAATGGTTGTGCTTTTGTGATGACATCTCCGGGAAGAAAAGATGCAGTGCAGGAATCAAATGCAGACAAGAACCTGTTTAATTTTTTAGAAAACATTTATGCCAACAACAGTTTCTTCGTAAAGAAGGACTCGCGTTTCGTAAAGGTTAATTTTCAGGACATTCTTTGGATTGAGGCACTCGACAATTATGTAATCATCAAAACCTCTTCCAAGGAGCAATTCATACTTCACAGTTCAATGAAAGATATTGAATCAAAATTGCCTCAGCTTAATTTTGCACGGGTGCACAGGTCTTACATTGTACAGCTAGAGAAGATCAGTGCCCTGGAAGAAAATGCATGTATTATTGATGGCAACCGTATTCCTATCGGAAAGTCGTATAAGGACAACGTGATGAGTCGCTTGAATCTTTTTTAATAGTTTTCCATCCGGTTATCATACATTTAAATTCTTGCTGTGATTCATTAGTGATTCACCTTTAGGTAGCGGGATAAATCGTAGTTTTGGGCTCTGATTATGTCTGCCCGAAAAGCCATTATAGAAGTTAAGAACCTTGTCAAGGTATATGATGAGCTGGTTGCCGTCCAAGGCATTAGTTTTGACGTATACGAAGGAGAGATTTTCGGACTTCTTGGCCCAAATGGCGCGGGCAAAACAACGACACTTGAAATCATCGAAACCCTTAGGGCGCCGACATCAGGGGAAGTGCTCGTAGAAGGTTTTTCAGTGAAGAGCCATTCCAATGAAATAAAAAAGCGAATAGGCGTTCAGTTGCAGGCAGCAGGATATTATCCAAATCTAACTCTGGCGGAATTGCTAAGACTGTTTGCCGGCCTTTATAATGTACGTATTGATGTGAATCAAATGTTGCAAAGGGTTGGTTTGGCAGACCGCCATAAAGCAAAATACAAGATACTATCCGGAGGCCAAAAGCAGCGCTTCTCCATTTGTACTACGCTGATAAACAAACCGAAGATTGTTTTTCTTGACGAGCCTACAACGGGTCTGGATCCTCAGGCGCGCCGTAATTTATGGGAACTGATTCGGGAAATAAGAGCGCAGGGCACTACGGTAGTCATCACAACCCATTACATGGATGAAGCAGAGTATTTGTGTGACAGAGTGGCGATTGTGGAAAAAGGAAAGATAATATCACTGGATACCCCCGAAAGACTCATTGATAATTTAATTGAGAGCGGATTCAATAAACCTAAGGAAGTGAAGCGTGCTAATCTGGAAGATGTTTTTCTTTCATTAACAGGAAAGGAATGGAGAGATGAATAAACCGGGTAATGCAAATTCCGATAAATCTTTGCCAAAGTATTCTCAATGGACCGCAATGCTTGCCATTTCAAAAGCCAGTTTGCGATCAATTACCAGAAGTCCTTCCGCGGTTATTTTTATTTTAGTTTTCCCATTGGTATTTATTGTTGTGTTTGGTTTTGTGGGCAGTAATAAAATTAAACTTGAGGTAGGTATAAACTCAGCCTGTGATACAAGTGGATTTGTTTACCGGGCTTTTTCCGAAGTGCAAAATATTCACTTGATCGGAGATAAATCGGATCAGGAAATGATGGATCAATTGAAGAAAGGCCGGATGGATGCTATTCTTCTGATTCATTCAGGTAAGAGTGAGACAGGAAAGGAAAGTGTAGAAATCATCACATCAAAGGCATCAAGGGAAAAAGGGGCATTTGCCATTTCGGTACTATCAAATATCATAGACAAGAAGAACCTTGAATACTATTCACATCTTCAAAAAAGATATCCTGAGTCTTTTAATACCGTGTTGATTGATGGTGAAATTCCGGCCGAACTTAAGGAGACAAAAGTCGAAGGCAGAGAATATAAAATGATTGACTTTATTCTACCGGGTCAATTGGGATTTTCAATTTTAAGTGCAGGTGTATTTGGAACAGCTTTTGTGTTTTTCTCTCTCAGGCAAACAATGGTTTTGAAAAGATTTTTTGCAACACCTATCAAAAGAACTTACATAGTCTTGGGAGAGGCATTGAGTCGCGTGGTTTTCCAGTTGGCGGGGGCATTGGTCATAATAATTCTCGGAAAGTATGTTTTTGGATTCACTCTTGTCAATGGATTTTTCACTCTTATTAACCTATTGCTTCTTTCTGCCTTAGGACTGATAGTTTTTATGGGTTTTGGATTTGTCGTTTCGGGACTGGCACCGAATGAAAGCGTAATTCCGCCTATAGCCAATATTGTAACATTACCCCAATTTTTATTAAGTGGAACTTTTTTCCCTATAGATGCGTTTCCTGATTGGTTGCAGGTAATAAGTAAAATCCTGCCCTTGACCTACCTCAATGATGCCCTAAGAAAGGTTGCATTTGAGGGTGCCGGCATGATGGACATTTCACATGAGCTTTCAATTATCCTCATTTGGGGCATTGTTGTTTATGCTGCTGCCATTAAATTCTTCAGGTGGGAGTAAAAGCCTTGCAGGGTTTGGGTTTTCAGGCATTTAGAATTTACAATTTCGTACTTTAGCATTTAAGAACAGGTCAAAATCAGTAGATGATGTATTCCGGGAGGAAGGGTATTTTAGTCTGTGTTACTTTGGCGATGCATTTGCTGCCCTTGATTGGTATGGCTCAGGCAGGTAGGGATGGCGTTAAAGTGATAAATGGCAGCACAATTGTAAACGAGTACACATCACTAAGTGCGAATGCGAATAGCGGGAGTACCAGTATCACCGTAACTTCTTCATCCCTTAACAGCGGAGGTTTATTTTCGGCAAACCTCAACCCGGGCGATCTGATTTTTATTATTCAGATGCAAGGTGCACAGATTATTTTTCCGGATGATACGACCTATGGCACCATACAGAATTACGGTAATTGCGGAAACTATGAATTCGCACAAGTTGTCGCCGTGCCTAATGCAAGCACCATCACTCTAGATTGTGCTTTGCAGAAGAATTATACTGCAGCCGGTCGCACACAAGTTGTTCGTGTACCCAGGTATTCTGCATTGACTGTAAATGGATCCGCTGTATTGACCTGCCCTTCCTGGAATGGAACAACGGGTGGTGTACTCGTAGTTGAAGTTCAGTATAACATGATGATTAATGGCGGAGGCTCTGTTGATGTCAGCGGAAAAGGATTTCGTGGTGGGACAATACAGGATAATGCAGCATGGTGGGGAGTTGGAAACAGTGTTTCTACAAGGAATGATTACGGAGCAGAAAAGGGCGAAGGCATTGCCGGCTATCAGTTGGATTATGATGCAATGGGTGGACGATATTCTAAGGGATCTCCGGCCAATGGAGGTGGTGGAGCAAATTCTCATAATGCCGGTGGTGGTGGCGGTGCTAATGCAGGCCAGCCGGCTTCCTGGACAGGCCGGGGAACACCGGACATCTCAAATGCAGCATGGATTTCAGGATGGAATCAGGAATATCCGGGATTTGCACTCAGCACATCCAGTGGTGGAGGAAAAGGGGGTTATACTTTTTCTTCCTCTAACCAAAACGCTTTGGTAATGGGGACGTCTCTTGCTGCCTGGGGAGGAGATAACAGAGGAGAGCAAGGTGGCCGCGGAGGGCATCCGTTAGATTACTCAACAGGAAGAATTTTCATGGGTGGTGGTGGTGGTGCCGGGGATCAAAATAATAGTTCAGGAGGTGTTGGTGGTATTGGCGGCGGAATCGCATTCCTTGCAGTTTACAATGATCTTAATGGGTCGGGCTCCATACTTGCCAATGGCGCCAACGGAGCTAATACCATCGGATCAAATGGAACTGATGGTGCAGGAGGTGGAGGCGCAGGTGGTACAGTTATGATACCGGCCCTAGGAAATATTTCAGGAGTACTTGTTAACGCTAACGGAGGCCGTGGGGGTAATCAATCGGTAAGTTTTGGAACACTGGAGGCCGAAGGCCCGGGTGGTGGTGCTGGCGGTGGTTATATTGCCATTTCTAATGGCGCCATTGCTAAAACAGTTACTGGTGGACAGAATGGTACAACAAATTCCTTCAGTTTGACCGAGTTCCCACATAATGGGGCCACCAAAGGTGGTGCCGGAGAGTCCTCTGCAGTGTTATCTACCTATAAAATTCAGGTTAATAGTCCTCAGACAGTTTGTCTTGGCTCATCAGTCACACTAAGCTATACACTGACCGGCTCTCTGCCAGGTGGAACGTCAATTGGATGGTATTCTGCAGCTGTTGGTGGCAACCTGCTTGGCAGTGGCCAAACCTATACAACCGGTCCTGTTACAGCAAACATAACGGTATATGTAGGTGCTTGTCCAGGCGTCTATCGTCAGCCAATTCAAATTAATGCCAATCAGCTTAGCTCATCTTTTACTGCGACTACAGTTTGTCAGGGATCAGCAAGCCAATTCAATGCAACAGCAACTTCTTCCGCCGGAACAATCACAAGCTGGTCCTGGGATTTTGGTGACGGAGCAGGAACCTCGTCAACACAAAACCCGACTTATACTTATCTAAATGCGGGTACATATACAGTTAGACTGACAGCCGGCGATAACCTGGGTTGCAGCTCAGTCATTACAAACTCGGTTCTTGTTAGCCCTCGACCTGGAATTAACTTTTCAGCCTCACCTGCTTCAGGTTGTTTGCCATTAATCATTCAGTTTAACAATTCTACAAGCAATGCCAATAGTTATACCTGGAACTTTGGCGATGGATCGGCCACATCCTCACAAACAAATCCATTGCATGTTTACACAAGTTCAGGGAACTACTCCGTAACGGTGAGCGCAAGCAGTGTTTCAGGCTGTACCAATTCGCAGACGATCACCAATATGATTCAGGCTTCTGCGACACCGAAAGCAATATTCAGCGCATCTTCTTCAGCAGTGTGTCTTGGCGATACTATTCTTTTCAATGATGCCTCCCTTTCCAACGGCGCAATTATTATTTCCCGCACATGGAATTTCGGGGATGGTTCAGCTCCTTCAAATCAGACGAACCCTGCGCATGCTTATTTAAATTCCGGTAGTTATCAGGTGAGACTTACGGTGGCTTCCGCAACATGCTCTCATGATACTACACTCACCATACTTGTAAATCCCGGACCGATTGTAAGTTTTAGTTCCAATATAAATGTGGGCTGTAATCCTCTGCCGGTAAGCTTTACAAACACTACTTCCGGGGCGCCAGTGTATTCCTGGAATTTTGGTGATGGAAGTCCCTTGTCCGGTGTTCAGTCTCCTTCGCATACTTATGCTAATTCAGGAACATACTCTGTAACACTCATCGCAACTCAAGGATCTTGTGCGGATACATTAAGGGTACAAAGTATGGTGGTGGTCTACCCTACCCCTGGAGCATCTTTTAACTCTGCAACAACAGCCTGTCTGGGAGACACAATATTTTTTGCAAACACTTCAACAAGCAATGGAGGCATAACCGGGTATTCATGGGATTTTGGTGATGGATCCTCTTCTGTTACTACCGCAAGCCCTAATCATATTTATATAACTCCCGGCTCTTATCAGGTTACTTTGCGATGCTCCACGAATCAGTGCATTGATGACACGGTTAAAACAATTGTAATCTCCCCTGCTCCACAAGTTGCATTCACTCCATCTGTTTCATCAGGTTGTTCCCCCTTAAATGTTTCCTTTACTAATTCAACAAGCGGCAGCCCTGCCTATCAATGGGACTTTGGCGATGGTGCTTCTTCATCCGGTATTTCCCCCTCTCATACGTTTACAACATCAGGATCTTTCGATGTGAGACTCATAGCGGTTCAGGGATCCTGTTCGGATACCTTGTTGTTGACGAATTTAATTTCTGTCGCGCCCAAACCGACGGCTTCATTTTCAGCTCCAGCACTTCTTTGTTTAGGCGATACGCTATTCACTCAGAATACAACAAATTGGAATGGCGCTCCTGCAGGAGCCTATAGCTGGGACTTTGGTGATGGATCGGCATTAATCAATTCCGGCAGCCCATCACATATCTATCAAACTTCAGGGTCTTACAACGTGACTCTTAGCGCTATCGGTTCCGCTTGCGCTGACGACAGCGTCTTTTCAATACAGGTTGCACCTTCTCCTCAAGCGGCATTTTCTACCTCTCAAACTTCTGTGTGCATCCCGGGATCCATACTGTTTACAAATACCACCGGTGGCAGCCCGGCATTTTCCTGGAACTTTGGCGACGGCAGCCCTGCAGTTACAAGCAGAAACACTTCACACTCCTATACCTCTGCCGGAACCTATAGCGTAACTCTTATTGCGTCGCAGGGTTCTTGTTCAGATACACTCATGGTGCCGGGAATGATAAATGTAAAAGCAACGCCATTGGCAGACTTTAGCTTTTCCTCCCCTTGCATTAATGATTCGATGATTTTCACAAATACTACACAAGCACAAGGCAGTACTATAAGTTCTTACAGTTGGGACTTCGGTGATGGATCAGCGCTAAGCAGCCAGCAAAGTCCTAAACATGCTTTCTCGTTTGCAGGAACATATAATGTAAGTCTGATTGTGCAGAGCACAAATGCCTGCTCCGATACTATACAAAAAAGCATTTCAGTTTTGAACCGACCACAGGTTTCATTCAGCCCCGATGTAACTAATGGCTGCGATAGTCTGATTGTTCAATTTGCAAATGCCACAATAGGTGCATCAACCTATACCTGGGATTTTGGTGACGGGTCCGGTTCTACTCAAGGAAATCCTTCTCACCTCTACAGTTCTCCCGGGACCTATTCTGTTTTCCTAACAGCAGAAGCTACAGGTGGCTGTGATGCTTCCCGGGCTTACATTAACCTCATCAATGTTCGCAGCACACCTTCAGTTCAATTTAGTTTAAGCCTCAATACACTATGTCCCGGTGAATGCATTTCATTTCAAGATCAAAGTGGAGCCGGAATAACTTCATGGGTCTGGTCTTTCCCCGGAGCGAACCCATCGTCGGCTGCAAACAGCAATCCCTCGGCTGTTTGTTATCCTATTGAAGGAATTTATGATGCGAGCTTGAGTGTTTCCAATGGATTCTGTTCCGCATCAAAAACTCTTGCAAATTATATTCATGTGGTTGATTGCAGCACTTTGCCTTTTGCATCATTCATCTCCAGTGATAGTAGTGTTTGTGGAGGATCTTGCCTTTCATTTGTTTCTTTATCACTCAATGCAACATCCTGGAGCTGGTCTTTTCCCGGTGCGACGCCTTCAAGTTCTTCACTGGAGAGTCCTCAGAATATTTGTTATCAAAATCAGGGCAGTTTTCCTGTCACGCTTATTGCAGGTAATCCAATCGGATCCGACACTCTTTTGGTGCTGAATCACATTCAGGTTTTTTCTCCTGTGCTTATGCCTGCAATTACCGTGTTTGGAGATAGCTTAGTAAGTTCCTTGGCCAATGCCTATCAATGGTATCTCAATGGTATTCCGATTTCGGGTGCCACAAATCGATGGCTGGTTGCACCGTTGAGCGGAAATTATTCGGTTGAAATCACGGATGTAAACCAGTGCAGTTCAATGTCTGCATCAAGATATGTTTCTCTTGTTGGAATTGACGATGTAAATTCATCCAACTATCTTACATTATTTCCAAATCCATTTTCAAACGAGCTTCAACTTCTTTTTTTCGGAAGAACTGAAGAATCGGTACATCTGAAGATCTTTAATACTTTAGGAAAAGTTGTTCTCAGCAAAACAGAAGAATCTCATTATGGAGAAAACTATTTTGTAATCAAGACGGATGAATTAGCATCCGGTTTTTACTGGTTACAGGTGGAATGTGCAGAGAGAGTAATTGTTCGCAGAATTGCCCGTCAATAACCTCACCGCCGGATTTGTTTTTCAAACCTTACAACTGTAAGATTTCAGTGCTTTTTTAGAGCTGGTTAACCCAACCATGGCCCTTGAATGCTGTATAAAATTTGGACTATTTATGCGCATTTCAAAATAATATAAACCCAGGAGAAAATTTTCAGGTGTTCTCCCAGCCATGAAGCAAAAAAATTACAAAGTCGATTTAGAGATCTATGTTGTTTTCATCATAGTTATCGGTATTTCAGTTTTTAACGCGATCTATTCGAGCGTCTTTATCAACCGGAACCAGGATGTAACGACGAATATCATGACGGATGATATTCCGTCTCTTCAGGCATTGGAGAACATGAACTCTTTGATCATCCGTTCAAAAATGTATTCGACGAACTGGGTTTATCTGGAAGGAAACCGAGAGGACAAAGAAAAACTGAAAACGCTTCATACTGTCGATTACCCTGAAAGGAAAGCCAGCATTCTTGCACTGATGCATAAGTGGAAAGATTCAGCAAGTGTTGACAGTATGCAGGCTATTTTTAGATTGTTTGAGCTTCAAATTAATAATCAGAAAAAAGTTATTGATGCGCTTGCTTCTCATGAGGATTATCAGGATCCCATGAAGCTTTTTTATGCCGAAGAGATTGTTAATGATCAAATTCTTCCTCAGTGCACAAACCTTATTTATAGCCTGAATAGAATTATCCTAAAGAGAAAAGCCCTTGCTGAGCAGGAGCATGCGAAAGTGAAGGCATCATCAAGAACACTCATGTGGAGCCTGCTTACACTTGCCATCATGATCGTTCTGGTTGTGCTTATCGCTGCGTTTTATATGTCCAGCAATATTATAGTGCCAACCATGAAGCTCAGAAATTATATTGAGCAAATGAGCAAAGGCGAAGTTCCTGAAATTAATGTTCGATCCCGTAAAACAGCTGTAGGACAAATGACTGAAGCTGTTCAGTCTTTAAGGGAAGGTTTAATGCGTACAGCAGAGTTTGCAAGAAATATAGGTGCCGGAAATTTTGATGTTGAATATACACCGCTTGGCACCCATGACGAATTAGGCATAGCCCTTGTTCAAATGAGAGCCAGCTTGCTGCAAGCGAACCGGGACAACCAACTCAGACATTGGACCTCGATGGGTTCAGCAAGAATCAACGAGGTGTTGAGGGATAATAATAATGACATCACAAAACTTACCGATGAAATTATTGAGGTACTGGTAAAGCATATGCACTCCTTTCACGGAGGAATTTACCTAATTGAAAAAGATGAGATCAATGGTCTTGAATGGATTCAACTTCACGGAAGTTTTGCAATGGACTCACGCCTGAAGGCTAAAGCAAAACTAAATCTGGGAGAAGGATTGATCGGACAAGCCATCAAAGGCGGGAACGTCATCCATCTTGAAAATGCACCGAATAGTTATGTGAGTATAAGCTCCGGACTGGGGGAATCACCGGCAAGCCATATTCTTATTGTACCATTAAAGTACAGAGGGATAGTTTATGGAGCCGTAGAGCTCGCTTCGTTTGATACTTTCTCGACTCAGGAAATTGAATTTATTGAGAATGCCGGAGAAACAATGGCCTCTACAATTGATTCGGTAAAGGCAAATATGCTAACACATCGTTTGTTGGATGAAACCAGGTTGCAGGCAGATCGCCTTGCAGCACAAGAAGAAGAGTTGCGACAAACGAATGATGAATTATCTCACCAATCACAATTGCTACAGGCTTCAGAAGAGGAGTTGAAAGAGAGTAACCTTGAACTTAAAGCGAATGCCCGTGCACTTGGACAACAAAATGAAATTCTTGAACAGGCACGAGAAGCTTTGATCTTAAAAGCGAAAGAACTTGAAAGGAATAACCGATATAAGTCCGAGTTTCTGGCAAACATGTCTCATGAATTGAGAACTCCGCTAAACAGCGTATTGATATTGGCGAAACTACTTTCTGATAATCCGGAAAATAATCTGAGCAGGAAACAAGTGGAATATGCAGGTGTAATACATAAGTCAGGTAATGATTTGCTCTTGCTAATTAATGACATCCTTGATTTGTCCAAAATTGAAGCCGGGAAGATTGATTTATTGCTTGAAGAAACAGAATTCAAAACTATAAAAAAGGACACCTTCGAATTATTTACGGAATTAGCCAAGGAAAAGAAAATCGAATTTGAAATAGAACAACATTCGGGTGTGCCTGAAAAGTTTATTACTGACCGCGTTCGACTGGAGCAAGTCTTAAAGAACCTCTTGTCAAACGCGTTCAAATTTACCTCTACAGGAGGAAAAGTTATTTTCCGCATAAAACGCCCGGATCGTCGGTTCCGATTCAGTAACCCAGAGCTGAAAAATTCCAATAATATTTTGGAGCTTTCTGTAACGGATAACGGAATTGGAATACCGGAAGATAAGCAACAACTAATCTTCAATGCCTTCCAACAAGCAGATGGTTCTACAAGTAGGCGTTATGGAGGAACAGGTCTTGGTTTATCTATTAGCAAAATGCTTGTGTCCCTTCTCGGAGGAGAGATGCAATTGGAAAGTACACCTAATAAAGGAAGCACCTTTTATGTATTCATTCCGTTAAAAAGTGACTACCAACCAGAGTCACAAGAAAACACACCTGAAGAAACACCGCGAAGAAATTTTGAGACAGGTGATATTGCATCTTTATTTTTAACCGAAGCAAATTCTGAATCCGAAACTCAATTGAATGAGGACGGCATCAGAGACGACAGAAACAATATTAGTGATCAGGACAAGGTACTGTTGATTGTTGAAAATGACATTTCATTTGCGAATGCGCTTTTGAACATGGCGCATGAAAAACACTATAAAGCCTTGGTTGCACCGGATGGTGAGGCCGGACTTCTGTATGCTGAGCAATACAATCCCTCTGCGATTATTATGGATATGCAAATTCCGGGGTCTGATGGAATTGGTGTTTTACAAAAAATCAGGTCACATGCTAAACTTAGCCAGATTCCCGTACATATAGTTACTGCCACAGAGAGGAAGAACCTCTTAATGGATCTCGGTGCGACAGCATGCTTAAAAAAACCGCTTGATCTCAAGGACCTGGATGATGTTTTCGCACATATAGACGATACAATTCCAGTGGTGTCACCAAGAGTACTGGTAATTGAGAAGTCATCAATTGACAGGGAGATTATTGGAAACCTCCTCCATTCCAAAAACAGTCTTGTGGATCTTAAAGCCGTTTCCTCTTCGGAAGAAGCAGCCGCGCTTCTCTCTGAAAATGTTTTCCATTGCATCATTCTGGATTTAGATCTTGGAGTTGATAAAGAAGAAGGCCTGAGATTATTGGAGAAA
>Ga0154020_10001665_pt1 | contig 27306 bp, 19 predicted proteins | sample Klosneuvirus_201_FD_109709 | JGI IMG/M metagenome (GOLD analysis project Ga0154020, IMG submission 109709) | Active sludge microbial communities from wastewater, Klosterneuburg, Austria - Klosneuvirus_20160825_MG | ecosystem: Engineered > WWTP > Aerobic digester > Activated sludge | place...
AACTTCGGGCGATTACATGTTGGCGGGCAGAAGTCTCCCGTTGCTCCTGAGCTCATCGGCATTGTTTGCCACTTGGTTTGGTTCCGAAACCGTGTTTGGTGCTTCTTCTGAATTTTTAAAGGGCGGCTTGTATTCCGTTATTGAAGATCCCTTTGGCGCTGCGCTTTGCCTTGTTCTCTTCGGGCTTTTCTTTGCCCGGAAACTTTATAATATGAATCTGCTAACGTTGGGCGATTTTTTTAAAGTACGCTTTGGTAAACGCACAGAACTTGTAGCCAGTACTTTCTTGGCACCACCGTATGTTGGGTACATCGCGGCTCAACTTGTGGCTATGGGCTTAATACTAAAAGTTGTAACTGGAATTGAAATTTGGCAAGGGGTTGTAATTGCGGCAGTTGTAGTTACCTGTTATACTTATGTTGGGGGCATGTGGGCTATATCTATTACTGACTTCATACAAAGTGTGATTATTATAAGTGGGTTGCTTGTACTGGCTGTAATTCTAGCACAGAAGGCAGGTGGTGTCAGTGTCGTTCTAAATGATGTGAAGCCTGGAACATTTCGGTTTCTTCCGAAAGCCGAATTTAAAGAGATCGTGATTTACCTGGCAGCCTGGTCGGTTTTGGGTTTAGGATCATTGCCTTCGCAGGATGTATTTCAACGTTCCATGTCATCAAACTCAGTCAACACAGCTGTGCGGTCTTGTTATATAGCAGCTGGCATGTATTTAACCGTGGCGATGATCCCCTTGTTTATAAGTCTTTGCGTCCGTCAATTGTATCCTGAGTTTCTTAGTGGCGATACTCAATTAGCACTTCCGGCCATGGTGCTTAGCCATGCAGCCTTACCGGTTCAAATACTTTTCTTTGGTTCCCTACTATCAGCCATTATGAGTACGACAAGTTCCGCTATGCTGGCCCCAGCCTCAATCTTCTCAGAGAACATAATAAAACCACTATTAGGTCATAGGATTGAGGATCATCAGTTTTTAACTATAACCCGAATCTCAGTATTGGGCTTTAGTATTATTGCAACAGTTATTGCTTGTCTGTTTTCGAATATTTATGAGTTGGTGGGTATTTCTTCCATCCTTAGTCTGGTATCTTTGTTCGCCCCGCTGGTCTTTGGACTTTATTGGAAAAGAGCGAGTAGTGGTGGGGCGCTCTTATCTATGGTGTCAGGTATTATTGTTTGGTTAATTGCCGAAGAGTTGGATATGAGTTGGCCCAGTTTGGCACCTGCGTTATTGGTAAGTATTGTTATGATGATTGTTGGAAGTTTAATTTGGAAAGATAAATAGCCTATGATAACCGTTGAAATTAATCGAGTGGATGATGACTTCCGCATGGAAGCGATCAATGAAAAAGGTAATAGTATTTTTATGGATGCCGGAGTTGATGATGGTGGCCATGATTCTGGCTTTAGACCGATGCAATTATTATTAGGGGCGTTTGGTGGTTGCAGCGCTATTGATCTGATCAGTATTCTACGTAAACAGCGCGAACCGCTAAATGATCTTAAGATTACGGTAACCGGAGAGCGAGAGCAGGGTATGGTGCCTGCTTTATATACGGAAGTGCATGCACACTTCAAATTATTTGGAGACATCAATCCCGATAAGGCAGAACGAGCGGTTCAACTTTCAGTAGAGAAATATTGTTCTGTGGCAAAAACGCTTGAGAAGACCGCAGTGGTAACGCACAGTTATGAAATTATTAAGAATGCTTAGAAATAATGGAAGAAAGAAATTTTGAAACGGATGCCATTCGGGCGCAGACCGATCGGTCGGATAATAAAGAGCATTCGGTGCCCATTTACCTTACATCAAGTTTTGTATTTGATGATGCAGAGCATGCCCGCGCACTTTTTGCTGATGAGGTGCCCGGAAATATTTATACGCGCTATTCAAACCCAAACACCAACGAGTTTATTGAAAAGTTATGTTTGTTGGAAGGAACTGAAGATGGTATTGCTACTGCTTCGGGGATGGCCGCGATGTATACCAGCATGGCTGCCTTGCTAAAGGCAGGTGATCATGTTCTTGCTTGCCGGTCGGTATTTGGATCGACACACCAGATTTTGAATACGATCTTCCCAAGATTTAATATCTCGTACTCTTATGCCGATGTGAACGATCCGGATTCTTGGGAAAGCAAGATACAGCCCAATACAAAAATGATCTTTGTGGAAACGCCATCAAACCCGGCTTTAGATATTATTGATTTAGAATGGTTGGGTAAATTGGCTAAAAAGCATACGTTAATTTTAAATGTGGATAATTGTTTTGCGACTCCGTACCTGCAAAATCCTGCCAAGTGGGGCGCGCATATCGTTACGCACTCGGCTACAAAATTTATGGATGGACAAGGTCGAGTAATAGGAGGTGCTATTTTGGGCACTAAAGACTTGATAAAAGAAATTAGATTCTTTGCCCGCCATACGGGGCCAGCGATGTCGCCATTTAACGCCTGGATTTTATCAAAGAGTCTTGAAACACTTGCGGTGCGTATGGAACAGCACTGTAAGAATGCGCTTGCGTTGGCAACTGCTTTGGAGAAGAACAAAAATATTGAGAAGGTAAAATATCCTTTTCTCCAATCGCACCCACAATATCAATTAGCTAAAAAGCAAATGCGGTTGGGTGGGGGAGTTGTGTCCTTTGAAGTGAAAAATGGTATTGAGGGCGGGCGAAAATTTCTCAATTCTCTCAAGATGATTTCGCATTCTGCAAACCTTGGCGATACAAGAAGTATAGCTACACACCCGGCATCGACTACGCATTCGAAGTTAAGTACGGAAGAACGATTATCCGTAGGTATTACACCGGGCTTGGTGCGCGTCTCTGTGGGGTTGGAAAATATTCAAGATGTTATTAAAGATGTGGAACAGGCGTTAAGCTAACGTACGTAATCTCAGTTGGCTCACTCTCTGTGTAGTCAAAGATTTTGACACCACACTTGGTAGCTATGTTTGATAGCTTTTTCACTAATTGTTTTTTGCTGCCCTCCGTAAGCAAGTGAATCTTGTTTTCTTCTGAGAATTTTAAGTAGCCATCATATACTTCTTTTTTGATTGTAGTTGATGAAACCCGCGTATTCATGGTTTGGCTGAATTTACTTTTCTTAACAAAAATGTATTCTATTTTTTCAAAAGTTCCGCTGTCGCCAAACTTTAATCCCAATAACCACACATAATCATGATAGGATTTTTTATTTAAGTCAATGGCTAAGCGATAGTGCGTGGTAAAAATCACGACACTGATCAACACCAGTATTACACCACCCACAAGTGTTTTAAAGATGAGAACGGCTCCTCCAGCCAATAGCAGAAATCCAACAAAAATCCATTGATTTGAAAAATACCGCGCTAACCGGTAATCCATAATTTCCATTTATCGGAATCAATAGGTAGGCATACTCGGATCAATCTCCTTAGCCCAAGCCAATATACCGCCTTTTAGATTATAGAGATTTGTAAAGCCGTGATTTTTTTCTAACCACTGTACCATGTTACCGCTGCGTGCACCAGAGCGACATTGAATAATTACCTTTTTGTCTTTGGAAACTCGCTCAACAGAATTTGGAATTTCACCTTGCGGGATTAATTCCCCATCAAGATTGCAAATGTCAAATTCGTGTGGCTCGCGTACATCGATTAATTGAAAATCGGCTTTTGAATCCATCATAGCTTTCAATTCCTGAACAGTAACTTCTTTCATAGGTTGGGTTGATTTAGTGGCACTTACGTTACAAAACTCATCATAATTTATCAATGTTTTAATGGTATCGCGCGAATTTCGATCGGGAATTTTAACGATGGTTGTTTCCAGGGTATCCGAATCGAAAATCAAAACTTTACCAGCTAACGGTTCACTGATGCCGGTTATGATTTTAATTGCTTCGTTGGTTTGCAGACTGCCAATGATTCCCGTTAAAACTCCCAGAACGCCTCCTTCTTCGCAATTAGGTATTTGACTTGCATCTGGTGGAGTAGGGTAGAAGTCGCGGTAATTTATTCCCTTCTTATAATTGAAAACCCCAACCTGGCCCTCATACCGAAACACCGAGCCATAAACCAGTGGTTTGTCGAGCAACACACAAGCATCATTTAATAAATAACGTGTCGGGAAGTTGTCGGTACAATCAATAACCACATCAACATCTTCAAGAAGCTTTAAAGCATTGGCTGACTCAATCCTCTCACGAATGGCTTTAATTTTTATCATCGGATTTAACCGCGTAATTCTGCTAGCTGCTATTTCAGCTTTCGATTTATTCAGATCATCCATTGAAAAAAGAATTTGCCTTTGCAGATTAGATAGACTGACTAAATCGTTATCAATAATTTTTATAAATCCAATTCCGGCTGCAGCCAGATAAAGTAGCACCGGACTACCCAATCCGCCCGCGCCTATAACCGCTACCGATGCCTTTTTTAATTTAAGCTGGGCATCCGGTCCAAACCTGGGTAGCACAAAATGGCGACTGTATCGGATTTGCTCTTCCTCAGAAAATTGTTTGGTTCCCTTATCCATTATAAATGATATACCTTTGTGATCCTTCGTGGTTTTAGTGACTTGGTGGTTTAAAAATCGGTAAAATTTGAACCACAAAGGCGCAAAGTCCATAAAGAATCACAAAGTAAATTCAGAGTTATATTTTGTATCCAATAGTAAATAAAGAAAATATGAGAACAAATTATTCAACTGGCGCCAAATGGGAGGACATTGTGGGCTATTGCCGCGCAGTAAAAATTGGTAATACCCTGGAAGTATCAGGTACGGTTGCCAGTGATGGACAGAATGTGATAGCCAAAGGTGACTTCTATGGTCAAACCAAATACATCATTGAAAAAATTAGTAAAGTATTGACCGAGGCAGGCTTTGAATTGAAAGACGTGGTTCGCACGCGCATGTATGTTACTGACATAAGTAACTGGGAATTAGTGGGCAAAGCGCATGGTGAGTTTTTCAAAGAGATTAAACCAGTAACCAGCATGGTGGAGGTGAGTGGACTCATTGATCCTGATTTTCTGGTAGAGATTGAAGTCACTGCAGTTAAAGAGAGCTGAGCTAACGGAGTATCTATGTTTAAGAACTTTACTGGAAATGAGAAAGTTGCGTTAGCAATCATTGCTCTTGGGTGCTTTATCCTGCATTTGGTTGTTAACCTCACAGGTACTTATGGTTTCTTTCGCGATGAACTTTATTACATCGCCTGTAGCGATCACCTCGCCTGGGGGTATGTTGATCAACCGCCATTTTCTCTTTTAGTTCTAAAGATCAGTAGACTTCTTTTTGGAGATAGTTTGACGGCTATCCGAATAACTCCGGTGTTGATGCACACCGGTACGATTATTCTTACCGGACTAATGGTAAAGGAGATGGGTGGTAAAACGTTTGCCTTGTTGATTGCCTGTTTGGCCGTTGCTCTTTCGCCAATTCATTTAGGCATGAGCCTGATTTTCTCAATGAATTCTATTGATACATTTATCTGGGCTCTTTCGGTTTATCTCATTCTTAAACTAATCAATACACAAAACCAATCATATTGGATTTGGCTTGGTATTGTTTTAGGTATTGGCCTTATGAATAAGATCAGTGTTTTATTTTTGGGATTTGGGATTTTCGTTGGATTTATAGTGACTAACCGACAATGGTTTGCAACCCGGTGGCCTTATATAGCAGGGGCGATTGTATTCATTCTGTTTTTGCCTTATGTGTTGTGGAATATCGCAAATGATTACGCGCATCTTGAATTTATTCACAATGCGTCTACAAGTAAATATGCGGGTTTAAGCGCCCTATCATTCATTAAGGATCAGTTGCTGTTTCTGAATCCAATCGCAACACCCTTATGGATTGCGGGGCTTCTGGGTTTATTTTTTTACTTGCCATTAAAGAAATACAGAATACTGGCGTGGATTTATTTAACTGCTTTTGCCATACTTATCCTTAACGGGACGAGTAAGGGCGAGTACCTGGCGCCAGCGTATGCAAGTTTATTCGCAGCAGCAGGAGTTTTTGCCGAACAGAAGCTAGCCGGTAAGTTTGTGGTTTGGATAAAGTTTGCCTATCCGATACTGATATTGGTGACAGCAATTTTTCTATTACCTATGATCCTTCCCGTTCTCCCGGTTGATAAATACATAGTTTATTCAAAGAAGCTTGGAATTGTACCCAGTTCCAATGAAGGGAAAATACTTTCGGAGCTTCCCCAGTTTTATGCTGACATGTTTGGGTGGAAAGAGAAGGCCAAAGATGTTGCCCTTGTTTATAATGGACTATCGGAAGATGAGAAGAAGAGATGCGCCATTGTTTCAAGTAATTATGGTCGCTGTGGTGCCATTGATTTTTTTGGCGAGCCATTGGGTTTACCTAAATCGATAGGAACTCACAATAATTATTGGATTTGGGGACCTCGTAATTATACAGGCGAACTGGTTATAATTTTAGGTGGCACTTACGAAGATCATGTTAATGATTTTGAGTCAGTGATTTTGGCGGGTGTGTCAACCTGTAACTATTGCATGCCCTATGAAAATGACATAAACATTTTTCTTTGCAAAGGGCTTAAATATCCACTACAGGAGGTTTGGCCTGCTGAAAAGCATTATGATTAACGTTGAACTAAAATCGAGCAAGCGCTAGTGCTGAAACAGTTTCACCAATTGCTAACGAAGATGTTGCCGCAGGCGAGGGGGCATTGCAAACGTTGATTACTTTTTTATCCTCAAGAATCATAAAGTCATCCACTAAGCCACCATTCCGATCGCATGCTTGAGCGCGAACCCCAGCACCACCGGGTGCTAAATCACTTTCAACTATTTCTGGAATTAATTTTTGAAGGGCTTTGGTAAAAGCAGCTTTTGAGAAAGAGCGATACATTTCACCAAATCCGGTGCGCCAATATTTGGAAGCTACCTTTTGAAATCCGGGCCAGGCCAGCGTTTCTCCTAGTTCACTAAGATTGATATCAGACTTTTTATACCCTTCGCGTTTAAAAGCCAACACGGCATTCGGTCCGGCTTCTACGCCCCCTTTTGCCATGCGCGTAAAATGAACTCCTAAGAATGGGAAGTTTGGATCAGGCACGGGATAGATAAGATTCTTAACCAGATATTCTTTTTCTTTTGTTAGTTTATAATACTCTCCACGGAAGGGAATTATTTTAACATTAAGATTGGGAACTGTCATGCGGGCAACTTTATCTGAGTAAAGTCCGGCACAATTTATAACAAGCTTGGTTGTGTAGCTTGTTTTCTGAGTAACCACAACGCTCTTGTCTTCTGAACTTTGGATATCAAGTACTTTCTCGCTCAAATTTATTTGTCCGCCTTTTGTCCGGATGAGTTCGCCATACTTTTGCGCAACTAATTTGTAGTCAACAATGCCTGTTTGCGGAACAAAAATTCCCGCAAGGCCGGCTACATGGGGTTCGTATTCTAAAAGTTCTTCTTTGCCTAACTTCTTAAGATTTTGTAATCCATTTTGCTGACCGCGTACATAAAGATTCTCTAATAAAGGCAACTCATTTTCATCGGTCGCCACAACAATCTTTCCGCAGAGATCGAATGGGATTTCATTTTGCTTGCAGAAATCAATAAGTAGATTGTAGCCATGAATACAATTCGTTGCCTTCAAACTCCCTGGTTTATAGTAAAGACCCGAGTGAATTACCCCGCTATTATTGCCGGTTTGATGTTTAGCTAACTCATTCTCCTTTTCAAGCAAGAGAATATTTAAGAACGGATTTGATTTTTTTAGCTGAAGGGCTGTGGCTAACCCTACAATGCCACCGCCAATTATGGTAATGTCGTACACGATAGATTAAGTTTTGTCGCGAAGCTAAAGTATAATGGTTAATTACTGCAAGGAGTTAGTCTACTTTAATTGGTCGTACCCTGACGTTTAGTGTTGGTTCAACAATTACAAAATGGTTGGGCGGTATCATAGTCCAATCTTTATCATCGGATAGTTTTTCAGATACAACCAAAACCGCCTGATCATCATCTTCGGGGGCCACCATTCGGGTTACGCCATCTTCCACCACAAAACGACTTCCTTCACTATGGTATAAGGTTAGGGGCTCTTCTTTTTGATCGGTGCAATATCGACTGGCTACAATAAAAGAACCATTGGTTACAACCATATTCAGATAGGCGGGTTCATTGATCCCAAAATCAACCATCATCTTTTTAAGATTTCTAAAAGTGTGTTCAAAGGAATCAACAATTGCTTCGGGGGTGGTAGTCGAATGGTTTGTGTTTAGGTGATTTATCAAGTAGGCAAACAAGTGCTCAGAATCTGTTTGTCCTTTTATCCAATTGTATAATTCATCACTTAACGGGGCGCGCAGGTGGCGTTTTACTTTTCCAAACTCTTCAACCCCTCCATTATGGGCCATCAATAAGTTCTTATATTGAAAGGGATGACAATTTGATTCCGAAACCTCACCAACACTGGCAGCCCGAACATGCGCAATTAAGCATTCAGTTTTAATTTTTGGTGCCAGGTTCTTAAGGTTGCGGTTGCTCCAGGCAGGGTTTACTGATACAAACGTAACGGGCTCAAGATGAATTTCGGGCACATACCAACCTATGCCAAAACCATCGCCATTCAGAGGCTCTTCAATTTCTCGCGCATTTATGCTTTGATTAATGAGCGAGTTTTTTGGCTGGTATAAGAGTTTGTCGATAACAATGGAGGTGCCTTTGTAGGCCATTAGTCTGCACATAGTATTATTCTTTATGAAAAGATAATAAAAAAGACCATGGCAATTGCATGGACTATGTTTCTATGTGTTCCTGTTATCTGCTCAGGGTTTTTTCTCAAACTTTAATGAGGCAGAATTAAGACAATAACGCAATCCGGTTGGCTTAGGTCCATCATCAAAAACGTGTCCCAAATGACCACCACAACGGCTGCATACTACCTCATCGCGCACCATTCCAAAACTGGTATCAGTACCTACGGCAACCAATTCTTTACGGATAGGTTGGTAAAAACTTGGCCAGCCGGAACCCGATTCAAACTTGGTTGAGGAATTAAATAGCTCTTGGTTACAGCCAGCGCAATAATAAATTCCCTTTTCGTGATTATCCCAATATTCACCAGTAAAGGCCGTCTCCGTTCCCTTTTCCCGCAGCACATGATATTGTTCGGGGGTTAGCGCTTTTTTCCACTCGGCTTCGGTTTTTAAAACTGATGAGGATTGATCTTTATTTTTTTGCTGGCCACAAGCTGCTAGGGCAACAACCATAAGTATAAGAATGAGTCTCATAGATTTTATTTAGTTAAGTTAAAATTTCGAACAGCAACATTTCTAAAAACCAAAAGCCCCTTCCGTCTAAAGGGGCTTTTGTTACCTAAACCTAAACCTATGAGAAGATTGTATCTGCTCTATAGACTGTAGAACGAAGGGATAGCGATAATGTTACACAATTCATCAATAAAAATATTTAATATTATTTTTTGAGTCTATCAGCGTACTGCTTGTTAAATTTCTCAACCTTAGGTCGGATAACATATTGACAGTAACCTTGGTTCGGATTGAGAGCATAGTAGTTTTGATGATACTCTTCGGCAGGATAAAGGGTTGTAAAAGGACTGATTTCAGTAACGACAGGATTCTTATAGGTCCCTGATTTGTCGAGCTGTACTTTATATTCTTCGGCAATCTTTTTCTGCATTTCATTGTGATAAAAGACAACAGATCGGTATTGTGTACCCTCATCAGCCCCTTGCTTGTTCAAGGTAGTAGGGTCGTGCGTGTTCCAGAAAATTTCCAGCACTTCTGCAAAACTGATTAAAGTGGGATCAAACTTTACCTGGATTACCTCCGCATGGCCCGTAAGGCCCGAGCATACTTCCCGATAGGTCGGATTTTTAATTTTGCCACCAGAATATCCTGAAACCACAGACTCAATCCCCTTGACACGTAAAAAAAAAGCTTCCGTACACCAAAAGCATCCTGATCCCAACGTGGCAACCTCTAAATCTTTCATGTTTTTTTGATTTTTATTTTGTGCCTGGTGGCTGAAGGACAATACCAGGCACAGTGAAACAGTAAGGGCGAATAACTTCATACACTAGTAAACCCCACTTACTGGCAAAAAGTTTTAACGATTGATTAATTCGTCAGCAATCTGACATTAATACCCGCTGTAGAAGTTGGTGAGTGCGTTAGCTAGCTTGTTGTCAAGATTTTTTTTCGATTGTCCAAGCAGATAGTCCCGGGCCATGTAGGGTTCTTTATTTCCACACAGTTTTTTATTTACCTGTGGAATAGCGCGTTGATCACCGGAACAAGTTGCCCATCGGTCTGTCCAATCGTCCTCTGCAACAAGTTCTGAATTGCGCAGTTCGACCGAGCTATTAGCATCCTTTATGAAGAGGGTAATGGATCCACGTGAGGTTATTCTCTTTTCATACGTAACCATGGTACCGGTTACTTTTTCATAGATTGGTACCTTTTGCGCATTAACTGTTTTTTCTCCCACCTTAACACTGTCTTTGTAAATAACTTCACGCTTAGAAGTGGTTGGTTTACCTTCCGTGTATCCATTAACAACTAACCGTACAAACTGATCAATTTGGGTTAGGCCCGCATCTTGCGCCTGACGAGGGGTATAAAATTTTACGAATTGACTCGGATCTACACCAAAAATTACGGGTTCAAAATTCCAGTCGTAGTAATTCCGCAATGCGGGTTCAACAATCACTTTAATGGTAGCATTAAATTTAGATTGCTCCATCATCTCTACCGATTCGCGATATCCAGGAGATAAAGTATTGGATTCCTGGAATAAGAAGTATGCCTGCTTTGCATCATCGCGAGTGTTTTTAAGCATATAGATAATAGCTTCTTCATAGGTTTCTTCCGCAGCTTTGCTTTTAACCTCTGTTAGTTCCTTGTATTTGTTGATGGGTTTCGGAATTACTTTTAATGCGCCTGGCGAGGTTCTTATTTGTTCGTAGAGGTTATTTATTTTTTCGTAATCGTCCACGGCATTTCGCCACTTAAAATTTGCATTGCTGGCAATTTGATTTTGAGCATCGGTTTCCAGATAATCAATAGCCATTTGATAACTGGTGGCTAATACTTCTTTTGATTTCTTATGATCGGGGTTTTGCCGTAAGCGGTTAACGGCTTGTAATACGGCATCATAGTAATCTCCTTGTTTCAATGCTGCTTTGCCAGAACTACATGCATTCAATAATGCGATAGAAGCGATAAAGAGAATAAGTAAACGTATTTTCATAGGTAGGCAAAATACAAAATCAATGCCTCAATTTAACAAATAATGAAATCCAATAGCAAGCCTCACACGGTCAGTGAGATAGAATTAGAAATTCTTAAGGCTGCATGGGAAAAAAATCGATAAGAATATCATCAATCAATCTGCGCCAGTTACCCCATGAGTGACCTTCATTCACTTCGCGATAATGGTACTCGCAACTGCTTGCTTCCAATAGGTCTTTCATTTTTCGACTGTCCGCGCTGGTATCGTTAATGACACCTGCCGACATGGAAATTTTCATTTTTGGATTCGCTGTATCTGAGCACAACGAATAGATCTGTGGCCGTGTGTAGAAGGCGGGCGATTGAATGCCTGCAAGTCCAAATACCTCCGGCTTGGCAAAAGCAAAGTAAGTAGAAGTAAGACCACCCATAGAGGCACCCAGGATGGCTCGACTTTGTGCATTTGCCATTACCGGATAGGTTGATTCAATCTTTGGAATAAGATCGTCCATGAAAAAGTCGAGATACTTGCTGTTCATGGCTAACTCGTTCATGCGTCTGTTGTTCGCCCGATTTATAGGCTCGCGGTTGTCGACAAAAACGGCAATAATTGGTTTAATCTTTTTATCAGAAATGAGATTGTCGAGAATGGTGCTCATCCTTCCTAATTGAGGATGAAGATATTCATAGCCATCGGTCACGTAAATCGTGGGTAGATTGCCGAGTTTTTCAACATCAAAGGGTTGGTAAACCGAATAGGTCACTTGATAACCTAAAGCATTTGCATAGAGCAATTGGTCTTTCGTTAGGGTACCTTTATTGCTTTCAGCCCTCTCGATTGTTATCGGATCTTCTTGCCATTGCGGCATTCGTAATTCTGAATTGGGACTTCCACCGCCCACACCTGACCATTGTTGGTAGTCATTTTCGGGATCGAGAATCCAACTATTTCCATCAATCAGAATTTTGTAATCGAGCCGGGCATCTAGTGGAAAGGATGCGTTTAGATACCAGATATTTGTGCCGGGTATTTTCTTTCCCTTGTTGTTAAACTCTTTTTTATATCCCCAACCATTGAAGTCGCCCATCCACTCAACTGTTTTCGCTTCACCCCGATATAAAAAATAAACAGAGTCTTCAATGATAAGTGGAATTTTGAATGCCGTCCTTAATTTGTTGAACTGGGTTTCGACTTCTTCACTCTTGCCTGACTTTAGACTCGTTATTACATCATGTAAATATTTATAATTGGAATTTTGTCCGAATGCATACCACTGCGTTGTCACTAAAAGAGCGATAGACAATACTTTTCTCATAGCATTAATCTTTATCATCAACTCGCAGGCAAAGAATACCAGCAAGAATCATTAGTCCTCCGCCCAGGACAAGGGTTAGCATGGTGTTTCCACCAAATAAATTTAAAGTAAGAAATCCTAATACTGTGGCGGCAATAATTTGAGGAATAACAATAAAGAAATTAAAAACACCCATAAAATACCCCATTTTATCTGCCGGTAAGGCACCACTTAGCATGGCATAGGGCATTGATAAAATGCTTGCCCAAGCAATGCCAACAAGCCCCATGGAAACGGCCAGCATCCAAGGTGCAGTTATATAGTTTATGGAGATTAATCCAATACCCCCAATGATTAAACATAGCATGTGTGTTTTCTTTCTTCCCATACTTATCGCGATAAGCGGTATGATGAAAGCAAAAATTGCAGCTACTCCGTTTCGAACTGATGAGCATACACCCAGCCAATCGGCTCCATCGTTGTATTGTTGTTGTACGGTCTTGAGAATTTCTCGTTCAGCGGTTACCAGACCTTCGGCTTTTGAAAAATAGTTTGCCAGATTTATGGTTATCAGAACATCACTATCATTTTTTTTGAAGCGATCTATTTCGTTCACATCTCCCAGTAGTGACTGAAATTCCTTTTTATCTAACGATGCTTCTCTATTTAACAACCCTGTCTTTAACTTGTCATAAAGTTGTGTTGGAACTTTCATATTATAAATATTGCTCGTAACCGCATTAGTAGAATAAATCCACATAGAGAAAAGTGCAAACCAGGTAAAGAATTGCACATAGGCTAGCTGGCGCATAGCTTTGGGCATATGGAAGATTCCGCTAAATGTTTCCTTTAGGCCATCTGCAAAAGTGGCTTTGCGATTTTCTTCTTTTAATTTTTCAATACTCTCTGGAGGAAATTCTTTGGTTGTAAAAACGGTGTACATCACGGCTGCTAAAAATGCAAAGGCTCCTGTATAAAATGACCATTTCACAGAGTCGGGGATAACGCCACTTTCTGCTGTGTTGCTAAGGCCAAACCAATTTTTAAAAACCCAGGGTAACAAGGCAGCAATAACAGAACCCGTACCGATAAAAAAACTTTGCATAGCAAATCCGGAAGTTCTTTGAGCAGGAGGAAGTTTGTCACCCACAAACGCTCTGAAGGGTTCCATGGAAATGTTAATAGATGCGTCCATAATCCAAAGCATGCCGCCTGCCACCCACAGTGTTGGTGAGTTTGGCATAAAAACGAGTGCAACAGTTGCCAAAATTGCGCCTATGAAAAAGAAAGGTCGTCTTCGGCCCCAATACGGATGCCAGGTTCGGTCACTGATGTAGCCAACGATTGGTTGGACTAACAGACCGGTAAGCGGTGCAGCTATCCAAAGAATTGGTATTTCATCCTTGTTAGCTCCCAGCGTTTCAAAAATTCTGCTTACGTTGGAGTTTTGAAGTTCAAATCCAAATTGAATTCCTAAAAATCCAAAACTCATATTCCAGATTTGCCAGAAACTAAGTTGGGGTTTGTGTTGAGTCATGCAGGTAAGTTTATACTAGGTGCAAGATAATAGAATTAGGATTCTGGATACTAGATGCTAGATTCTGTATACTTAATTAAATATCTAGCATCGGGTATCCAGTTTCTAGTTTTAACTCCAACTCAACTCAATCTTCTCTACTGTATATTCTGTAGATGTTTCCCTCACATTTTCTTCACCCATAGAATCGGGTTCATTAATAGGATCGTATTTTTCTAAGGGTGAAAAGAATGAATGAACATGGTGAGTAAGTGCGAGAGAGTGACCATTAACTAAAATTTTATCTGCAGGTGAACCATGAAGAACAATTTTGATTTTGGTGTAGGAAGAGGTAAAGTCACCTTCGCTTGCCGAAATTGTTACTTTATTCTCAAAGCCATTCATTTGAATCAATCGCGTTGAACTTTTTCCGGACTGGTAATCAAATGTTTCGCCATCATCCAGGTAAAGCAAAAAGTCACTCGCTTCATTTCCGCAATAGATGTGCAGAATTAGTTCATCCTGTTTAACACCTGTGTGGGCAGCTGAATGTTGCATAGGCAAAACACTTCCGGCTTTTATAAATACTGGAAGTTTGTGTATGGGAGATTCAACAATAGTTTCCTGATTGCCAGCCCATACTTTGCCGGAATACAAATCATACCAATTGCCTGAAGGAAAAAATATTTTGAGTAATTGTTGATTACTTTCTGCGGGCGCTACAAGAATACTCGGGCCAAGCAAATATTGATTGTGGTATAAATTATTATAAACCCGATGATCGTGCGTGTAATCGATGGCTAAAGATCGCTGTACAGGCATGCCCCGCTTGGCAGCATCATAAAACAACGAATAGATATAAGGCAATAATTGATATCGGAATTTAATATAATTTCTGCAGATGCTCTCTACTTCTTCTCCGTACGACCAGGGTTCACTGTCGCGTGTGTTTATCATGGTGTGTGCACGGAAGAAAGGGGATAAGGAAGCGATGGACATCCAACGTGCGAAAAGTTTTGGATTCGATTCACCTACAAATCCACCGGCATCGTAACCGGCAAAAGCAACACCCGTTAAGCCCATACTATTAACCAGTCGAACACCTAAAAGCATATGCTCATCGTAAGCCACATTGTCACCGGTCCAAACGGCTGAATATCTTTGAATACCTGAAAAGCCCGAGCGGGTTAAATTGAAAGGTCGTTTACCCTTCAATAATTTTTTTGTTCCCTCATACGTGCTTCGCGCCATTTGAAAGCCGTAGACATTTCGTCCTCTTCGCATGGTTGCTTTGTTTCCTTCAAAATCAAATTCGAGATTTTCAGGAAGCGCATTTCCCCAGGTGGCAATTTCATTCATGTCGTTCCAGAAACCATCTACACCAAGATTAACGTAATCCTGAAACTTGGTTGCCCACCAGGCTCTGGCTTTCGGATTTGTGAAATCTGGAAAATGACACCAACCGGGCCACACTTGTCCCTGATAATTTTCACCATCTGGATATTTTAAGAAGATGTCATTCTTCACACCATCATCATATGTTTCGTAACCGGGTTCAACTTTTATTCCAGGGTCACACATAACTACGGCATGGAATCCTTGATCCTTCAGCGTCTGCATGAGACCTTTGGGATCGGAAAATCTTTCCTGATCCCAGGTAAAGATCTTATACTTATCCATGTAGTGAATGTCAAATACAATGGCATCGGCTGGAATATCTTTTTCACGAAAAGTTTTAGCGATCGTAAAAACTTCTTTATCCGGATAGTAACTATATCGGCATTGCTGATAGCCTATGCTCCAGCGGGGCGGCAATTCCATACGACCGGTAAGGTCTGTGTATTGTTTTATAATTTCTGAAACACTGTTTCCATGAATCAGATAATAATTCATTTCTCCGGCATCGGCTCCAAAACTTGAAAACCGATTATTGGATGCACCGAAATTAAAGTATGCTTTATGCGTGTTGTCAAAAAAGACTCCGTAGCATAACCCATTATGTATTCCTATGTAAAAAGGCATGGAACAATACAGCGGATCTGTTCCCTTGTTATACGCATATGCATCTGAGTTCCAGTTTAAGTAAGCATTGCCTTTGCGATCGAGTGGGCCGGTTTTCTCACCTAAGCCAATGAACCGTTCTCCAGACTGAATATTTTTATAGGTGGTAACCTGTTCACCAATCCAGGATGTTCCTAGCGGATCATCTTCATTAAGAATTTCTCCGTTAACGGTTTGAAATGAAAATCGAATCGGGCTTTTAGCAATCAACAATTGTGTTGTTGCTGTTTTTAGTAGTAGAGAATCGACTGAGTCAATGATCTCTAGCGAAGTTGATTTTGGCTTACTAATTACTGAATAAGAAAAGTCTTCAAAATTGTTCTGGTTCGTAATGGTTATTCGAAAGAGAGAAGGTGAGTAAACCGATACTTTGAATTTTCCGGAAGGAGTTTCACCAATAATTCCAGAATCATTTTTACTATAGTTAATTAATTCACCAAGTCGTTGCGATAGGGCAGTAGGAAAGGAAGGGTTCATTCGTTAATTATTGAAAAGTTGTAAGGCGCAAAGTAAATCTAATGCGCCTTGCTAAACTTAACAACCTTACTTAAAAAAGTAAGCCGAGATTATTTCTTCTTTGTTTGTTTTTTAAGCGAAGAATTTCTGATGATCAATCTTGTTTTCAATACTTTAGTTTCAGGTTGGGGGTCAAAGTCTTCTTTGTCTTTCATTTCGATTTGTCGGATCAATAACCGGGCTGCCTCTTGTCCCATTTCAAAGCCAGGCTGATCTACGGTTGTAAGCGATGGATCCATTAATTCACCAAAAAACCAGTTGCTAAAACCAACAATAGCAACATCCTGTGGAATCTTCAGTCCTTTTTCTTTAATAGCCATCATGGAGCCCATCGCCATCGGATCATTATTGGCGAAGATGGCATCCGGAATGGGGTTCAAACTTAAAAGTTTTGCTGTGGCTCGCTTGCCATCTTCAAACGTACCCGATGTACAATTAACAATTAACTTTTCGTTGACTTCCATTTTGTTTTCTTTCAACGCATCCACATATCCGCGGAAGCGATCAATGCTGATAATAAGGTTAGGCGCACCATTAATATGCGCAATTCGTTTACACCCTTGTTCAATTAAATGGTTGACAGCTTCTTTAGCGCCTGTGTAATCATCAACCACAACTTTACTACTGGTGGGGCTATTGTACATCCGATCGTAAAATACAATGGGCACACCTTTGGATATGATAGATTCGATATGATCAAAATTCACCGTTTCGCGGGAAACGGAGAGCAGCATACCGTCAACGCGGCTGTTAAAGAGAGCTTTCATATCCGTCATTTCTCGTTGATAAGATTCGTTGGACTGCGCAAGAATAACGTTGTATCCTGCTGTATAGGCAACATCTTCAATACCACTAATTACCGTAGAGAAGAAAAAATGGACTATTTCAGGAATAATTACCCCAATAGTATTAGTCTTTCGTTGACGAAGATTCAACGCAACGATGTTAGGCTGGTAATTCAGCTTTTCTGCCAATTCATTAACTGCCTTTTTCGTTGCTACGCTGATATCAGGATGGTCCTTTAAAGCGCGAGAAACCGTGGAGGGAGAAATGCCTAATTCGCGGGCGATATCCTTAATAGTAACCTGATTAAATTTCATGAGATACTGCTTATTTCGTGTTATTTCTGAATATTAAATTTACTGCAAACGGTTGCGAAACCGTTTCCGCAAATTTTATTCGATAAATAGAATTTTCTGCATGGATAACTAAGATTTTCGGGGTATTATTGAACTTCGAAATCATATTTTTTAATTCATGCAATTAACCAATTAGATTTTGAAAGTACTCTTATAAAACAACAATAAAAACCCTAAAACAATTAAGTATGACCAAATTGTATCTGTTTGTTCGCAGGTATCTGTCGGTGTTACTGGTTTTCGGAACTCTGGTGAGTTTCGCCCAGCAAACCGTTTCAGGTAAAGTGACAGGAGCTGATGACGGCTCTGGAGTTCCCGGTGTTAACATTTTGGAGAAAGGCACAACCAATGGTACGGTGTCTGATTCAGATGGAAATTACCGGATAAGTGTTGGTGCTAATGCCACACTAGTGTATTCTTTCGTTGGTTACGCCACGACAGAAGTTAGTGTAGGCTCGCAAAGCGTGTTGAATGTTACATTACAGTCAGATGTAACGGCATTAAGCGAAGTAGTTGTTACAGGATACGGTAGTCAGGAGAAAAAGGAAATTACCAGTGCGGTTGTTCAGTTGACTTCCAAAGACTTTAACCAGGGTAACGTCAACGATCCAAGTCAATTGTTACAAGGTAAAGTAGCTGGTCTTAGCGTTTACAACCGAGGCGGTGACCCCAACTCGAATGCAGTTATCCGATTAAGAGGTATCTCTACTGTAGGAGCCAATGTGGCACCATTAGTAGTTGTAGACGGTGTTATCGGAGCTTCGCTGGATAACGTAGACCCCAATGATATTGAATCGGTAAACGTTTTAAAGGACGGATCTGCAGCAGCGATTTATGGTAGCCGCGGTTCCAGCGGTGTTATTATTGTAACAACGAAGAAAGGTTCAAAAAAGGGCGGTGGCGTTTCATTAACCTATAATGGTTATGCAGCCGCTGCGACTCCATTTAGAGAACTACCCAATATGTCCGCATCGGAATATAAAGCTGCAGGGGGAAATGATCTTGGATCAGAAACAAATTGGCAGGATGAAGTTACCAGAACGGGCATGTCATATGTAAATAACGTTGCCATTTCTGGGAGCACAGAACACACCTCATTTCGTGTGTCCACTAACTTTAGAAATGTAGAGGGTATTCTTGAAGGCTCAGGTTTTGACCAGATTAATACCCGGGCTAACTTAACCCACTCAGCGTTAAATGACAAGTTGAAGATCGATATGAACATGTCGTTAACCAATCGGGAAAGTAATTTCTCATTTAACGAGGCTTTGCGCTATGCCGCTTTGTATAACCCAACGGCTCCTATCAAATTCGCTAATGGTGAATTCTATCAGGCGATCTTGTTTGATAACTTTAACCCAGTTGCTATTCTTGAGCAAAATACGAATACAGGAAAGCGTAAAACAATGAACTATAACTTCAAGTTAGATTATAGCATCTTAGATAATTTGGTGGTTACGGCTAACTATGCTCAGCAATACGAGGATAATATTAATCAACAATATTATTCAAGGAATTCCTTATTCAGAGGCTTGAACCGGGGTGGTTTAGCACAAAAGTATACTTCTGATAACAAATTCTCGCTTTTTGAAGCCTATGCGACATACAATTCAGCCTTTGGTAAAAGCAACCTGGATGTAACAGGTGGCTATTCTTACCAGGTTAGTCAATTCGAGGACTACACCGCTCAGCTTGGTAATTTTCCAAGTGATGCGCTAGGAAGTAATGCGTTGGAAACTGCGGGCGATATTTTATCAGGGTTACCTGGTTTGGTTAATGTAAGCAGTAGCAAGTCTCCTGAAAATAAAATCGAAGCGATATTCGCCAGATTTAATTACACCTTCGATCAAGGGATTTTTGTTAATGCATCCGTTAGAAGAGAAGGTGCCAGCAAATTAGGTGAAGACAATCGTTACGGTGTGTTTCCTGCTGCCGGTGTTGGTGTTGATTTCTTACGATACATGGATATTCCAGCATTGAATACCCTTAAGCTAAGAGTTGGATATGGAGTTACCGGATCGCTTCCCAATGATTCTGGATTATCTCAGGATTTATATGCCTACTCGTTTAACGGTGGTGGGGCGGTTACGAAAACCAGAGATGGTAATAAAGACTTAAAGTGGGAACAGAAGGAAGAAATAAATATTGGGGTTGATTTTGGTATTGGCAAGAAACTTTCGGGTAGCTTGGAGTTATACACTCGAAACATCAGTGACTTCATCTTGGATGTTGCCGTAGATCAGGCAACGTTCCCTTCCGGTAGACAAACACAAAATGCGGGTGAATTAAAGACCAATGGTATTGAATTGGCTTTGAATTATGATGCCATTCAATTGGGTGCTGTAAAGTGGAATACTGGCTTAGTATTAAGTAGCTATTCAACTGAATTGAAATCCTTCATTATAGATGCACAAACACGTGCTGAATTAGGTGCACCAGGTCAAAATGGTACGAACATGGTTAGAGTTGCTGTGGGAGAAAAACTGGGTCAAATCTGGGGTCCTGTTTTCACAGGAGTAACTGTTGACAATCCGGCTACTACAACTACGAATGAAGCAGGCTCGCCAATTTTTGCTGATTTAAATGGTGACGGAGTGGTTAAAGCAGCTCAAGGATCAGCGTTGGCACCGGATGGCGACTTTAAGGAATTAGGAAATGGTATCCCTAAGATGGAATATGGTTGGACAAACCAGGTAACATTTAAAAACTGGGATTTAAATGCCTTTTTCAGAGGCGCAGTTGGCCATAGCCTGGTAAACAACTTCCGGGCATTTTATGAGCCTATCGATCCAGGAGCAATTAACTCTTATAATCGTATTACCACTGATAAGGCCGTTGATGGTCTTACGGTTGCCCAATACAGCTCCTTGTATGTTGAAAAAGCCAGCTTCTTCAAGTTAGATAACATTACACTCGGCTATAATTTTCCAATGGCCTCTAAAGGAGTTCGGAACCTGAGGGCCTATTTGAGTGTGCAAAATGCATTTGTAATTACAGATTACACGGGTATTGATCCTGAACCGGTATTGGCTGATCCAGGACCTTCGGATAACGGAGGGTTTCAACCTGCTTCTGCAGATGTATTGGCCCCCGGTATTGATAGAAGAAACAGCTACTTCCAGTCAAGAACATTTACGTTTGGTGTAAATATTGGCTTCAATTAAAAAGTTAACATGAGAAATATGAAAGATTTATTAAAATATAGCCTGATTTCTGCGATGATGTTCGGAGCAGTTTCGTGTGCCGATCTCGATGAGGAGATTTTGGATAGCTATACAGAGGATTTTGATCCCGCTAACCCGGGAGTGGGTGTAAAAAATAATGTAAACAAAGCAACACCCAATGATGGACTCTCAGGTGCATTTACCAGAGTTTTGAATGGAACAGCCAACCACGGTGGTTATTTCTCTGCACAAGAAGTTTCTTCGGATGAGGCTGTTATTACCCAAAAAGGGGGTGACTGGTTTGATGGAGGAGAATGGCTTACTATGCATCGCCATCAGTTTGCCTCTACCGGTACGGGTGGACTTGAAGGTACTTATAATGATTCCTATGGTGGTATTTTTCAGTGTAATGACCTTTTAGGAAAGGCAGAAACAACCACGGCCGGTAAAGCACAGTTACGATTTTTACGCGCATATTTTTACTGGAGATTAGTGGATGTTTTTGGTAATGTCAAACTTACTATAACTACTGGTGCAGGTTCGGATGTAGCGCAAAGTACACGCGCCCAAGTCTATGCATTTATTGAGACTGAACTATTGGCTGCTATTCCGGATTTGCCAACTGGTAAGCCTGAGTATGGAAGAGCCAGTAAGGCTGCCGCTTATGCATTACTTTCGAGACTTTACTTAAATGCCCATATTTATACAGCTACATTTAGTGGAGGAACCTATGCGCCTGGAGCAACCAAGTATCAGGAAGCCATTGATGCCGCTAATCAGGTATTAAATTCCGGAGCTTTTGCAATTACAGCTACTCTGCCGGAATACGCGGATGTATTTTCTCCGAGTAACGTTGAAAACCCTGAGCATATTTTTGTTGCTCCTTTTGACGAAGCAACCGGTGGTGGAATGAATATTGCGCAAATGACCCTTCACTATCCAAGTCAGTTGACATATAAACTAGCTCAACAGCCTTGGAATGGATACTCTACGTTGGAGGATTTTTATAATTCTTATGAGGCTGGTGACAAGCGTAGAGCCAATAACTTCATTGTAGGACCACAAACTGATGTTAATGGAAGCCCTATTCTTGATTTGGCTTTTGATAAGGCTGATGAAGATGGTGCACCAATTAATTATACCCCTGAAATCAATGAGTTGGCTCCCAATGGCTCACGCCAGGCGGGTGCCCGACTTGGTAAGTTCAGCTTTAAACTTGGCCAAAATACTGAAATGGATAATGACTTTCCATTGTTGAGAGTTGGTGAAGTAATGCTTAACAGAGCCGAAGCATCTGCCAGATTGGGCGGTGGTTTCAATGGCGCTGCGGCATTAGCAGATGTTAATCTTTTGAGGGCCAGAGCGGGCGTTGCTGCTTTAGGTTCTTTGACGGAAGGTGAATTATTAGCTGAGCGTGGAAGAGAGTTGTTTAGTGAGGCTCTAAGACGCACGGATTTGATTCGCTTTGGCGCCTGGGGAAATGCATGGTGGGAAAAATCAGCGCATCCAAGCTTTGATTATCGCATCCTGATGCCATTCAGTCAAAACTCGATTAACGCAGCTGCTTCAGGCATTGACCTTGTTCAAAACCCAGGATATCCTAATTAATAAATCCCTTTTGGTTTTGTAATTTTGAATGGCGTCCAACAGAGTTGGACGCCATTTTTATTTCGCATGCGCATTACGTTAGTTTTATCATTATTATTTATTTGGGCTTGTTCAAGTAACCCAACTCCACCGCCTACACTATACACCAATTATACAGAGTTAAGCGGCATTAATTTCCAAAATGACCTCGTTTACACAGATCAATTAAATCCATACACCTATAGAAATTTTTATAATGGGGCTGGTGTAGGCATTGGCGACATTAACAATGATGGGTTATCGGATATTTATTTTACCGGCAATCAGGTAGATAATAAGTTATACCTGAATGAAGGTGGTTTTAAATTTAGAGATATAACCGCTGAGGCTGGTGTAGCGTGCTCTGGGGTTTGGTCAACCGGGGTTACGTTGGTTGATATCAACTCGGATGGCTTTTTAGATATCTATGTTTGCAAGTCGGGGAACCCTGATGTAGCGAACCGGAATAATGAGTTATTCATTAATAATGGAAACTTAACTTTTACTGAGCGATCGAAAGAATATGGATTAGATGTTATTGGACTTTCCGTACAAGCGGCTTTTTTTGATTACGATAAGGATGGCGATCTGGATTGTTACTTATTGACCAATTCGTTTAAATCTATCGGTCAATATGATTTAGTTGAGAATCAAAGGAACATTCCGGATGCGCAAGGAGGAGGCAATAAATTTTTCATTAACGATAATGGCAAGTTTCGTGATTATTCTGCTGAGGCCAATATCTATCGGAGTAGCATTGGCTTTGGATTGGGCATTACGTTAGGGGATTTTAATGATGATACCTGGACTGATATTTTTATTTCCAACGATTTTTTTGAGAGAGATTACTTATACATTAATAATCAACAAGGTGGGTTCACTGAGTCATTAACCGAATACTTTCGCTCTATTAGTATGGGGTCCATGGGGGCCGACTTTGCTGATCTGGATAATGATGGCCATGCGGAATTATTTGTTACAGAAATGTTGCCCGATTCTCTTACCAGAAGAAAGACAAAAACTGTATATGAGAATTGGGACAAACATCAATTGAATGTTGCTAATGGTTATTATGAACAGTTCTCACGAAATGTACTGCAAAAGAAAACTGGCGAGCGATCGTATGCGGAGGTGGGTAGATTGGCCGGCATAGCGGCATCGGAATGGAGTTGGGGGGCTTTGCTTTTTGATATGGATAATGATGGCCTGCGGGATATTTTTATTGCAAATGGCATCTATAAAGACTTGTTGGATCGCGATTATCTTGCTTATTCCGGAGCGCAGGAAAATGTGAGGAAAATTATTAAGGAGGAACAGAACGCGATTTTAAAACTTATTGACCTGATGCCATCTTCTAAATTCCCTAATTATGCGTTCAAAAATGAAGGCAATTTAAAGTTTACGAATAGTGCATTTGAATGGGGTTTTGGTGAACCCATGTTTTCTAGTGGTAGTGCCTATGGTGATTTGGATAACGATGGTGATCTGGACCTTGTTGTTAATAATATAAATGCCCAAGCCGGAGTTTTTCGTAATAATTCAGACTCCTCCAGATATAAAAGTATAAGCCTCTCCATTACATCGAAGGGAAAGAATACGTTTTCTGTTGGAACCATGATAACCGCCTATTGTGGCCATAAGAAATTAATCGTTGATAATTTTGTTACCAGGGGTTTTCAAAGTTCTGTTGAACCGATTGTTACCATGGGATTAGGTGCGGAGATAAAAGTCATTGACTCCATACACATTCGCTGGCCGGATAATGACTATTCCGTAATGTATAATGTGCCCGTTAATAAGAGACTTAATATTGTTAGAGAAGAGTTACAGGAATTTAAGCAATACAAAAACATTAAATATGTGAGTGAAAAGTTTTCACTTGAACCCGTTCCATCAAAAATTTTCAAACATCAGAGAAGCGGTTTAATTGACTTTAATAGAGATCGGCTTTTACCTCACGTATATAGCAACGAAATGCCGGCCTTAATAAAAGGAGACATTAATAATGATGGGTTCGATGAGATCTATGTGGGCGGGGGAAAAGACCAGTCTGGAGTATATATTGATTTTGCTTCCGGAATAAAAGCAGTGCGATCCACAGAAATAGAAAAATATAAAATTTCAGAAGAGACCGAAGGACTACTGGTTGATGTAGATAATGATGGGGATCTTGATATGTATATGGCTGCAGGCGGTAGGTTTTATTCTAAGATCTCGAATGCGCTTCAAGATAGATTATTTATAAATGATGGAAAGGGTGATTTTAAAGAGGCATCCAACGCGCTGCCCTTTTATGAATTCTTTTCAACCAGCACAGTTGCGGCTATTGACTTTGATAAGGACGGTGATTCGGATCTGTTGGTGTGCGAACGTTTTGACCCTTACTATTATGGATTAGGAGGCCGGGGCTTTTTATTGGAGAATAATGGTAAGGGAATTTTTGCTGACGTTACAGAGAAATTTGCACCAGAGTTAAAAAAGCTGGGAATGATTACAGACGCTGAAATTAGTGATTTTGATAATGACGGTTGGAAAGACATTGTTTTAATAGGTGATTGGATGCCAATTACCCTGATGAAAAATAATCAAGGCAACTTTGTTAAAAGTAATGAAGTACTGGGTGTAGCCAACACAGAAGGCTGGTGGAATGATATAGTTTCGGAAGATTTGAACAAAGATGGAAAACCTGATTTTATCCTAGCTAATCACGGACTCAATACATTCTTCAAAACTGGCGATAGGATGTATGTAAATGATTTTGATAAAAATGGTTCCATTGAACAAATATTTTGCACGGAAGTTAACGGCAAGTACTATCCGATCGTAGATAAGGATGAATTTGTTTCTCAACTTCCAGCACTGAAGAAGCAGTTACTCTATTATAAAGACTATGCTAAGAAATCTATTGATCAGATTTTTCCGGAGACAATTCTTTCTGAATCTAAAATATTTCAAGTTAACTTGCTGGTCTCGGTCGTTCTTATGTCTGGTCCAGCGGGATATCAACTAATCGATTTGCCTTTGGAGGGGCAATATTCTCCAATCTACAGCCTTCTGGTATCGGATTTTGACAACGATGGGATTGATGACTTGATAGTAGGAGGAAATCAATTTGAGGTAAAACCACAATTTGGTAGTTATAATGCATCCAACGGCTGGTATTTTAAGGGTGTGTTGAATGAAGGAAAATTTACTTTCCAAAGCGGTATTGATTTGAAAATTAGTGGCCAAATTCGTGACATTGAAATTGTTGAAGTTAATGGAGTTAAGTATGTTTTATTTGCAAAATATGATGATGAACTTGAAATTTTTAAAGTGGCCAATTAGTATTATCGTTTTGGGTATTACTCTTAGCGGATGTTTCCAGTCCGACTATACCCGATTAGTTAAGTCAGAATTAGCGAAGGGAGTCAGATACGATTCCTTGTTATTAGGGATTCGATTCGGAGATTCCAGAGATGATTTTTATGGCAAATGTTTTGACCTTAATAAGCAGCAATTAGTTCGTGAAGGTCCGGGTAACACCGCTGTTCAATATATGTTTACAGATTCTATTGTTCACGCTAAGCCCACGGAGATTCGTTTGCTCTTTATGCCAAAGTATGATGAGAAGAATATAATAACCGAGATGAATATGGAATTCAGTTATCGGGAATGGACACCTTGGGTGCCGGAATTGCAATCCGATACTTTGAAGGTGAAAACAATGGAGATTCTGATGGAATGGTATAAGGGAAATGAATTTGTTATTGCCCACGTTCAGGACACAGAACAGTTTGTGAAGTTGGATGGAAATAGAAGAGTAGTGATTTATAAGCTAGACCCTGAGCGGGTTGTAGTTAAAGTTCAGGATATTTTACATCCCATGTTCAGACATTCAATTACTACAGGAGAATAGGCGTTATGAGTAAAGCACTAGCGCCATTTTTGAAGACTTGGCTATTTAGTTTAGTTATGCTGTTATTGATTAGCTGCTCTAACCAAAAAGACACAAAACAGATTACACGGTTTCAAAAGATTTCAAGTGATTCGAGCGGACTGACTTTTACAAACAAGTTGACGTTCGATCAAACATTTAATATTTACACCTATCGCAACTTTTACAATGGCGGTGGAGTAGGCCTGGGAGATATTAATAATGATGGCCTTATTGACATTTACCTGACGGCCAATCAAGGCCCGAATAAGTTATACTTAAATAATGGAAATTTTCATTTTATCGACATTACAGAAACCGCTGGCGTGGCTGGCACCAAGGCGTGGGCTACCGGGGTTAGTATGGCCGATGTAAATGGTGATGGCTGGCTGGATATTTATGTAGCTAATTCAGGCGATATTGAAGGAGATAATAAAGAGAATGAATTATTTATTAATAATGGTGATTTAACCTTTACCGAAAGAGCTAAAGAGTATGGCGTTGCGGATCGTGGATTTACAACTCATGCGGTATTCTTTGACTATGATCGCGACAACGATCTTGATTTATATATTTTAAATAACTCCTATCAGTCTATTGGCAGTTTTAATTTAAGAAAAAATGAACGCCCTAAACGCGATTCGTTGGGTGGAGACAAGTTGATGCGGAATGACAATAATCATTTTACCGATGTGAGTGAGCAAGCAGGTATTTATGGAAGTGTTATTGGATTTGGATTAGGTGCAACAGTTGGTGATATAAATAAAGACGGCTGGCCTGATTTGTATGTATCCAATGATTTCTTTGAAAGAGACTACCTCTATATAAAT
>Ga0154020_10001667_pt1 | contig 27297 bp, 27 predicted proteins | sample Klosneuvirus_201_FD_109709 | JGI IMG/M metagenome (GOLD analysis project Ga0154020, IMG submission 109709) | Active sludge microbial communities from wastewater, Klosterneuburg, Austria - Klosneuvirus_20160825_MG | ecosystem: Engineered > WWTP > Aerobic digester > Activated sludge | place...
GCTCCACCACCCGTCGGCGGTCCTCCGATGAGAGCCCGCCCGCCTCCCCCGCCTGGAGTGCCCGTATCAGTGCCAGGACGGTGCGGGGCTCTTCGAGTGGCGGGCCGTCGCCACTGGCGTCGACGGATGCCTGTTCGATTGGGCTCGTCATTGGGCCACCTCCTGCCTGCGGTACTTGTCGGCAAGCTCGGGCGCGACAGAGTGCTCACCCGCAAGCGCGATGTAGCGGCGAACGATCACATCGCAGTATCGCGGGCTGATCTCCAGGGCATGGCACCGGCGCTTGAGTTTGTGGGCGGCGATGATCTGTGATCCCGAGCCCGCGAACGGCTCGTAACACACCTCCCCGGGACGGGTGTGCTGCAGCATCGGGATCTCAAAGAGCAAAGTCGGTTTGCTGGTGGGATGTTCCGTGTTACTGCCGGGGCTGACCGTCGGCACGTTCCAGATCGTGCTGGGATACTCCTCGCTGTAGCGCGGCGGCTTGCTGGGTCGGACCCAGCCGAAGAAGCACGGCTCATGCTGCCAGGTGTACCAGGAATAGTTCAGGATCGGCCGGTCCTTACACCAGATGATCTGCTGGTGGACAAACGCGCCGTGCTTGTTCCAGGCGGCTTCGACCATGCCCTGACGCCGCGACGCGTGCCAGCAATACCAGGCCGCATCGGGCTTGATCGCCTCGCTCACCGCCGTCGCGATGAACTTCTCATAGAGCTCGGGATTGAGCTCCGGATCATCCCAGCTCACCTCATCCACGCAGTAGGAACCAGACCAATCCTTGTTGGCGGTGGCGCGTTTGCCGGGATGGTTCCGGCCGTCATAGTTCACCAGGTACGGCGGGTCGGTCGCGAACAGCCCGGCCTTGTGACCGTTCATGACCAGGCGAACCTGAGTGGGATCAGTGGAATCACCGCAGAGCAGCCGGTGCTGGGTCCGAGGGTCTCTGCCCAAGAGGATCAGATCGCCCGGCTTGGTGACCACCGGCCCCTGATCCTTGAGCGCTGCCTCGACGTCGAACGTCTCTTCCTGGTCGGGATCCCCGATCTGCTCGGCGATCAGGGCATCCACATCGGGGACGTCAAAGCCGGTCAACTCGACATCAAAGCCGGGGATGTGCGTCAACTCATCCAACAACTCAGCCAGCTTCTTGTGATCCCAGTCGCCGGAGATCTTGTTCAGGGCGATGTTCAGAGCCTTCTCGCGATTAAGGGGTAGGTCGACCACGCTGACGCGCACCCGGGTGGCGCCCTGCTCGATGAGGACCCTCAAGCGCTGGTGCCCCCCGACAAGGTTCCCGGTGCGTTTGTTCCACACCAGGGGTTCGACGCAGCCGAACTCGGTCATGCTGCGTTTGAGCTTTTCGTACTCGGGGTCACCGGGCTTGAGTTCGAGCCTGGGGTTGTACGGGGCGGGGTTGATCCGAGAGATGGCGACCGTCCTGATCTGCATGGCGAACCTTCCGTGAGGGCCCTAAAAAGCCCGCGCACGCGGGCATGCGGGGACAGAGTCGGAGGTTCGATGGGCAGAAACCAGGTTTGGTGGCCGGCAGCCAGGGCTATTTGGAGCGATTGCGCTCGATCATGCTCGATCGTGGGGTTCAGCGTTTCGGTGACTTGGCCCGCCGCGCCCTTCGCGGCGTGGTCGGATCGGCATCTGCCCGAGCTCTCGGCGGGACCTCACTCAGATCAAACTCCCACAGCTTGGGCGAGATCTGGCGGGCCTTGTAGGTTCGCTCTGAAAGCGCGTTTTGGAGTGTGCGTTTGTGCATGCCGAACCACGACTTCGCCGCCACCGCCAGAGACACCCGCCTGGTCGGCTTCAACGGCGGTTTGAGCACGGACTTGTCAACCACGGCGACCGAAGACTTGCCCCGGAACTCGGCGAGGATGCGGTCGATGGCCAGGACGGATGCCTGGAAAACATCCGGCTTCAGGAACGCGGTGAACCGACTGCCGGGGTCCTTTAGGTCATTCTTGGCAAGTGTGCCGTACTCACGGCGTGCGAACACCGTTTTCCACTCCGCGACTCGATTGGCAGACGTCGGAACCATCGTGGGTGCGCGATGGCCGTGCATGGATCGGACCTGCCTGAGAAGGGGCATCACCGGTTCAACGCTGATCTGGACGCTCTTGCTCTTGCTAGTCTCGGCGAACAGCCATCGCTCGGCCGTCATCCCGAAATGCGGGCTGGTCCATGTCAACGCATAAAGGGCGAGCGCCCATGACTTGGCCTCGTCACTGGCTTGTGACGGATCCAAGAACGGTTCCACAACCAGCCGGGCCCGCACTTCAACAGGGAGGCAATCCCATGCGCACCTGGCCAGAATCATGAACTCTTTGAGCGCGGCCTTCGTTGCTTCGAGTTCATCCAGGCACCCAAAGTAGCCCGCCCGGTAACTGAAGTGCATGCGCGCCTCACCCGAGCGACTCAGTGAACCGCCTTTGGCTCGATCGATTACCGTCAGCAACCGAATGGGGTGTAGCTGAGCGTTGAGCCGCACCATGAAAGGATGCTGCTCAGACTTGGAGAATGGTGGACCACTCAGCCGCCGCGCATCTGTGTGGGGGCCGATGCTCAGAACGTGCCGGAGGCCCGGATGCACCCTTGATGCCGCTAGAAAGCGGGTGCGACATCGGAGGAGAGTTCTGCGCCATTCAGTCTTGATAGCAGTTCATATCGTTCGAAAGCCATGACGTCAAACCCGGCTCCGGGCGAATCGCCCGGCTTTCTCCAGGTCACGCCCTCCTCCGAATGACTCCGCTTTAGGATCAGGCATCTCAGGTGAACTACGCCTCGCCGAGATTGAACCGGTCAGCCCGGGAAACGTCGCGTTCAGTCGGGGTGTGGTGCCCATTGAAGTGGAAGCAGCGTGACCGGCGGACCGAGCAGGCATCCAATGGTCTAAATGCACTCTCGCACTCATTGGAAGACCGAAATCATGCGACCACTGCAATCGACCTCCGGCCTTGCCCGCTACACCGTCCCGGCTGCCTTGGCCGTCGGACTATTTGCTGGTGGATGTACACAGAGTCACACGTTTGTCCTTCGTCCAGTGACGATGCCGACGCGGCTGATGAGCACATCGATCGTCGTGGCGCCCTCAACCGTCGGTGTGACGCCCGCAATTCAGACCCTCTTCGAGAAGAAGTTGGCCGAGAAATTGCGGCCCGAGGCAATGGTCCAAGCGGGGGCGGCCGGAGACCTGGTCATCCAGTACCGCTTTGTGCTCTATGACACGGGGAACACCGCGGCCCGCATCGGCTCCGGTGTGGCCAATCTCGCCGGCTCGCCATTCTTTGGCATTGGCGATGGAAGCCTGGGCATTGAGGCGACGTATTCCGATTCGATGGGCAACATACTCGGCCAGATTGTGGTGGACGGCCCGATCTCGGGAGCCTTTGCCTCGGCCGAGGGCGGCCTGGACTCGGCCGCCACTTCGATCGCAAAATACGCCAAGGCCAACTTCGTCGCCGGCAAGGTGCAGGAATGTGCCGCGGCGGCGAGCAGCGGTTCGGACCTCGCCGTGCGATGACGGCGCGCGGTGCAAGTGCCGCGGGAACAACACGTCACGGAAAATCCGAGCGGCTAGCGCACAGCCAGAAGGCGCCGATCGGCGGCCATGCCCCCTTCGGGATTGCTGCCTTCATCATTTGCTCTACTCAGCCTTCTTGGTTCGAGCGGCCCGGATCGCTCGGAGGAGCCCTTCCGGCACGATTCCCGACGCCGGTTCATCCGAAGGGCGGAGGGCCATCTTGCCAAGCCGAATGGTCTGCTTGTACCCCTCAAGATAAGCGACGCAGGATGGACAGACGCCCAGGTGACGCTCGAACTCATGGCGCATTTCCGCGGAGAGGGAGCCGTCTAGGTAATCGCCGATGAAGTCGATCAACTCGTGGCAGGTGATGTAGTCGTGGTCTTTCACAACGCTCCTTCAGCAAAGCAGGGGTCCAGGAGGGTCCGCAAGGCTTGGCGGGCCCGATGCAGGCGGGTTTTGACCGCCGCTGTGGACATGCCCAGGAGCTGAGCTGTTGCTTCCGTGTCCAGCTCTTCGATGTCTCGCAACATCAGTACCACGCGATAGGGCTCCGGCAGCTCGGCGATCTTGGCACGAACCAACTCGCGCATCTCAAGCTCTTCGATGCCGGATTCGTCGACCGGTTTCCAGGGGCGGGAATCGGTCTTCTGATGCCCATCTTCCAGGAACTGAGGAAGGAGCTCATCCATTGACTTCTCGGGCCTGCGCCTCTGGGAGCGGAGCTTCATAAGGCAGGCATTGACGGTGATTCGGTGGAGCCAAGTGGTGAGCTGGGATCGGCCGTCGAACTTGTCCAGTGCCTTAAAAGCACTCAGGAACGCGTCTTGGACGGCATCATGGGCATCCTCTTCGCGGCCCATCATGCGGCGGGCGACGGCGAGCATTCGGCCGCCGGCGGACTCTACCAGCTCATCAAAAGCGCGGTCCTCGCCGGCCCGAAGGCGTGTGATCAGCATGAATTCGGCCTCCGGAGATAGGCCGCTATGCCCTAGTTCCGCCGATTCGTGCGTGTTTTTCACGGTTGAACCTCCTGGAGCAGACGCTTGATGTACAACGAGCCGCCTTGGAGCCGGACACCCGCATCGCGAAGGCGAATCAGGAACGCGCGGCCATCGGGGTCCACCGAAGTGAGTCCCGAGAGATCGACGGTGGTTTTGGTGCTTGATGGCGCGGGGTCGAGAACGCCGCGCAGGTCGATGAGGCTTTCGGCAGTGAGCTGGCCATCGAGGCGGATCAGCAGTTCGCGGTCGGGGGTTTCTTGCTTGGTCAGCTTGATCACGGTGTTGGTCTCCGTGATTGCCTAGGCAACTGCCGTGCCAAGGCATGCAACAAGGGATAAACGCCCCTAACCCCAGGTTTTGCAGGGCTTTGTGGCGACTCTGGCCATTGTTGGAGAACTGACGATCTGCGCGGCCGGTCGCGTTCGACGCGGCCGGCCGTCGCGTCAGCCTTGAATGCCGAGGCGGGCCATGCGGCTTCGGAGAGTGCTGGGGGGAACGCCGAGGATTTTGGCCGCGCCGGTGGGGCCGGCGATTGCACCGTTGGTTTGCTTGAGGATGGCCTGGATGTGCTCGCGTTCCATGTCGGCCAGAGAGCGCTGCGAGGGGGCGGGTTGGCCGGGCTGGGAGCGAAGTTCGCCCTCATCGATCCGGAGGGTGGTTCCCTCGGAGAGGATGACGGCCCGTTCCAGGATGTTCCGGAGCTCGCGGATGTTGCCGGGCCAGGCGTACTTGACGAGCCGGGTCATGGTGCTCGCGTCGATCTCTTCGATCCGCTTCGCCACGGCCGCGGCGAGCTGAGTGACGAAGAACGTGGCCAGGACGGGGATGTCGGTCACGCGGTCGCGGAGGGGTGGGACAGTGACTGGGAAGACGCTAAGGCGGTAATAGAGGTCGGCGCGGAACTTTTGTTCCTTCACGTCGGCGGCCAGATCGCGGTTGGTGGCGGCGATGACGCGGACGTTGACCTTGACGGTTTCGGAGCCGCCGACACGCTCGAACTCGCTTTCCTGGAGCACGCGGAGGAGTTTGACCTGGACATCGGGGGCGACCTCCCCCACTTCGTCGAGGAAGATAGTGCCGCCGTCGGCGAGCTCGAAGCGGCCGCGGCGGGAAGAGACGGCTCCGGTGAAGGCGCCTTTCTCGTGTCCGAAGAACTCGCTTTCGACCAGGCCCGCGGGAAGAGCGGCGCAGTTGACCTTGACGAAGGGGGCATCGCGTCGCTGGCTGCGGGCGTGGATGGCTCGGGCTATGAGTTCTTTGCCAGTGCCGGTTTCGCCCTGGATGAGAACGGTGGAGTCGGTCGGGGCGACGCGCTCGACTCTTTCGAGGACTTTCACGAGTGCAGGACTGCCCCCGACGATTTCGTCAAAGTTGTTGACGGACTTGATTTCATCGCGAAGGTAGCGGTTTTGGGCCTGGAGGCGAGCCTGTTCCTGCTCCATCAGAACGCGGTCGGTGATGTCCAGGAACATGGTGCGGGTATAAGTTCCACTGGGATCTGGACGGGACCACCACTGGATCCAGAACGGTTTGCCGTTGTCTTTGCGGCGCATTTCGAGAACGACGCCGCTGGTGTCAGCGCCGCCGCCGATGGCTTCGAAGGCCTCGCGTAGACGACGCTGAGCATCCGGGGTGTTGGGAACGAATGTCTTGCCGAACGTTGTGGCGACCTGGTCTGGTGTGATGCCCAAAATGCGCATCGCCGTGCGGTTGGCGCGGATGAACTTTGAATCCAATCCTTCGTGGACATACGCGATGGGGGCTTCATCGAAGAGGTCTCGAAACTTCTCCTCGGTTTCCGCCAGGGAATGTTCCAGGCGAACCCGAGATAGTTCGCCCGCTGCACGGGCCGCGAAGATCTGGAAAATCGCCAGATTCCGCGGCTCTCGCGGCATGGGCTTGATGTCCATGATGAACAGGTGGCCCAGAATACTTTTGTCGGGCGCCAGCAGGGGCACGCCGAGGTAACTGACGGCTCCGAGGTCTACGAGGGGTTGGTCTTCGGGAAATGCCTGTTGGAGGCCGCTGGGATAGTGGCTGAACTGACCGCCGACGACGTCACGGCAGGGGGTTCCGGCGAGCTTCCATTCGACGTTTTCTGCGAAGCGGTCCCCCGTCCAGAAGGCCAGCGATCGCGCGGAGGCGGTTTCGGGGATGAACTCGGCGACGATCGCATATTTGACCGAGAGTGCCTTCGCGAGGCTCTGGACCATGACGCGGAAGCACTCTTCTCCGGAGGTACTGGCGATGCCGCGGAGGAGCGAGTGGAGAAGGGAGTCCTGGGCGAGCAGTTCGGGCGTGGCCGCGGGGTCCTGTTCCGCGGAAACGAAGTGATCGGTCGTGTTGTGTTTCGCGGCCGTTTCCACTGTGAATGACCCAGAGAGGTGCGGGTTACGACGGTCGTGGTCGCGTGGAGAGGATTGTAGTCGATTTTGGACGTGCGCGACCGGGTGAAGACGGTGCTGAAACCAACGGCTTGTTGCGGGCATCTGACGGGTCAGCCGCGTGCGCCATTTGGTTGCGCGCATCACTTGTTCTGAGATCGAAAGGGAATCATGGCGACTATCACCCGAATGAACAGCGGCACGATCCGCGACTTGATGCCGGAGCAACTGCCCGAAGTCGTAATGCCCTCGTGCGAAGCTCGGCCGGTTTTGAAGGGTCAGACGGCGATTGTCACTGGGGCTTCGTCGGGCATTGGACGGGGCATTGCCAATGCACTGTGCGCGGCCGGCGCCAATGTCGTGGTCAACTACATCGGAGCGGATGCGGACGCCAAGGCCGTAGTTGAGGAAACGACCCACTGCGGGTGTGCCAACCGCGGCGAGGCCATGGCGTACAAAGCCGATGTTTCAGATGAGGTCCAGGTCACGCGGATGTTCGAGGGGGCTATTGAGCAGTTCGGGACGGTCGACATCCTCATAAACAACGCGGGGCTGCAGCAGGACGCGCCCATTGAGAAGATGACCCTGGCACAATGGCGGAGGGTAATCGATGTGAATCTGACCGGGCAGTTCCTCTGTGCCCGCGAGGCGATTCGAGAGTTCAAGCGCCGCGGCGTTCGGCCAGGTGTGTCGTGTGCCGCGGGCAAGATCATCTGCGTGTCAAGCGTTCACGAGGTGATCCCATGGGCCGGACACGTGAACTACGCCGCGAGTAAGGGCGGGGTGATGCTGATGATGAAGAGCATGGCCCAAGAGGTGGCGCCGTGGAGGATTCGGATCAACAGCATCTGCCCGGGCGCCATCCGCACGCCGATTAATCGACCTGCGTGGGAGACTCCAGAGGCGTACAACGAACTCATGAAGCTGATCCCGTACAAGCGGATCGGCGAGCCCGAGGACATCGCTCGCATGGCCGTGTGGCTCAGCTCGGACGAGGCCGACTACATCACCGGCGCGAGCCTCTTTGTGGACGGCGGCATGACGCTCTACCCGGGGTTTGAAATGGGAGGTTGAACGGCGTCCCGCTTGGTGCCGCTGAAATCGGCTGGGGCGGTCCGTGGACGGCCCCCATTCTCTGGCCCCCCCGCAGAGGAGGGAATTGCTTGCCTACCGCAATTGACGACTGTACCGAGTGGTTGGAAACAGACGGTCTCGGTGGATTCGCTTGCGGAACCACTTCTGGCATCCGGACCCGCCGCTACCACGCCCTGCTCTTGGCGGCCGCGACGCCCCCGAGCGGCCGGTTCGTGCTTGTGAATGGACTTGACGTCACGCTCCGGACTCCAGAGGGCGACTTCCCACTTGCATTTCATCGCTACACGCCCGGGGTGAACAACGAGTCCAAGGGAGTGCGGGTAGAGAGTTTTGCAGCCGATCCCTGGCCGCGGTGGACATTCTGTCTCGAGGATGGCACACGCGTTCGTCACGAGCTCTGCGTCACCCGTGGTCTCCCGCGTACGGTGCTCACGTGGCGGCTCTTGCAGCCTCAGCGCGGCGCGCGGTTGCTGGTCCGCCCTCTTCTGTCGGGACGGGACTATCACGCCCTGCACCACGAGAACCCGTTCTTCCGGTTCGATCCCGAAATTGTGAGTTCGGAGGTCCGGTGGACCCCGTATGCCGGCGTTCCGGCGACGACAGCCCGCCACAACGGCGTCTACCGCCACGAGCCCTTGTGGTACCGCGGGTTCCAGTACGACCAGGAGCGGGAGCGGGGCATGGATTTTGCCGAGGACCTTGCCTCGCCGGGTGTGTTCGAGTTTGACCTTTCAGCCGGCGACGCGGAGCTGGTGCTGACCGCCGATCTCTGTCCGGCTGGCTTGCTGAAAGAGGAGGCCCTCGGCGGGAGCGTCTCAGTTGTGCGCGATGCCGAGCGCGACCGACGAGCCCGGCTTGGCTCACCCATCGAGCGGGCTGCCGATGCCTACCTAGTCCAGCGCGGAGACGGCACGACGATCATCGCTGGATACCCTTGGTTTGGGGATTGGGGTCGCGACACGTTCATTGCTCTGCGGGGCCTGTGCGTGGCGACTGGCCGGTTCGACGATGCCCGGCGCATCCTCATGGCTTGGGCGGGCCGCGACTCCCGAGGCGTCTTGCCCAACCGCTTCGCCGATCAGGGCGACACTCCCGAGTACAACAGCGTCGATGCCAGTCTTTGGTTTGTCATAGCGGCAGATGATTTGATGCGTGAGGCCCACGCGGCCGGTCGCTCTCTGACCACGCAGGACAGCCAAACGCTGCGACGGGCGGTCGAGCGCATTCTGGCCGGGTACACCGCGGGCACCCACCATGGCATCCGCATGGACGAAGACGGCCTTCTCGCCGCGGGCGCCGCGGGCGTCCAGCTGACGTGGATGGACGCCCGAGTCGGGTCACGAGTCATCACGCCTCGCATCGGTAAGCCCGTCGAGATTCAGGCTCTGTGGCTCAATGCCCTCCGGATCGCCGCCCGATGGGAGCGGCGATGGGTCAAGACGCTTGAGTTGGGCCTCCGCTCGTTCCGGCGCAAGTTTTGGAACGACGCCGACGGTTGCCTGTACGACGTGATCGATGTAAATCACGTCGCGGGACTGACCGACCCCTCTTTCCGTCCCAACCAAATCCTGGCTGTGGGTCTCCCGTTGTGCTTACTCAGGAAGGATCGCGCCCGGCAGGTTGTGGATCGCGTCGAGGAGCAGCTCCTCACGCCGATGGGTCTTCGCTCGCTGGCGCCGGGACATCCCGACTACGCCCAGCGTTACCGGGGCGGCCCCGAACACCGCGACTCCGTTTACCACCAGGGGACCGTGTGGCCCTGGCTCCTGGGCCCGTTTGTAGAGGCTTGGCTGCGCGTGCGGGACGAATCTCCAAGTGCGCGGACGCTGGCCCGCGCCCGATTCCTGGACCCGATCCTGCGACATTTGGACGAGGCCGGCGTCGGGCACATCTCCGAGGTTGCCGATGCCGAGGCGCCTCATGTACCCGGCGGGTGCCCGTTCCAGGCATGGTCGCTCGGCGAGATTCTCAGGCTCGACAAGCGTGTGCTTGCGGAACCTTCCACGGTCACGGCCGCCGGTCGGCGGCGGTCACCCGAGCCGACACAGGGTCGGAGTACCACACTGCCGCTCGAAGCGGCCGCCGTTGACATCCTTGCTGCTCCTACATGATCGATTCTCTCCGCAATCACTGGCCCGAGTACGTCATCGAAGCATTCCTGCTCGGGATGTTCATGGTCGCGGCCTGCCTTGCCGTCTTCGCGCTTGAACATCCACGATCTCCACTGCCGCGTGCCATGCGCTCGCCGTTGCGCCGGCGGGCGGTCATCGGCATCCTCATGGGCTTGACGGCGGTGGTGCTGATCTACTCGCCCCTGGGGCAGCGCTCGGGCGCGCACATGAACCCCGGGACGACACTGACCTTTCTGGTTCTGGGCAAGATCAAGGGGTGGGACGCCCTGTTCTACATCCTGGCACAGTTCGTGGGTGGCGTTGCCGGCGTCGCCGCGTCCGCCGCCATGCTCGGGCCCTCCATCCGGCACGAGAGCGTGAATTACGTCGCCACGCAGCCCGGCAAGTACGGGGCGCGCGTGGCTTGGGCCGCGGAGTTTGTCATCGCCTTCGGGATGATGGGGATGGTCCTGCTCTCCTCCAACAACAGCCGCACCGCCCCGTACACCGGCATGTTCGCGGGCGTGCTGGTGGCCCTGTACATTGCGGTCGAGGCCCCGCTCTCGGGGATGAGTATCAACCCCGCGCGAACACTCGGCTCCGCCATCCCCGCGCGGTCCTTCCGCGGCTTATGGATTTACTTCACCGCACCGCCCTTGGCGATGCTCGCGGCCGCAGGGCTGTACACGGCTATCGCCGGGACCGACCACGTGTATTGCGCAAAGCTCAACCACGAGGGCCACACGCGCTGCATCTTCAACTGCCGCATCGACCAGATGACCGGCCGGAATCCGGCCCAGGCGAGCGGCATCCAACATGGGCCCGCGGATGGTCGGTCCAACCACTAGGGAGCTCACGAACAGGGGCAATCATGGCAGGCGATGGAAACTACGACATTATCATCGTCGGGACGGGTGCAGGTGGGGGCACTCTGGCCCATCAGCTCGCTGCATCGGGCAAACGAATCCTGATTCTGGAACGTGGCGACTTTCTGCCGCGGGAGCGTGAGAACTGGGAGACCAAGGCGGTCTTCGACCAGAAGCGATATCTCGCAAAGGAGACGTGGTATGACAAAGATGACCAACCCTTTGCGCCCTACACGCACTACTGGGTGGGTGGAAATACGAAGGTGTACGGGGCTGCCCTGCTGAGGATGAGAGAGTTCGATTTTGGCGAGGTGCGGCATTACGGCGGGGTCTCACCGGCGTGGCCGATCTCGTATCGGGACCTGGAGCCGTATTACACGCGAGCCGAGCACATGTACTACGTGCACGGGGAGCGAGGACTGGACCCGCACGACCCGCCGGCGTCGGCGCCCTATCCGCACCCGCCGGTGGATCCTGAGCCGCGGATCAAGGAGATGTTTGATGATCTGACGGCGCTGGGGTACAAACCGTTCCCGATTCCCTTGGGCGTGCGGACGGACCCCGCGGGCAAGCGGAGCGCGCCGTACAAGTTCAGCAACTTCGATGGATACCCCGACCTGACCGAAGTGAAGGCGGATGCACACGTCATCGGGATCAAGCCGATCCTGGAACGGCGGAACGTGACGCTGCTCACGCGGGCGCTGGTGGAACGGCTCAATACGGATCGATCAGGACGGCAAGTCACGGAAGTGGTCGTTCAGCGCGACGGAGAACGGCTCGTCTTCCGCGGGGACATCGTGGTGCTCTCGTGTGGGGCGATCAACTCCGCGGCGGTTCTGTTGCGCTCTGCCAGTGACAAACACCCGACGGGCCTAGCGAACAGCTCGGACCAAGTCGGGCGGAACTACATGACGCACCAGAACGGGTGCTTTCTCGCAGTCACCGAGAACCCGAACCCCTCGCAGTTTCAGAAGTACTTCGGGCTTACCGACTTCTATCGCGATGGTGGCGAAGGAGCCCCACCGTTGCCGCTGGGCACCGTGCAGCTCATGGGCAAACCCGATCCCGGTACGATTCAATGGCTCCGCGGCGACAAGCTTCCCGGAGTTCCCTTGGAAGAGATCGCCGCGCGAACCATCGACTTCTTCATCACCGCCGAAGACCTGCCCGATCCCGACAACCGGATCACACTGCGGGCTGACGGTGCGATCAAGGTCAGCTACACGCACAACAACACCGAAGCGTACGACCGGCTTCATTCCAAGTTGGAGCACTTGCTTACCCAGGCAGAGTTGCGGCACGGGCGCAAGGCTCCGGTGTTTCTGGCCTCCCGGCTGGGCGTCAGCGGTGTGTCACACCAGAACGGCACGTTGCGATTCGGGTACAACCCCGCGACAAGCGTGCTGGACCTGAACTGCAAGGCCCACGACCTGGACAATCTCTATGTCGTGGATGGATCGTTCTTCCCGTCCAGCAGCGCTGTCAACCCATCCCTCACCATCATGGCCAATGCGTTGCGCGTGGGCGGGCACCTGCTGCACCGGCTCGGAGCAACGGCCGCGGCGCACGAAGCACAAGAGAGCATCGCATGAAACAATCGCCATCCATGTCTGGGCAACGCTCGCTCGCCCGATTCATCGTTGGAGGTGCGGCATCGCTGGCCGCGGCCGGACTGGTTCTGGCGGCCTCGCTCGGAGTCGCGGCACCGACGGGCGTCACGACAAGTACATCCTCCGTCGCGACTCCAGGGGTGCAGGGCGTCTCGACGATCGGGATCACCGTGAGCGACCTGGATCGGTCGGTCGCCTTCTATACCGGAGTGCTGGGCTTCGACAAAGTCAGCGAGGTAGAGACTTCCGGCGATGCGACTGAACACCTCTCGGGCGTATTTGGCGCTCGCTGCCGCACGGCCAGGCTGAGACTCGGCGACGAGACGATCGAGCTCACGCAGTTTCTCGCGCCCGAGGGCCGGCCAATTCCCTCGGACTCTCGCAGCAACGACCGATGGTTTCAGCACATCGCCATCGTGGTGTCCGACATGGACAAGGCCTATGCGCACCTGCGAAAGAGCAACATTCGTCATGCGTCATCGGGGCCGCAGACGCTGCCGGACTGGAACCCGAATGCGGGCGGAATTTCTGCGTTTTACTTCAAGGATCCCGATGGGCACGTTCTAGAAGTAATCCACTTCCCACAAGGCAAGGGCGATCCGAAGTGGCTGCCGTCAACGGACAAGTTGTTTCTGGGCATCGACCACACGGCGATCGTGGTGGCGGACACGGATCGGGCTTTGGCTTTCTACGTGGGCGTACTCGGGATGCGTGTCGCCGGCGCCAGCGAGAACTACGGCACTGAGCAGGAGCACCTGAACAATGTGTTCGGTGCTCGCCTGAGGATCACGGCGTTGCGGGCCGGACAGGGGCCGGGTGTCGAGCTGTTGGAATACCTGGCTCCGACCGACGGACGGCCGGCACCCGCGGATCTTCGAGCCAACGACCTGACGCACTGGCACACGACCCTGGTGACTCCCAGCCTCGACGACCTGACAGTCCGGCTTCGCGATTCGCACGTTTCGTGGGTTTCCGCCGGCTTGGTCTCCGGTATTGAGGGTTCGGCCGAGTTTCGTGCGGCCTGCCAGATTCGTGATCCGGACGGACACGCGGTGGTCATAGGACAAGCCGGGGTTGATCGGCAAGCCGCCAATCCGTAACTGCAGGGCGGATGCGGCATCGAACCCTCCGGATGTATGTCGAAGCCACCAAGGATGATGCCATGAGAACCTTTTCCCGAATTGGGCTCGTTAGTGCGGCGGCCTTTGCGTGCCTGGTCACCCAACCCGGCCTGGCCCAGCCGGTGACACCCGCAACGCATTCGATCTCTTCGGCCGTGAGCGGCCAACCGTTCTCGATCGCCGAGGCGAAGGGCCACTACCTGGCGCTCCACTTTCTTCGAGGAGACACGGAGCAGGCGGGGAGGTTTGTGGGTGAGTATCTACGGGCAGCGCCGTTGTACGCGGGCGTGCGACATGTATTCGTGCGCTCCGACGATGCCAAGGCGGTCAAGGCGTGGGCAGAGCAGTTCAAGGGTGATGCGGTGTACGTCGATGCGGGCGGCGCGTTAGCAAAAGACCTTGGGGTTGTCGGCACGGACATGCCCGCGACACTCGTGTTGGACACCCAGAGCAAGGAACTCTTCAGATTCACCGGTAAACAAGCGGACGACTACCTCCCGTGGGCGACGTTTGCGAGCCAGTTTGCCGCCAAGTCGAAGGCTTCGGCGCTGGCCGACTACAACCTGCCTTCGTCACGCCCGTTGGCGGTCGAGGGATACGACATCGTCGCGTACTTCACGCCTGGGAAGGCGGTCAAGGGCAATCGCGAATTGGTGTCGAACTATCGCGGCGTGATGTACCTCTTCTCAACGGAAACGAACCGTGCGCTCTTTGCCGCCGAGCCCGAGAAGTATCTGCCGACGTACGGGGGCTGGTGTGCTAGCGCGATGGGCGCAAAGGGGACCAAGGTCGAAATCGACCCGACCAACTTCAAGGTCAAGGATGGCCGCTTGTTCCTCTTCTTCAAGGGAACCTTCGGCGATGCGCTCAAGGACTGGAACAAGCACGAGAAGGAATGGGAGCCGGCCGCGGACAAGAACTGGAAGAAGCTGACGAACGAAGAGCCGTTCAAGCCTTCCAAGTAGTTCGGACACCGTTTCGGTCAAGCGTCGCACACGTACTTCTGCCCCCGCTCCCCCCTCGCGCGAAGTCGCGGAAAGGTGACCGCTATGCCTCTGCCCAAGCGTGCCACGACTATTAGTTGGACCCTTCAGATCCTGGTCGCTGCCATTCTGTTCCAGACACTGTTCTTCAAGTTCACGGGAGCGGAAGAGTCCAAGCACATCTTTCGCACGCTCGGACTGGAGCCGGTCGGCCGCATCGGGTCCGGGATCGCTGAGCTGATCTCCGTCGTCCTGTTGCTCACGCCGCGGACTGTGACCCTGGGGGCGCTCCTGGCGCTCGGCGTGATCTCGGGGGCGATCATGAGTCATTTGACGAGACTGGGCATCGTCGTCCAGAACGATGGGGGACTGCTCTTCGGCCTAGCTCTGATCGTCTTCGCGGGGGCTCTGGGCATTCTCGTGTTTCACCGCACACAGATTCCATTCGTGGGCAAGCTTTGGTTGCACCGCGGATTCATCGCTCCACCCTTGTCCAATGTCCCTTCACGTTGAAACCGAGAACTCCACTATGCCCCCACACTCAGGTACTCCGGCGAAAGCGGCTCCTGTCGATGCCCGGTCTTCCAACACGACAGCGCCTGACACCGAGTCCTCCCGGCTGACATCCACGGACCAGCGAGAGCAGGCTTGGAAGCGCTGGGGCCCGTACGTGTCCGAGCGCCAGTGGGGCACAGTGCGCGAAGACTACTCGCCTGATGGCGATTGCTGGAATCACCTGACGCACGACCACGCACGCAGCCGTGCCTACCGCTGGGGTGAGGATGCCCTGCTAGGCATTTGCGATGACGAGTGCCGGCTGTGCGTCGGCCTGGCGCTTTGGAACGGAAAGGACCCCATTCTCAAGGAACGTCTGTTTGGTCTGACGGGCCCTGAGGGCAACCACGGAGAAGATGTCAAGGAGCACTACTTCTACCTCGATTCCACACCCACGCACTCGTACATGAAGGCGCTCTACAAGTATCCGCAAGGAGAGTTTCCCTATGAGCGCCTTGTCAACGAGAACCGCTCACGCCGTCGCGACCAGCCGGAGTTTGAACTCAGCGACACCGGAGCATTCGACGATGGTCGGTACTTTGATGTGCAGATCGAGTACGCCAAGGCCGGCCCCGACGATGTACTCATCCGAATCACCGCGTTCAACCGTGGTCCTGAGGCTGCAACCATTCACCTCCTCCCGTCGCTCTGGTTCCGCAACACCTGGGCCTGGGGTGCGAGCACGGGAGACAAGCCCAGCCTCAAGGCGGACTCAACCGGACGCATCCTCGCAACACACCCCACGCTGGGGAGCTACGAGTTTGCCGCTGATCGCGTGCCGCGCGGCGGCGAACCCGAACTGCTGTTCACGGAGAACGATAGCAACACGCAACGCCTCTGGGGATCGCCGAACCGGACGCCGTTCGTCAAGGATGCGTTTCATGAACGCGTCGTCCGAAACGATGAGGCGGCGGTCAATCCTGAACGAACCGGAACAAAGGCCGCGGCGTGGTACGGCCTCACGATTCCCGCTGGCCGCAGCGCCGAAGTACGCCTGCGACTGCGTCCAGTGGCTTCCAGCGGCACTCCACCGTTCATGGACGGCGCGGCGGGCTTTGATGCAGTTGTTGAAGATCGCATTCGCGAGGCCGATGCGTTTTATGACGCGGCACCGCGCTCGCATGATGGTCTGAGCCCACAAGAGCGGCTGGTTGCGCGCCAGGCGGCCGCGGGACTCCTTTGGAGCAAGCAGTTCTATCACATCGACATCCGGCCCTGGCTGGAAGGTGACTCCGGGCAACCGACTCCGCCCGTATCCAGAAAGAATGGGCGCAATGCGGATTGGGGGCACCTCAACAATCAGGACATCATCTCGATGCCCGACAAGTGGGAGTACCCCTGGTACGCCGCATGGGACCTGGCTTTTCAGATGATTCCATTTGCACACCTGGACCCCCAGTTTGCGAAGGACCAACTCGTGCTCTTCCTGCGCGAGTGGTACATGCATCCGAATGGGCAGATTCCGGCGTACGAGTTCGCGTTCGGCGATGTGAACCCGCCTGTGCATGCATGGGCCGTGTGGCGGGTGTACAAGATGACCGGCGCTCGTGGGGGGCGCGACCGGCTATTCCTGGCCCGCTGCTTCCAGAAACTCCTCTTGAACTTCAACTGGTGGGTCAACCGCAAAGATCCGAGCGGCAAAAACCTCTTCTCCGGTGGTTTCCTGGGCCTGGACAACATCGGCGTCTTTGACCGCTCCCGACCATTGCCAACCGGAGGCCATCTTGAACAGGCCGACGGCACAGCGTGGATGGCGTTCTATTGCGGCACCATGCTCAGCATGGCGCTGGAGCTCGCCCGCGATGATGCCGCGTACGAGGACATGGCCACCAAGTTCTTTGAGCACTTCGTCGCGATTACCGACGCCATGAACACTCTGGGCGGTTCGGGACTGTGGGACGATCAAGACGGTTTCTATTACGACCAGCTCCGGATGGGTTCAGACACCACTCCCCTTCGCGTCCGCTCCCTCGTCGGGATGATCCCGCTGCTGGCGGTTGAACTCCTCGACAGCGACACGATCGACCGGCTCCCGGACTTTAAAGCCCGCATGGAGTGGTTCCTGACCAACCGAAAGGATCTGCCGTGGCAGTCCACTTGCAACTGTGGACACGGAGGAGCCGCGGGGTCGCAGCGATTGCTGGCGATTCCCTCACGCGATCGCTTGGAACGGGTCGTGGGGTGCCTGATGGACGAGACCGAGTTTCTCTCACCCTTCGGCATTCGCTCGGTCAGCAAACGGCATGAGCAGAGCCCGTACATCTTTCGAGTCGGTGCCGAAGAGTTCCGCGTCGACTACACGCCGGGCGAATCCACAACTGGCCTCTTCGGCGGTAACTCCAACTGGCGAGGGCCGATCTGGTTCCCGCTCAACTTTCTGATTGTCGAAGCACTTGAACGGTTTCACCGCTTCTACGGAAACGACCTCACGGTCCAGTTCCCAAAGGGCTCCGGCACAGCAATCACGCTTCAGCAAGCCGCGGATGAAATCCGCATGCGACTCTCGCGCCTCTTCTTGCCGGGCTCAAGCGGCCGCCGCCCGTGCCACGGTGATGAAGATCGCTTCGCTCATGATCCGCACTGGAAGGATCTCGTGTACTTCCACGAGCACTTCCACGGAGACACCGGCCGCGGCCTAGGCGCAACGCACCAGACCGGTTGGACCGCGCTGATACATCAGATGCTTGAGCGGGCGCCGGCCGCCCAGGAGCTCGGGATAAAGCCGAGCGTGGCTGTCCCGCCACCTGGACGAAGCTGCTCGAAGCCGGCGCCGCGAGCGGCCCTTACGTGAATCCGCTCCACTCATTCGGCATCGAATCAGCGTGCCGGTAGTCGCCGGCATGAAGATCACAATCGAGCCGCACGATACGGCGCGCCAAAGGCGCCCCGATGTATCGCCGCGCTCATGACAAGGAGTCCCCATGAAACGCAACGCTCTCGCTTCTTTGGTCGGTATTTCGATGATCACAGCCCTGGCCGCCACCTGGCCCTTCGGGTTGGGAGCCGGGCCGGCGCCTGCCATTGCCGCGCCCCAAAGTGCTGCAACCTGCTGCAGCGACCACGTGTCCGCGGCCGTCGCCGTCAAGCACACCCTCACTCTCGAGGGGGCGAACCGGGTGCTGGCCGCGGCGATCGACAAGGCCAAGGAACGCAGCGCCGGTGGCGCCATCGCAGTCGTGGATGACGGCGGCAATCTCATCGCGTTTCAGCGCATTGACGACACCTTCGCGGCGGGAGCGAACGTTTCCATCGGAAAGGCCCGCACGGCGGCTCTCTTCAAGAAGTCGACCAAGGCCTTTGAAGACTCGATTAACGGGGGACGCACCGCTCTGGCTGCCGTTCATGAGATGACCCCCCTCCAAGGTGGTGTCCCGATCATTCACGAAGGGTTCATCGTCGGAGCGATCGGCGTCAGCGGTGCGCACAGCCAGGGCGAAGATGAGGAAGTGGCGAAGGCCGGAGCCTCGGCTATCGGCTCGGCGCCCACCGCTGACAAGTAACCAGCCATCGCAAACAAGCATCACAGAAGCGTCCATTTCACATCCACCTTGGAAGGATCTCATGAACACAAGAATCAAGTTTGCAGCACTTCTCCTCCTGGGTGCCTCTCTCGCGGCGTGCGAGAGCGGCCCCGGACGGTGCATCGGCGATGGCGCCATCGTTGAGATGAGCGATGAAAAGGTCCTGGTCAACCTCGACCAAGATGGCGTCGCGATACAGGGCTACGACCCAGTCGCGTACTTCACGGACAACAAGCCCATACAGGGCGATGCAAAGTTCCGCTCCAACTACGGCGGCGCGGCGTACTACTTCGCTTCAGCTGAGCACAAGGCCGCGTTCGATGCCGCGCCCGCCAAGTACGCCCCGCAGTTCGGCGGCTACTGCGCCTATGCCGCATCAATCGATACGATCTCGCCGATCGACCCCAAGTTCTTCGAAATCGTGGACGGTCGCCTCCTGCTCCAACACAACCAGCGTGCCTGGGATGCCTGGCACAAAGATGCTGCCGGGAACCTGGTCAAGGCCGACAAGAACTGGCCCGGCCTGGTCGCAAAGGATGGTGCTCCGCCGCGCATCCTCCTGAACGTGGATGAGAAGGGCCTAGCACTCGAAGGCTACGACCCCACGTCATACTTCATCGATGGCAAACCGCTCAAGGGCAGCCCGATGCTGGCCCGGCAGTTCCAGGGCGCGACGTACTACTTCGTCGATGTCGATCACAAGAATGCGTTCGAGAAGGAACCGGTGAAGTACGTGCCTCAGTTCGGCGGATTCTGCGGGTACGCCGCTTCCATCAACAAAGTCTCGACCGTAAATCCGGAGATCTGGCAGCTCGTTGATGGCCATCTGGTCCTCCAGCACACCCCCAAGGCATACGCCCTGTTCAACGAAGACCTGGCCGGCAACTACGTCAAAGCCGAGAAGTACTGGCCGGGTCTGGCGCACCGGCGCTGCGAGTAATCCTCTCTCTCCTCCCCCGACCTTCGCCGCGTCGCCGCGGCGGGGGCCGATTCTCCTCCCACACCCACCACGGGCGGGCGCGTCCCGAAGAGGGACGCCCCGGCCCTCATGAAGGTTTTCACCATGGCCGATGCGCTCTTCAAAGACGTTTTGATCGCCCTGCTTCTCGCCGCCGGCCCCGCCGCGGCAAGACCCGACCAATCGCCGCCGGTTCCCGACGCGGTGATCGATCTCCGAACCAAAGGCGGCGCTGCTGCGGTCCAGGGTCAGTGGCGCTTTACCGACGCCCACATTGTCGATGCCGAGAACCGCGCACCGGGACCGGACAACAAGCCCACAGGCTTGCCGGTCAAGACCCACGACATCCATCCCCGCATCGGAACGCAGGACTTTGACGCCGCTCCGTGGCAGAAGATTGACGCGGACACGCTGGAAGCCCGGCGCACGCATGGCCGTCTGGCCTTCGGCTGGTACCGCGTCGATATCACGGTACCCGCGAAGATCGGTAACTTTGACGCCAAGGGCGCGACCGTCGTCTTTGAGACAGTCGTGGATGACTACGCCGAAGTATGGGTTGATGGGTCGCTGTCACAGGTCTTGGGTCAGTCCGGGGGCCAGCTGCCCAAAGGCTGGAATGCGCCTTCAAGGGTGACCATCACGAAGGCCGCGACACCAGGTCAGCAGATTCACCTCGCGATCTTCGCGGCCAATGGTCCGCTGTCGGATCCGCCTGCGAACTTCGTGTGGGTTCGCTCCGCGACACTGGACTTCTACAAGCCCGAGCGCGGATGGGAGAACGCACCCGTCGCGGTCCCGACGGAGCTCCTTCGTACCGATCCTGGATTCGACGCCGTCATCAGCCCAGGAACCAAGGCCGAAAAGCTGGCCGACGGGTTCTCGTTTGTCGAGGGCCCGATCTGGGTTCCCGAGTTGCCCGCCGGACAGACCTACGGTGGAGGCGGGAGCGGCAACTACCTGCTCTTCAGCGATCCCAACAAGAACGTCATCCATCGCTGGGACCCGACAAGCGGCGAGGTCTCGATCTTCCGCACCAAGAGCGGCTTCACCGGTATCGATGGTGCCAACATCGGAGAGTACCACCAGCCCGGCTCTAATGGCCTGACGCTTTCTCCTGACCACCGCCTCACCATTTGCGAACACGGCAACCGTCGCATTACGCGCCTCGAACCCAACGGTTCGATCACAGTTCTGGCCGATCGCTATCAGGGCAAGCGTCTCAACAGCCCCAATGACCTGGTCTACCGCTCGGACGGCGTGCTCTTCTTTACAGATCCGCCGTTCGGCCTTCCCAAGGTATTCCACGACCCGCGAAAGGAGCTGCCGATCAGCGGCGTCTACTGCCTCTACAACGGATCAGTCAAGCTCGCATCGCTTGATCTCAAGGGCCCCAATGGTTTGGCCTTCACTCCCGATGAAAAGCAGATTTACGTTGACAACTGGGATGAGAAGAAGAAGGTCGTCATGCGGTACGACGTGGGGTCCGATGGTACCTTCACCAACGGGCAGGTCTTTGTGGACATGAACAACGTTCCCGGTGAGATTTGCCTGGATGGGCTCAAGGTAGACACCCGGGGTGATGTCTACGTGTCTGGGCCCGGCGGGCTCTGGGTATTTTCACCCGCCGGAAGGCACCTCGGCACACTCACACTTCCTGAACTCCCGGCGAACTTCGCCTTTGGCGATCCGGACGGTCGAACGCTTTACATGACCGCACGATCGGGTCTGTACCGAATCCGCGTCAACGTTCCGGGCATTCATCCTCGGTGATCGTGATAGCTCAGGCCAATTTCGAACATGTCCTTTCTCGACGGCGATCGAGAATCTGGCGCGACCGGAATCCACACCCGTGGCGCCGGCATCAAACCAGTTTCCACTGCACGCGATGACGCTTCCTGCTTCCTCTCGGCACAGTGGTCCAACTGAAGGAGCTTCCCTTTGGCCCGTATCCCGATTCAATCCGTCGAGTCCGCAACCGGCACCAACAAAGACATTTTCGCTGCGTTCCAAAAGGCCCTCGGCATCGTCCCGAATATGACCCGCGTCATGGCCAACTCGCCCGCGGTTCTCCAGTCCTATGCCGCGTTCAGCGGCGCCATGAGCCACGCCAAACTCCCCGGCAAGATCCGCGAAGCCATCGCCCTGCTCACCGCGCAGAGCAACGCGTGCAACTACTGCCTTTCCGCCCACTCCGTCCTCGGCAAACTTGCCGGCCTCAACCAGGCACAGGTCGACGCGGCTCGTAACCTCGAGTCCGCCGACCCCAAGACCTTCGCGGCCCTCAAGTTCGCCCAGGCCGTCATCGACCTTCGTGGCGGTGTCGGTGACTCCGACCTCAAGGCCGTTCGTGCCGCGGGCTTCTCAGACGCCGAGATCGCCGAGATCGTCGCTTCTGTTGCCCTCAACTTCTTTACCAACTTCTTCAATCGCGCTTTCGATGTCGATGTGGACTTTCCCCTGGTCGAGGCCCAGAGCCCAGCGACGGTTCACTGAACCGGCCGCCCGGGCGACATGTTTCAATGACGAATGCGCGAGACTCAATCCAACCGGGGTAGGGGCGATTCCGATGGTCGTACAGGCCACGGAAGCCCCCCTCGGATTCCGCAGTGGGCTGGAGGGCAAGGCACGCGCGGTTGAAACCTGAGCCACGTATCGGCATCCAATCTCAGTCGTGAACGCCTCAGATGTCATCCTCTTGCTCGCTGGTATCTATGCCGCTTTGGGCGGTGCTTTCGGTTTGGCATTTGTCACGATTGGAGTCGCGACAATCGACCACTCCGCGGATCACGCGCCATGGTCGTTCCGTTTGCTGATATGGCCGGGAGCCGCCGCTCTTTGGCCCTTGATGGCCCGAAAATGGATTCAAGCCGTACGCGGCCAAAGGGGCGCCAAGTCATGACCCGTTTCCTTCGACGCGGGCACCTGCTCGCGTGGTGTGTTCTCACACCCCTCATCATCGGTGTTCTCATCTCAGCGGTGGTCCGTAGGAGCAGGGCCGACTCCCAGTTGTCAGGCCCTATTCGTCAGGACTTGAGCACTCAGGGTTCCAGACCATGAGCGTCGGATACACCTGGGTGCAATGGAGCCGGCACAAGCGAATCTACGACGCCACGATGGCCGGCGCCGCCGCGACGTACGTTGGGGTGTTCTTGGCCACCGCAAAGTTCCTGGGGATAGGCAACGGCTCGTTCAGCAATGAGATCATCCTGATTCGCGCGACAGGAACGTGCGCGATCCTTTTTCTGCACGTGATTCTTTGCATCGGACCGCTCGCTCGAATGAACCGGCGGTTCCTTCCTCTGCTCTACAACCGCCGCCATCTCGGCGTGATGACTTTCCTGATCGCCCTCATCCACGCCGCACTTGTCCTCGGTTACTACCACGGCTTTGGGGTCATCAATCCGCTCGTATCGCTCCTCACGAGCAATACGAACTACGGCTCTCTTCTTTCCTTTCCATTCCAAACGCTCGGACTGGCATCGCTTCTCATCCTTTTCCTGATGGCAGCGACGAGCCACGACTTTTGGCTGAAGAACCTCTCGGCGAGCACCTGGAAACGCCTCCACATGCTTGTGTACTTGGCCTATGCCCTGTTGGTCGGCCACGTGGCGCTTGGCGCGCTGCAGAATGACCGGTCGCCACTGGGACCGCTCTTGATGTTCGCGGGAGTGATTACGGTCACGGGCCTGCACCTGACGGCCGGCTCCAGGGAGGTCCGCGACGACCGCGGCACAATGCCCACGACTGACGACTGCCGGGAGTGGATTGATGTGGGCTCGCCCGAAACGATCCCCGATGATCGAGCCCGCACCGTGTGCACTCCAGATGGAGAGCGAATCGCCGTCTTCAAACACAAAGGCACCATTTCCGCCGTTACGAACGTCTGCGCACACCAGGGCGGTCCACTCGGTGAAGGCAAGATCATCGATGGGTGCATTACCTGCCCCTGGCACGGTTGGCAGTACCGCCCTCACGATGGATGCTCGCCGCCGCCTTTCGCCGAGAAGGTTGCCACTTATCAGGTCCGCATTGTCGCCGGGCGCGTGCAGGTGAACTCGAGAGCTCTACCACCCGGCACGCCCGCACAGCCCGCTGCTATCGCGGAGGCGGCCAATGCCTGACACTCGCCGCCAAGACGAGCTCTACGTGGGGTACCTTCCCGTCCCACCTCGGCAAAAGCACTTCCTTCGCTGGATGGTCCCTGCGGCGCTCTGGATTGCCTGCGGGATCTGCCTCCTCTGGGCCCGCTCTCAACACGCACCCGGCGCCGCCGTATGGGATCAAGGACGAGCGATCACGCTACGCGGCACCGTTCTGGCCAACCCCTATCCCATGCTGCTCACCACGAACGCTGAAGGCGAGCCCGAGTTCGTTCTGCTGGTCGAAGTGGGAAAGCGCGGGGGCGGCCAACGAATCGCCGCACTCGATGGCCAGAGGGCCATCGTTACGGGTTGGCCGCTGAATCGCGACGGACGCCGCATTGTGGAGTTGGAGCCCGGCACAGAGGCTCTCTTGCCCGACAAGGAAGAAGGTATTCCTGGCGTCGTTCCCCCATCCATGCCCTTGGGCCGCGTGACGCTCCGGGGCGAGATCGTCGACTCCAAGTGCTACCTGGGTGCGATGAAACCAGGCGAGGGCAAGACCCATAAGGAGTGCGCCACGTTGTGCATCCGCGGCGGTATTCCGCCCATGTTCATTACCCGCGATTCAACCGGCAGGGCAACGTACTATCTCTTGCAGAGTCCAGGTGGCGGCCCGCTAGACCCGGACATTCAGCCCTTTATTGCTGATCCCGTTCAACTGTCGGGCATGTTGTGCACTTGGGCAAATTTGAAGACTCTAACCGTCAAGCCAGCGGACATCAGCCGTCTATGAAGTCGCCCGCAAAGCCAAAACGCTGGTCTCATTTCGCCTTGATCAGCACTTTGATCTATGAGGGATCGTCACCACCTTGGTGCAAGCCACCCTCCTGTGTTTCTCGACTCTCCGCAACTTTCAAAGATGAGTTCGCGACAAGGCGCACCTTATGGAGTTTAAGGCCAACATCAAAGTTGGTCGGGATTGTCTTGCTGCGGATGTTCGATTCCTCAAGATGCCTGCGGCCTTCTACGGCGACTGCGTGTCAGTCGACTGGCTCGGAATGGTCGGAGTCCGACGATCTCACGGGCATCGGTTGGCTATCACTGTGACGTTTACCCTCATCAGTGTGGGTCCTGTTCTTTCCGATGACCCCCGCGATGATGATGACGAACCCGAGTAGACGGAAGAGGTACACCGCGGCGTAGCCCTCGTCGCGACGAACCATGGCAAGCATCGCCCAGTTGGCGGCGAACAACCAGAAGGCAATGGCAAAGCTCAAGAACAGTCGGTCGCAAGTACGCTTCCAGAACTTCCAGAAGAAGACGCCGATAGCAGTGCATGCCATGACCACGAGGCCGAGCAGGAATGGCTGTAGAACTTCACCCATACCGGGCTCCTTAGTCGCGTTCGGTAATCAGCACCCAAAGCAGCGGCAGCAACCCCATCACCGCGACGGCCAGGCGCAGCGGTCGCAGGTCGTACTGAGGGACGAGCATGAGGTCAATCACCACAAGAAGGCTGTTGGCTGCGAGCGCCGCGAAGCACACGCTACTCCACAGCAGGAGGCGGGATGGGGTCCGTCGGTAGGCTCGCGCAAGCAATCCAGCGCATGCCAATCCGGCCAGAGCGCACAGGATGTACACGACTTCAGCCACGCGGAGGCTCCTTGTCACCTTCGGATGAGCGGCGCTCACGGCGAAGGCGGAACGCGTCGGCAAACTGGCGCAGGTTGGGGTCGACGGAAGCCTTGGAGGAATAGATCACGCCCACCACCGTCACGGGAAACGCCTGATAGGCGCGAGACAAGTCGCTGACCGCCGAATCAAGATCCGGCGCGGCAGAGTATCGAAAGGCCTGGCCTTCGCAGAGGAGTAAACCACGCGCGGCCAGCTTCTCCAGCTCTGCACGGGTCCAATCCGGACTGATGCGTAGTTCTGTTGACGCGTCGGCCGGAGTCCAGGCTCGTTCCCGGCGACGATGCATGAACAAGAGCAGATCGAGCTGCGCGACCGAGTCAATCCGCTCCGTGAGCAGCAAACGCACATGCGGCAACAGCGGATCGCTGCTCACGAGTAACTCCACGCCGCTGATCGACGGAAAGACATCTGCGGATGCTAGGGTACGTGTTCAACAGAACCATCTCGAAGGCGGATCTTCGTTCGCGTCAACTCAGTCGGACACGCATCGCTAGCCGTTTATCGGTGACTTTTCTTGCGCGGCTTTCGACCGATATTGGTCATGGGATGGGTTTGTGTCAGGTGTTCCCGTAGCAGGCCGATCGATTCATGTTGATCCTGGCGGTTCATGACGATGGCAAAGTACTCTTCGCGAACGCCTCGTGGTACTCCTATCGGAATGAGCCCGAACTGCCGCTCGAGGTCCGAGGCCGTAATCTCCGCGACGGGCACGATTCCGTACCCGGATTCTCCAAAGTGGTGGAGCTGCGATCGGTCCTCGGCCTCAACGAGAATCCGTGGACGAACGCGGTTAAGTCCGAACCATCGGTCCATGGAACGTCTCAGCGGCGAACCGGTCGCGGGCAGAAGGAACGGCGCTCCATCCAATGAACGGGGAAATCCGCGCTGAAATCTCTTCGCAAGGCTTTGAGTCGCGCAAAGCACGATCGATGACCCTCCCGCAGAAAAGCTCGACAAGTGCGGCAGCGCCTCCGCCTCGACGGGTGCGTCTGAAAGCACAAAATCGACTCGATGAAGAGACAACTCCGAGAGCAAGTGGTCTACCTGCCACTCTTTGCACACAATCCTTTGATTCGGAAAGGCCTGAAGAATCGGAGAGAGCAGGGACCTCACAACGACTTTGGGGACCGAGTCGGCTGTACCCACGATGAGAGGGCGGGCCTGCCCGGGTCCTTTCAACGGAATCTCACGCACCAGATCGCTACAGACGCCGATGATTTCCTCGGCGTAGCGCTGAGCGCGCTCGCCGGCCGGCGTTAAGCGAACTCCGCGGGCCGTGCGTTCCATCAAAACGGTCCCCAGACGGCCCTCCAACGTTCGCAGTTGTTCGCTCACTGCTGATTGGGACACGCGAAGTGCCGCAGCGCCCGCCGTTACGCTGCCCGAGCGGGCGACAGCCCAGAAGTAGACGAGGTGATTCAGGTTGATCTGGGTCAGAGGACGCAGGTCATAGGTCAAACCGATGGGTGCCTTCATAATTTCGTTCTAGCAGATAATGCGCCCGGGGTCAAGGATTGACTGCGGAAGGACGACTTGTGGTTCAAAAGCATGAAACTGAAGCAACGCACGAAGTTGGCGGTCACATGGAGGCCGATCGGATGGCGACTCTTGAAACTCCTATTCAGGACCGATCCCCAATACACGCTCCAGAACGGAAGGGCATGCAGGAAACGAGCATCCGGGCCATCGTTCGCCACGTCGCAGAGGCCCCCGTCCTTCTGGTCGCAAGCGACTTTGACGGCGCGATCTCACCCATTGTCGGCGATCCCAAGAGCGCCAA